>Ga0208636_100349_pt1 | contig 12167 bp, 10 predicted proteins | sample LakWasM103_HOW12_2_FD_183921 | JGI IMG/M metagenome (GOLD analysis project Ga0208636, IMG submission 183921) | Freshwater sediment methanotrophic microbial communities from Lake Washington under simulated oxygen tension - Sediment Metagenome... | ecosystem: Environmental > Aquatic > Freshwater >... | reverse complement strand
TTGTTAACTTTATTTTTCATCCCGAACCACCGAAGCCGTTTACCGAACCCCGATGAAGCCGACCATTATAACCTACTCAGTCCGCTTGTCAACATCCTTGCCAACTTTATTTCTTGTTGCTGTCTCTATCAAGGCGCCTGCCCTGAAAGAACTGCGCATTCTACAGCCTTTTCAGACTGCGTCAAGAAGTTATTTTTACCCTTGCAAACTTTCTTTTTCCTAATTGATAAACATGATTGGTGCCTGCCGAAATTTCCAGCTTTTGATCAGAAACTTTCTCTCCGTCAATTTTCACCGCTCCTTGCTTTATCATACGATTAGCCTCGGATGTGCTCTCCGTTAATCCGGTATCTTTTAATATATTCGCTATACCGTAACTTGTTCCCTCAATCTTTAACTCCAGCTCATCCATTTCATCAGGCATCGCACCACGTTGAAATCTGGCCTCAAAGTTTTCCAGTGCCTTGACGCCTGCAGCTGCATCATGAAATCTTTCTATAATTTCCTGAGCCAACTTTACTTTATAGCTCCTTGGATTTGCACCTTGCTTACACTCCTCCGCCCATAGCCCTATTTCAGTCATGGGCCGAAAACTCAACAATTCGAAATAACGCCACATCAACTCATCTGAAATAGACATTAACTTACCGAACATATCATCGGCAGAGTCAGCTATGCCCACATAATTATTCAGCGACTTGGACATTTTTTGTACGCCATCCAATCCTTCCAAAATCGGCATCGTCATGACGACTTGGGGCTTTTGCCCAAAAGCCTCCTGCAACTGCCGCCCAACCAGCAAGTTAAACTTTTGATCCGTACCGCCCAATTCTACATCCGCCTTCATCGCCACTGAATCATACCCTTGAATTAAAGGGTACAAGAATTCATGAATCGCAATGGGCTGCCCACCTTTAAAGCGCTTGCTAAAATCATCCCTCTCCAACATTCTGGCCACTGTATGCTTTGCAGCCAATTGAATTAAATCAGCCGGTGACATTGCATTCATCCAGCTTGAATTAAACATTACCAGTGTTTTAGTCGGATCCAGGATTTTAAAGATTTGCTCTTCATAGGTTTTTGCATTGTCAATAACCTCATCCCGAGTCAACGGCTTACGCGTAACATTTTTTCCCGTTGGATCACCTATCATCCCGGTAAAATCACCGATCAGAAACAATACCTCGTGCCCCAACTCCTGAAATTGCTTCAATTTGTTAATCAGCACCGTATGCCCCAAATGCAAATCGGGAGCGGTCGGGTCAAAACCCGCCTTAATTCGAAGAGGCCTCCCCTCTTCCAGTTTGTTAATTAATTCTTGCTTAATTAAAACCTCATCAGTCCCTCTAAGAAGGTGTGCCAATACGTCCTCTTGCAATTTCTTTCTCCAAATATCTATAAATAATCCATTATAGAATTAATAATCAGCTCGGCTGAATAAAAACTTTTATATAACCTAATTAATTGGCAAAAACCTTTAAAACCACTTAAAATGAAGCCATAAAATCATTAAACGCCCTCCGATTTATATAATTTTCAATTACTTAGCATAGCCTAGTGAAAAATAGAATCTATACATCCGTGCTCTTTGGAATTAGCGTAGCCTTTTCGATAACCGGCCACACACAAACAAAACCCACGCACGCACCAGCCAAAACCATTTCTGCCGCCCCCCTTCACTCAAATCACACCAAACCGGATAATAAGAAAAACTCTGCATCGACTCTTAACGCCAAGCCAAGCACCAAAAAAGCACCCGTTACACCAAAGTCCGCCAACAAAAAAGACACTATTGCTACGACCAAGCTAACAACGCAAAAAAAACCTGCTACACCGCCTAAATCCGCTACAAAAAAGCAACCCACCGTTTCCGCCAAGTTAAAAAACAACAAACAATCTATTATTTCTCCCAAATCGAGCCGCAAAACTAACGCTGTTGCTTCTCTTGATCCATCCGCCAGAAAACATACCGTTATTTCTTCCAAGTCGATCGAATCTGTATCCGTCAAACCTCTCAACTATAAGAAACTGCAAAAACACACTCCCGCCAATCCGGACTTGGATAATGCAGAACTGGATCAAATCATCCACACAAATAATGACAAACAACTCCATCGAACCATACTCGAGCATCCGCAAATCACAAAAATCAACACGGCTCATGTATCTATAGAAACCTCCTTATTTCTGGATGGACTCGAAGCCGACTTATCAAAAGAGCTGATCCTGCAACTTACCGATATTTTTGCATGGGACATCGATTTTGCCACCAATCTACGTCCTGGCGATCAATTCACGATTGTTTATGGAAAGAAAATAGTTGATGGCAAAGAAACCGACAGCGACGAAATCATTGCCGCTGAGTTTATTAACCAAGGATCCGCACACACCGCGGTCAGATACATCAATGAATTCGGCATTGCCAGTTATTACACCCCCGACGGACAGTCCATGCAAAGGGCTTTTTTAACGACGCCTGTTGACTTTGCAAAGATCAGCTCCCCTTTTGACATGCACCGTAAGCACCCCATACTTAACAGAATTCGCGCTCACAAAGGCATTGATTATGCCGCAAGAATCGGTACACCCGTAAAAACAACAGGGGATGGAATCGTCACCTTCAGCGGCAACAAAGGCGCTTATGGACAAGTGGTCATTGTTCAACATAATGACCACTACGAAACACTTTATGCGCACATGTCCGATTTTAAAAAAGGCTTAGCAGTCGGCAATCATGTTAAACAGGGCGATGTTATCGGCTTTGTGGGCCAAACCGGTCTGGCCACCGGCCCCCACCTACATTATGAGTTTCATGTGGACGGGCTTTATCGCGACCCCGAGACGGTTAAAATACCGCATTCAATGCCTATAAGTAGCGTATTACTGGCCGACTTCAATGCTCAAACCCAGCCGTTCTTTACTCAACTTGTTCAGGCCAAAGCCAAAAGTTTATTTGCAAAAACCCCTTCGGCAATTGCTCCCGGCATTGCCCTACCTCCTGCGTCTATGCAGTCGTCTCGTTACGATTAACCAAAAGCGATGCCTGAACTTTATATTGGACTCATGTCCGGAACCAGCCTGGATGGCATTGACGCCGCTCTTGTGGATTTTAAAAACCATAAAGCCCGTCTTGTCGAATTTGAATACCTGCCCTTTCCCGACGATATTCAAAGTACAATCCAGCACCTTAGCAAGCCTGACACACTCATTTCGCTCAAAGAATACGGCACAATGGATGCCCGACTCGGCCACTTATTCGCAAAGGCCGTTAATGCCTTGCTTGCTAAAGCCGACATTCCCGCCTCATCGATCAATGCCATCGGCAGCCATGGACAAACCATTTACCATGCGCCTGACCTCCGATTTCCTTTTTCCCTGCAAATCGGCGATCCCAATATAATTGCCGAACTTACCGGCATTACCACCGTGGCCGATTTCAGACGCAGGGATATTGCGGCCAAAGGCCAAGGTGCACCGCTGGTTCCGGCTTTTCATCAAGCCGTTTTCCACCACCCAAATGAACATCGCTGCATCGTAAATATCGGCGGTATAGCCAATATTACCGTCTTGCCTAAACAGCAGTCGGCAGAAATCATCGGCTTTGATACCGGCCCCGGCAACACCTTAATGGATCTGTGGATCAAGCTGCACCAAAACCAGTCGTATGACAAAAGCGGCGCCTGGGCCAAAACCGGCAATATCGATCATGGTTTGGTAGCGCTATTAAAACAAGATGCTTATTTCAATGCCGCTCCGCCAAAAAGCACCGGCAAAGAGTATTTTTCACTTCCCTGGATTTATCAGTATTTCGACGCATTCAGTTACAAAGCCGAGGACATACAAGCCAGTCTGTGTTTTTTGACGGCGATAACGATTTGCGATGCGATCAAAAAGCACGCACCGGCTACTGAGCGCATATTGATTTGCGGCGGCGGTATTCACAATGAATATTTACTGGAGCTCATCCAACAAAACATTGAATGCCCTGTTGAATCAACAGAGCCGTACGGCCTTCATCCAGACCATGTTGAAGCCGTTGCTTTCGCGTGGCTGGCCAGACAAACCATGAACAATCTGCCGGGCAATCTTAAAGAAGTAACAGGGGCGATTGACTCTGTCATTCTTGGGGGAATTTATCAGGGAAACAAAAAGGGCGACACCCTGTCGCCCAACGAGGGGGAGAAACTATAAAATAACTACGCGGAAAAAGAAGACCCGCAACCGCAGGTAGTGGTCGCGTTAGGATTACGGATAACGAACTGAGCGCCTGACAAATCTTCTTTATAATCGATTTCAGCGCCGGTTAAATATTGAATACTCATCGAGTCAATCAATACCGTGACACCGCCGTTTTCAACGCAGGTATCATCTTCATTGACTTCTTCATCAAAAGTAAAGCCATATTGAAACCCTGAACACCCCCCTCCTGAAACATAAACTCTCAGCTTCAGATTATCATTACCTTCCTCGGCTATTAATTCACCCACCTTGGAGGCGGCGCTGTCAGTAAAAACTATCGGATTAGACATACATGTAACACTATAAAAATGAAGTTGGAAGAAATTATGACTATACCCAGCTTTTTAGTCAAGAATTATGAAGGTATGTACAACTGATTATTTGCCCCTACGGATAAAGCGCAATTATCTTTAATCCCGCGTCTTCCTTTAGCCCGAACATCAGATTCATATTTTGCACCGCCTGCCCCGCTGCGCCCTTAACCAGGTTATCAATCACCGATAACACCACGATAGTTTGACCGCCCTGCGGCCGGTGAATCGAAATCTGGCAGTTATTGCTGCCCCGTACATTTCGGGTATCAGGATGCGAACCTTGCGGCAATACATCTACAAACGCTTCATTGGCATATCTTTTTTCATACAAAGCCTGCACATCATCCAGGTTTACATGCGCCTGCCCATATAAAGTAGCATGTATTCCCCGAATCATCGGCGTCAAATGCGGCACAAAGGTCAATCCGACCGATTTTCCAGCCACCAACTCAAGCCCTTGAGCAATCTCAGGCAAATGCCGATGGCCGCCAACCGCATAAGCCTTAAAACTCTCGCCGGTTTCACTCATTAACGTCGCCAACTCCGCCTTGCGCCCCGCCCCGCTGACGCCCGATTTAACATCGGCGATTAAATGCTTAACATCAATCAGATCGTTTTCAAGTAACGGCAAAAATCCCAGCTGCACGGCGGTTGGATAGCAGCCCGGACAAGCGATTAAATTACTCTGTTTAATCGCCTCGCGATTCAGTTCCGGCAAGCCGTAAACAGCTTCCGAGATTAAATCAGGACAGGCGTGCTCCATGCCATACCATTTGCTCCATTCCTTTGCATCTTTCAACCTGAAATCGGCGGACAGATCGATAACTTTTACGCCACGCGCCAATAACTGCTCCGCCATCAGCATCGCCGTGCCGTTCGGCGTCGCAAAAAACACCACATCGCATTCGGCCAAGGTTTCGAGCTCAGGCAAGCTAAATACCGCATTGATAGCGCCGCGCAGGCTGGGATAAAGCGCATCCACCCTAAGCCCAGCGTCGGCGCGTGAAGTGACGACCGACACTTCAACTTCCGAATGCAATGCTAAAATCCGCAATAGCTCAACACCGGTATATCCGGTTCCGCCCACAATACCTGCACGAATCATCTGTTTTATCCTACCCACAACTTTGTTTATGAAAATAACTGGGACATATAATAACCGCAACTTGGATTATTGACGATGTTGTAACTATGCCGCTACCTGCGAAAAGGTAAATGGTAGGTTAAGCGTGCATGACTAGACAGATTGAAGGCAGGATCGTCGTAGGACAGGAGTGCTGGCTTTGCTTGCCAGAGCAAGCGAAGCCAGCACTCCTGTGAGGGAACAAGGTATTTATCTTTGTGTTTTGAGCGGAACCGGGTCACCTACTCAATTCCACATAAAGCTCCATTAATTATGCTCCGTTATCCAATAAGCGCTCAATGCCCTTTACCACCGCCAGCCATGCTTGGTTTTCATTAACCCAATGCTTGGCATTGGTCACGGGGGTGCCTTTCTCCGGCAACGCATTGTATTTGGCAAAATCCAGTTTTTCCCAAAGGCAAAAATCAACAATGACCGGAACCAGTATACATTCGCCATCATTACAACGCTGCTCGATCATTGGCAGCTCAACATTTTGGATATAGTCGGTTGCCATGCTGTTGGCAGTAACCAAATACAGCACTATTTCGGCTTGCTGTAATTCCTGCTTGATGCGCTCGTCCCATTCTTCACCGGCCATTAAATCCCTATCGTTCCAAGTGACCATGTTATTCCGCAGACCAGCAAGATGTTTGATTAACGTGTCTTTATAACCATTGTCATGTTTGGAATACGAAATAAAAATCTTCTTCAGGGATTGCGCTTTGCCCCAGCTTGGCATTTTGCGAACCTGAATGCCATCCAGTAATTCCGATACATTCACATCCGCATAACTGGCTGGGCATTCGATAGTTAATTTGCCGTCTTTTTTACGTTTCAACAGTTGTTTTTGCCCGAAAAATTCCGGCTCAATTTGTAGAAGGCAACGCTCACAATGACATGGAATCTGCTTGGTCACTTTTTCAGCCAAGCCGTTAAAGGTACTGTTTAACCTATCCAAATCTGCGGCAAGCACACTCAATAATTCTTTCCGCTCAACACCTCTGGCGCGTAACACGATTTCACCGCCCTTGGGCGGAATTTCCACCAGCACGTGGGTTTCGTCACGCTCAAATAATGCCCCCGACATCCAAGCCAATTCAGGCTGCTGCACAAAATAGTGTTGGCGCACCATCAGCCGATTGACCATGCCTTTGGGCAAAAATTCATAACAAAAACGCAAAACTAAATCGCCGGGCTTGGCCCAGTCGCTTAGCGCAACAGGTTTGGATGGCGGCAACAATTGCGGAGCAAGCCAAGTTTCAGGCCGGGTGTCTGGCAAGGCATAACATAATTCAAATTTTTGCATCAACGCCAGCAATTCCGGGTGCATATCCCTATAGTCCGAATCCTGCCAAAGCCTTGTGCAATCGTCGGCAGTAAAACGGCCTAATTGCCCCTTAACCTTTTCATCATCAAGCACTTTAAAAACAGCCGCCGTTGCCCATTGGTTCTGTAAAATTACCGTACGTGCCAACAACTGATCGTCCTGAAAATGCAAAAACACGCCCAGGTCGTGCAAATAGCGACTTAAATGCAGCGCCTTGTCGCGGTCGAACGGCAAATGGTTTCGGTAAAGCTCAAAATACTCGTTCTGGGTGATGGTGGCTTGCTGCCCGGCTAACTGCTCGATGTCGGCGCGGATGTCCAGCCAGCGGGCGGGCAGCTCTTCGCCGATATGCGGCAGGTTTTTGGCAAAGTATTCAATAGCTTCGCGTAAAGATTCCGCCCCGTCTTGTTGCTCAAGATTACCCCGGTAACAGTCCTTGACGTTATCAAAGCCGCCTTTAATGCCAGCCAGATCGATAGCTTTACTGCGCCCGCCTTTTTCATTCTGGAAAATCAGCACCGGGCTGTGGCCACTGAGCAAATCCACGGCTTCCAGCCAATATTTAAAGCCCTCGTCCAGCAACGTTTTATGATCCTTGCGGGTGTCGTCCAGCAATACATACAAAGACCGCTGGGTTAAAAAAAACTGGTGGGTGGCATGGTAAATTTCCTGTCCGCCAAAATCCCAAACGTTCAGGCGGAACATGCGTCCGTTCGGATAACGGGCATCGCGCACCTCAAATTCATGCCGGTGTATTGCAATGCCCTTGGTGGTTTCGTTTTCTTCGGGCAAGGGCAGTTTGGGTTGATACAGCCGCCGCAACAAACTGGTTTTGCCGGCACCGCCTTCGCCGACCAATAGCAATTTGGCTTCGTAAATATGGTCTGTGCCTTGGGTTTGGTTTTCCTGGAAGTAGTTGAGTATCGCGGCATTGCCTTGTTGGACTATGGTTACCGGCGGGTTGGTTAGGGGACAATTTTCGACATTAACCCCATCACCATTCCAATACTCAGCATTAGTCCACTCTACCGAAAGACCATTTTCGATCAATGCTCGCAATGGTCTAAGGTCTGATACATGCGTATCGCTTATATCAATCCCTTGCAGATCGCTCAGACTTGTTAACGGACTAATGTCTGTAATTTTTGTGTTCCAAACATAAAGCCGCTGTAACTTGCTCAGAGTTGCCAATGGACTTAGGTTTGAGATTTGTGTGCGGCCAGCATAAAGCACTTGCAGATTGCTTAAATTCATTAATGCACTGAGATCGGCTACTTGCGTGAATCTAATGTCAAGCAATTGCAAGTTTCTTAGTCCTTCCAGTGGGCTTAAGTCAGCCAAACCAGATGTTTTGGGATGCTTTCCTGATAAAAAAAGCCGCTTAAGCTGTTTAAGTTCTCCTAAACAATTACTGAGCTTAAAGATGTTGTTTTTTGCTGTTTTATTTCGGCAATTATGCCATTGCTTGCCATCCCACCACTCTTCACCAAACGACAAACCTTCCAGCCAAACCAAGTCGCCAATTTCATCCGGCACTTCGGTTAAGCCGCAGTTGCCCAGATCAAGAAAAGTGGCGCGGTTTTTTTTATTTTCGGCGATAAGTCGCAGGGCTAGTTCTGACATGGTGAATCCGGTGTTGATGGAGCGGTTAAATTAAGGCTTCAGCAACAGCATTGCCAACAGCACCACGGCCAGCACCGTGCCGTGAAAAGACAGCAGGGTTTCCGAGAACATGACTTTTAAGCGTTGAACATTAGCCGCATCTTTAAACGCGCGGGTGTCCATGGAAAAGTCCTTAATAGTAGGATCGTCGGTGCGCACCGCATCGTAAAGGGCGCGGTATAAACGCTCCTGGCGCAGGAAAAAAGAATCGAGAAACCAGAGCATCACGGCGGGCAATAACGCGGCCCACAAAAAAGACGCATCGCGATCCTTCGCGGCAAAAGCCAGAATAGCGGTCACCAAGCCGATGTTCCAGGCTTTGACTTGAAATGAAACCGTCGCCATACGGGTGATGGTTTGTTGGATATAGTCGAGATGTTTGATTTTGTCGGTCATGTTTTTACCCTCAGTAAAAAATTTCAACATCGCCCACCGCTTCAGCGTGGGAATGTGTTTTGCAATTCTCCAACCTTGTAAGCCGGTTCGAGCGACTGCAAGAACTGGCGTTTCCGGCAAACGCCCTTATTCATACGTACCTCTACAAGTCACATAAAATAGGTTGTGTTAGCCGTGAGTTTGCAGGGCTGTTGACGGACGCATTCAGAGTTCTCCACGGAAGCTGAATTGGTAGGGTGCTTTAAGCACCCTACCAATTAACGTCGAATAGTCTACCATAGCTTCCGCTTTGATTAGGTTCTCAAACAGCATCCTTCGTCCATCATGTATACGGAGTTACCAGCTCATCATAGGCGCTATCCTTGTTCCAATATAAAGTTAGCATATCAATAACTGCGGCATATAATATATGTAACTCAAGCTTATTGACGATGTTGTAACTATGCCGTTTCCCGAACAAATGACCGCCATTGAAATTGACAACGGTGTTTTAAAACCGGCTAAACGCACCATGCCAACACCATCAGCTAACCAGGTGTTAATTAAGGTCGCTGCCGCCGGTGTCAATCGACCCGATGTGATGCAGCGCAAAGGCCTGTATCCGCCCCCGCCCGACTCTTCCGACATTCCAGGGCTTGAAGTTGCAGGAACCATTATTGCGTTGGGTGACAATATCAGTCATTTACATCAAGGCGACCGGGTCTGCGCACTGGTGACCGGCGGCGGTTATGCCGAATATTGCCTTACCTCAGCGGCGCTATGCTTACCCGTGCCGGAAGGCCTGTCTTTTACCGAAGCCGCCGCATTACCGGAAACTTTTTTCACGGTCTGGAGCAATGTGTTCGACCGCGCCCATTTGCAGCCCGGCGAAACGTTACTGGTGCATGGCGGCAGCAGCGGCATAGGCACAACGGCGATACAACTAGCTAAAGCCTTTAACGCCAAGGTTATCGTCACCGCAGGCTCAAAAACCAAATGCGAGTTCTGCCTGCAACTCGGCGCGGATGCCGCGATCAACTACAAGGAACAGGATTTTGTTGACGAGATCAAGCGCCTTACCGACAATCAAGGCGTCGATGTTATCCTGGACATGATCGGCGGCGACTATTTCCCGCGTAATCTAAAATGTATGGCTGACGATGCCCGACTGGTGCAAATTGCCATCCAAAACGGCCCGAAAGCCGAAATAAACTTATTGCCCGTCATGCTCAAACGACTCACCCTTACCGGCTCTACCTTAAGGGCCAGGGACGATACCTTTAAAGCGGCAATCGCAAGTAAACTGCTTGAAAAAGTCTGGCCTTTATTAGCATCCGGCCAAATCAAACCGGTTATACATTCAACTTTTGCACTCACCGATGCCGCCTTAGCCCATCAACTCATGGAAAGCAGCCGACACATCGGCAAAATCATCTTAACGGTATAAAACTATGACTTACTCGACACTCGTTTCCACACAAACACTCCATCAACAACTTAACCATCCCGACTGGATCATCATTGATTGCCGGTTCTCATTAGCGGATACCGAAGCCGGTGCCAAAGCCTATCGACACGGACATATCCCCAATGCCCGCTATGCCCATTTGGACAAGGACTTGTCCTCAGCCATCACCGACTTTACCGGCCGCCACCCTTTGCCGAACTTCGCTTTATTGGCAAAAAAACTGGGCGACTGGGGCGTAACCAACACCAGCCAAGTCGCGGTTTATGACGATGCGGGCGGCGCTTTTGCAGGCCGTCTCTGGTGGTTATTGCGTTGCATGGGCCATGACAAGGTTGCGGTATTAAATGGCGGCATCAAACAATGGCAAAAACAAGGCCTACCCGTCACCACAACCTTGCCCACCGTCAAACCCGCCACATTCAGGCCGTACCTGAACGAGGCTGCATGGCTTAATGCCGTACAAGTGCAAAACAGTCTGGCTCAAAAAACCATTTGCCTGATCGACGCCAGAACGCCTGAACGCTATCGCGGCGAACAAGAACCTATCGACCCGGTTGCCGGTCATATTCCCTACGCATTAAACCGGGCCTTCCAATTAAACCTGGATAGCAACGGCTTGTTTTTATCGGAGGAACAATTGCGCGAACAATTTAACCAACTTATCGGCACCACCGTCCCCGAACAAGTCGTTCATTATTGCGGCTCCGGCGTAACCGCCTGCCATAACTTACTGGCGATGGAATATGCCGGATTAACCGGTTCCAAGCTTTATGCGGGATCGTGGAGCGAGTGGATCAGGAATAAAAACCGGGCGGTTGCTAAAGACTAACTTCAAATTTAAAGAAGCGGCGATTGATTGACTTTGTCAACGTTAAGAGCCGGCAGCCCATCAAAAGCCATATCCTTTATTGAGTGTAGTCGTTGAGTTCCACTACATCTCAATAAAGCCCTGCTCAAAAAGCTTGCTTCTTTTCTTATCCCGAACGGGTTAACTTAATACATGAGAGCGTAGCCAAGGCGCACTGCGCCACGAGCTATGAAAAATACATCAATACGGTAATTCTATATCCCAGTTGTCCAAAACTTTGTCGTAAACCTCGCGCAAGCTGAGAACGCAGTCTATGCTTTCCAGAGGCACGTCGGCCTCAAGTCCCACCGCCTCCGTTAATATCCAAACGTCGCCTTGCCGCAGATAGCGTTCGATACTTGGCTGGTCTTGGGCAACCAACAGGTATTCGCGCAATGTAGGGATTTTACGATAATGGGCGAACTTACCCCCTCGGTCATAAGCTTCAGTGGAAGGCGACAGCACTTCAATCAGCAACGTAGGATTGAGCAAGGTATCGACATGTGCGTCCTCAAATTGCGGCGTACCGCAGGCAACAACGATATCCGGATAATGGTAGCTGCGCACTTCGGCGGCCTTGACGCGCATGTCGTTGACATAAGCCTCGCAGGGGCGTTTTTTGAGCCGTATGCTTAATTCTCGTGCAATATTAATGGTTACCAAATTATGTTCCCGGTTTGCACCGGTCATCGCATAAATTTGACCGTCGTGGAATTCGCTTTTACAGGAAGCGCTACGCTCCAGCGTTAAATATTCTTCGGCGGTAAAATGACTAGGAGTAAGTACGGAAGACATGAATCACCTCGTTA
>Ga0208636_100348_pt1 | contig 12178 bp, 7 predicted proteins | sample LakWasM103_HOW12_2_FD_183921 | JGI IMG/M metagenome (GOLD analysis project Ga0208636, IMG submission 183921) | Freshwater sediment methanotrophic microbial communities from Lake Washington under simulated oxygen tension - Sediment Metagenome... | ecosystem: Environmental > Aquatic > Freshwater >... | reverse complement strand
CACAACCGATCACCACGATCGATACCTGGTGGGAATGGTGCAACCGCGTATCACCCTGTCACATAACCAATTTCGGCGCGAAAGTCGATTGGATAGGCATCAATGTTTTCCCGTGGTGGGAAAACAAACATTCCGACGTTCTTCCCTGCACTCCGGCAAACAAAGCGGCTGATTTTCATATTGCACGAATTGAACAACTACGCCGGACTTATCCCGGTAAAGAAATAATCCTGACCGAATTCGGCTGGCCGAACGGTCCCGAAGGCGGCGTTGAAACCAATAAGTTCACCCAGCAGCGTTGCGGCGTTGCCGGCAAGAAAAATCAAGCCTTGGTCGTTAAATCGACCTTCAAAAAACTAGCCGAAAAGGGCTGGTCGGGCGTAGTATTTGAAGCGTTTTCAGAAAACTGGAAACCTGGCGAAGAAGGCGACTTCGGCAATTTCTGGGGAATTTGCCAGGGAGAGCCGCCTTATACTTGCTTAAGGTTTTAGCGTCTAGGATGTCCCGAATCAGGTGAAACGCATCAATTAGCCTACGCCTCGTTCTTTAGTAAATCCTACAGCCCATAAAATATGATTACTCATTACAAACATCGCGGTTTATAATCGCCGCTTTTTGAAATTTACAGTGCGCAGGATCTGTTCAACACAGCGCGCGGCACTAAATGATACGTAGCGTGACCGTGTCGCCGAAAGCGCCTTTTTTGGCACTCGGACAATCAGGGTTAAGCGAATGAAACCGGCACTCGTGCTTTTGATTATCGATTTTTTTGAGAACAGTTTTAAATGACTAAAGTTAAACTAACGCTACTTATTTTAAATGCCGTATGGCTGTTTGCAGTGTCCGAAGTCAGTTATGGTCGCCATGCCGCCATCATTATCGACGCGGATAACGGCAACGTTTTACATGAAGTAGAAGCAACTCAGTCATGGTATCCCGCCTCGCTCACAAAACTGATGACACTGTACATGACATTCGACGCGTTGAAAGCGGGTCAAATTCATCTGCACGACACCTTAACCGCATCAACTCGCGCGTCACAGCAACCCAACAGCAAACTGGGTTTGAGACGCGGCGAACATTTAACCGTCGAAGACGCTATTTTAGCCATTATTACCCGCTCCGCGAATGATGCCTCTGTTGTTCTTGCGGAACATCTGAGTGACACGGAAGAGAATTTTGCCGTTAATATGACGGAAAAAGCGGATTCATTGGGCATGTACAACACGCATTTCATGAACGCGACCGGCCTTCCCAACAACTGGCAAGTGACCACGCCCAGAGATATGGCCGTTCTGGCATGGAAAGCACAGCGCAATTTTCCCGAGTATTATCATTACTTTTCTGCGCACAGCTTTAATTACAAAGGGGCAGAGCTGCGCGGCATCAACAAGTTTACAGCCAGCTATCCCGGCGCTGAGGGCATGAAAACCGGATTTACCTGCGGCTCCGGTTTCAACCTGATCGGCGCGGCGCATCAAAACGGCAAACACCTGATCGGCGTGGTGATGGGCGGCATGACCAGTAAAGAACGCTATCAGTTAATGATGCAGAAAATGGATGCCAGTTTCGCGAATTTAACCAACGTCGATCCGGCAAGAAACATCAACACCATGCCTACAAGCTCAGCAGGCACCCCGCCCTATCAACTTGATTGCGGCAATGGCGCCGCTACGCATTCAATACCAACCTCTAATCCCGTTAGCTATACGCCTAAGCACAAAAATATCAGTCGAATCAAAACCAACATCAGAAGCGTTAACACGGTTCGGCCTAAAGCTGTCACTCGGGTCAAGAGCAGCATTAAACCCATTAACAAGAGCAAGCTTCCGCCTAAAGTTATCAAACAGGCCCAAGCCAGTATAAAACCTGTCAGCAAACTCCCGGCTAAAAGTAACAACTTTCATAAACCCAAAACCGATATTAAGGTGGCCGGTAAAACCAAGAGTATACAAAAGGTTGCGCTTCATTGAGGTAAACCGTTCGTGGGAATCAATGGGATCAAAAATAAACGACACCGACCGCATTGATTCCATTGAGAAAATGATGGCGGAGCCCGATACTCTGTATGTTCATCACCACACCTCAAACTAAGGCCAAATTTTTCGGGCTCCATTCCCATTTTCTCACTATCCCAACGCCCCAGTTATTTGCCCCCAGTTATTAGTAGTCATAAACATATCTAAGCGTCAATGCCCTCATACATCTGGCTCATTACAGGCATTTCTAGTTACATTATCGCCTGAATCAACAATCTCAAATATCAAGTTTCGATCTTTATTAGGTTTGCTTCGTAATTTCAAGGCATTAGAAAGTTCTTTCTTTGTACCGGTTGAATTTCTAATATAACCATAAGTACTTGGTAACTGAATATTTAAACCAGTATCGACGCCAAAAAAAGTTAGCTCTTGGCCGACTTTGAAATTAAACATATGTTCTGTATTATCAAACCAAGTACAGACTAAGCGTTTTTCATTTTTGCGTACATGTCCTCTGTATTTTCTTAAGACTTCGACTTCTAAAATACCTATAAATTTTGTTCCATTACCAACGATAAGCCCTCGTTCAATCTCCTTTTTATTTAAAATCTTTCCTATAAAAATGGTATCCGTTTGCATTACAACGCGGTTCATTACATGCTGGAAAGATTCATTAGGGTATTTAGAATACGCGTTATTTGTTATTAAAAATAAAAACACTATAAGAATAATTTTCATTGTTTCAAGACCGCTTCGTGCTGATTGTCGAAAAGGGGTCAGGTTACTTTTATCAGTAATGTAACCCGCCCCCTTTTTCCTTCCTTAACAGTTACTTAACAGTTAAAGCATTAACAGGGGTCAGGCCTTACATTTGACGCCCCCCCCTCTTTTCAGCCTGTTTCACCGCCCGCCTCACGGTGGCGTAACTCACGCCAAAATATTCGCCCACTTAGGCAAGTGTATAGTGTCCACTCCAATACGCTTGGGTCATACATTCGTCGCGGGTTTTATATCGCTCAGCATAATAACTCAATGGTTTTACAGGAGCTTGTTTTGCTTTTTGGGTATATCTTTAAGCGATTGCTCTGGGTTAAGCTTGCATTGCATGTTGTTTACAAAACCATCGTCACCCAGAAAAATCTGATTTTTCAACTGTTGCCAAGGTGAAGACTGTCCTTTGCCTTCTTGAACAAACTCGCGATAGCGTTGCTGTGCGACGATTTTTGTTTCGGCGAATCCGGCGAGTATCCATTCGGTGGTTAAACAGGTGTCGTTGTCATCGTATCCAGCCGTTGCACGATAGCTGCTCCACCGCCACTCTGCTGCATTATGCACCATTTGAGCGCGCACCGGATTCAAGGCGATGTAGCGTGCCAATTCCAGCAAGTGGGAATCTTTCTGCACCAGTATGGCTTTGAATCGGCCTTGAAATACATGGCCTACACGTTGATGTTGACGATTGAAATATTGCGTGTAAGTGCCATTGAGAAACTTCATGCCTTTGGACAAGGTTGGCGTATTGGTTTCAATCAACAAATGATAGTGATTGTCCATTAGGCAATAAGCGTGACAATACCAGTCATAGCGATTGACCGTATTCTGTAGCAACATCAAAAACTGCTGACGATTAGCATCATCTCGATAGATATCTTCCCGAGCATTACCTCGCGCAGTTACATGATATAACGCCCCGGCAAACTCAATTCTTAAAGGCCTCGCCATCTGTATATCCGATACAAAATTAAACTGACAAAATAGTAGGGCCGCATGATAGATATGTCAAATGTAAGGCCTGACCCCGGCTTTTTCCTTTTTATTAACCGGTTGAGCGGGTCGTAAGCGAGGGTTGTTTTGTTGCCCAGCGGATCGGTAACGCTGGTGGCATTGTCGTTGGCGTCATAGCCGTAGTTGGCGGTCTGGTTTTGGGCGCCTATGGTTTTCGCCAGTCGGCTGAGGCTGTCAAAAACCTGAGCGCGGGTACGGGTTAGGTTGTTGGCGGGATCGGTGACTTGGCTGGTGAGATGGTTACCCATTTTATTCAGGGTGTAATCGATATGGTTGCCCAGTGTATCGGCAATACTTACCAGCTGGTGGGCATTATCGTGGCTGTAAGCCAGATAGGGTCTAGGGTGAGGAACGATCCGCACCGTTCGCGTTACTCGATTTATGCGGTTCACCTCATCGGGCTTACGGCTTTTTTTCAATGCCTGGCACCATTACACCGCAGCCCAAGGGTTCCACATGGGGAGAGCCCGTTATAAGAATGTAATCGACAGTTTTTATTTCTTGCGGGAATAACTTAAGATTAATAAGTCCTTCTGCTTTAAACCCGGTAACCCGTGTTGAAGTTTCAGATTTGTTTAATTCCGGTATGTAATTAAATCTAATTTTGGCTGGCAATTGACGGTGCGTAGCTTGAAATACTGTTAATTCCAACATACCTTCGGACATAGCGCTGATTTCTAGAAATCCGGCCCTTGTTGCCCAAGTTCTTATTTTCGGAGTGAAGCCGCTCTCCGAAGAGCCAAACGGCTCACATTCCACAGTGGTTTGCGAGAGTTCACACCAATCCATAGCACAATCAAGAGTGAAAATATGAATGCCTTTATAAATATCGATATTGTCAATTAATTGCCGCGTAGCCACCTCAAGCAGAACTTTCGGAGGTACAAATTTATTAGCTTTTGGTGAGGCATGGATAGAAAAAGCAGCTAACCCGATCAAAAGCATAAGGCATTGTTTTAACTTGCTCATGTGGTTATCTCATTTTAAGGATCAATTTTACGGTTTCTATTAAATTCGTTGATTAGCTCATCGGTTGTTCTTCTGGCGGCTTCATCATACGCATGGCCTGTCCCATTATCATCTCTTTGCTTTGGGTCATTTAGCGGTTGTGTAAAATGATCAGCTTCGTGGATTATTGTATCAAGAAGTTCAGCTGCTTGATCATCTCTAAGTTTCTGTTGATAAAAGTCATCAAGTACCGTTCCACCGCCTTTACCATCTTTATCGCGTGGAAGAGTTATACCTGTAATTCTTCTTTTTTTACCATCTTTAGTCTTGTAATAGCCTAAATCTCTACAACCATATTGATCTGGGAATTTCATATCCTTCTGTGATTTCTTAGCAATTTCGCGGGCAATATCAATATCTCTTTGTGTCAGCCCAAGTGGATCAATGAAGTTAATCGGATTCCCCCCGACATATCCATAGGTATTAATGCCTCCGGCTAACCCAATCGGATCACTCTGTATATACCTACCAGCGTCAGAATCATAATCCCTGAACCCATTGTAATACAGCCCCGTTTCCTGGTCGTAATACTGCCCGGGAAAGCGCAGGTTGTAGACAAATCTTTGGCCGTCATGGTCGGGATCTTCGTCGGCTTTTTTGCTGCCGAAGGCATGGTGGTTGTCGTCATGGTCATGATCTTCGTTCTCGGCCGTAGCGCCGAAAGGATCGCTGTCCCAACGCCAGACGACTCTGCCGGTGCGGTCGGTAATCGCCCGTGGACTGTTGAGGTGGTCGGCATAGATGAAGTAATGCTGGTTATTTGCCAGTACGGCTATTGGCATGTCTCTTAGCCAGACGGTTTCTTGCAGGGCTTTTCCGTGCTGGTTGTATTCGCCCAGCAAATGACCTGCCTCGTCATAGACGAAGTAGATGCCTGCGGGCGCATCGTTGTCATGATTGTTTTGCTCATCTTTGCCGGGGTTGCGATGTCGGTCGGTCTCGGTTCGCTTGCTGTCATGGTTGTCATGGTCGTCATCTTTGGACTTTTCCTGTGCGCGTCCATGGATTTTCGCCACACGCTGCCCCAGTCCGTTGATTCGGTATTGTTCACTGCCTTGGCCGATGCTTGAGGCCTGCACCATTCGGCCTCTGCCGTCATAGGCAAAATGATGATAGCCGTCGCCGGTTATGTGGCCTGCGGCATCGTAGCTGTAGCTTTTCAGGGTCTGGAGCTGGTTGTCGGTGATGGACAACAGGCGGTTACTGATGGTTTCGATGTTAAAGCTTTTGACCTGTGAGCCACTGAGCTGTTCGATGCGGTTGCCGTTGGCATCGTAGCTGTAGCTGGTTTGGCTGGCGGGATCAGTGTAACTTGTCAACCGGCCTAGTGGGTCGTAACTGAAACTTTGGTCGTAGTTGAGGTCGGAATCTTTGTAGCCGGTGATGTGGCCTACTGCATCGTAGGTTAGTTGCCGGGTACGGTCGCCCAGGTCGTAGTCGATGAGGCGGCCATCCAGGTCGAAGCTGCGGCTGGTTTGTACGCCGTTGCCGAACATCCAGTCTTTGGCGGGGCCGAAGGGTTGGTAGTGGATGTTGCTGAGCAGCGGCGAACGGTTGGCGTCTAATGCGTTTATTCGGCCGTTGCTGTAGGTCAGCTGTACGACTTTGCCGGATGGGTAGGTGAGCGCGATGAGTTGGCCGTTGGCGTTGTAGCCGTATTTGGTTACCAGGGTCAGTGTACCGGTGTTGAAGCTTTTGCTGGTCACTTTACCCTGTAGGTTGTAACTCCAGCGGGTGGTGCCTGACTCATCGACCATCTGGGTCAGGTGGCCGGTTCCGTTGCTGCCCTGGTCGTAAGTAAAGGTAATGGGCGGTTTGTCGGCATAGGTGATTTGGCTGACGCGGTTTAAGGCGTCGTAGCTGTAGTTGACGGTTTGTCCCCGTGCATCGATGGTGTTCTGCGGGTTTCCGGCATCGTCGTAGCTGACTTGGCTTGATCCGGTATCCGGGCTGTCGGTGGTCAGCCGGTTGCCGAAGCCGTCATAGCTGTAGTCGGTGATGTGCGCCAAGGGGTCGGTCACGGATAGCGGGTTGTCATGGCTGTCGTAGCTGCTTTGGGTGGCTTTGCCGGTGGGGTCGATGCTTTTTATTAACCGGTTGAGCGGGTCGTAAGCGAGGGTTGTTTTGTTACCCAGCGGGTCGGTAACGCTGGTGGCATTGCCGTTGGCGTCGTAGCCGTAGTTGGCGGTTTGGTTTTGGGCGCCTATGGTTTTTGCCAGTCGGCTGAGGCTGTCGAAAACCTGGGCGCGGGTGCGGGTCAGGTTGTTGGCGGGATCGGTGACTTGGCTGCTGAGGCGGTTGCCCATTTTATCCAGGGTGTAATCGATATGGTTGCCCTGTGTATCGGCAATGCTGACCAGCCGGTGGGCGTTATCGTAGCTGTAAGCTATTGTGGAGGCGTCCGGCAAGGTGACTTTGACCAGCTGCTCTGCGGCATCGTAGCTGTAACGGCTAATTTCTGTGCCGACGGTTGAGGCAACCGGTTTTCCGCGCAGGTCGTATTGGAAGGTGGTGATTAGGCCGTTGGGGTCTTTAAGGGCTAACGGTTGGCCGTTGGCGTTGTAGCCGGTAATGGTGGTGACATGGCCCAGTTCATCGGTAACGGTGTTGAGGTCGCCTTTGGCGTCGTAGCTAAAGCGGGTGATGTCGTTTACGTCGGTGCGCGGCCCGTCGATGGTTAACGGTTGGCCGTTGCTGTTATAGGTCAGCGTCCAGGTTTTGGTTTGGGAGTCTGCGCTGACGGTTTTTTGCAGCAGGTTGCCTTGGGCATCGTAGCTGAAGGCAGTGCGTTGCCCGGCTTGGTCGATTTGGGTCGGCAGGCGGTAACTGGCATGCCATTGGCTGCTGATTTTGCGCTCGCTGCTGTTGGCGGCGGGGGTATAAACCGCAAGAACGGCAGGGCAGCTGGAACCTGGGGCAAGGCCTTCTAATCGGGTGGTTTCAAGGTTGCGGCTTAGGTCATAGGCATAGCAGCTTCGGTTGCCGTTGAAGTCGGTACGGCTGGCGACATTGCCGTTAGCATCGTAGCTGATGGCGCTGGCAGCGGCGCTGCAACCTGCACCCGCCGGTTGGTCGCTGCCGATGCTTTTGACCACGCCTTGTATGGTCTGAAAGCGATGGGTACGCGCGGTGCCCAGCGCATCGGTGACGGTGTTACTAGTGCTGCCGTAGGCGACGTTGACACGCTCGGCTCCGCCTGCATGTTGGGTCAAGATGGCCCGTTTTTGGGCGTCGTATTGGAAGGTTGCATAGCGGTGGTTGTTCTCGTCGATAATGCCGGTCAAGGCATGCGGCATATCGACGCCGACATTGGCCGACTCGTTATACAGGTAGGTGCGTGTGGTTTGATCCGGGTAAGTCGCTGTCTCAAGATTGCCGGTAGCATTGTTGTAGCCGTAGCGATACAGGCCGCCTGCCGGGTCTTGCAGGGTTGCAACCCGCAGGTTGCTGTCGTAACTCAAGGTCAGGCTGCGTCCGTTGGAATGGGTGACGGCGGTCAGTAGGCCATTGACATCGTAAGTCAGTGTTTGAGTAGCGCCCGAGCGGCTTTTGATCGATTGCAGTTTGCCGGTGGCGTTATAGGTTTCGAGGCTGCCGTCTTCGGTGGTTAACAGCCAGGTATCGGGCGAGGCGCTGCGGCTCAGTTTCAGGTTGACATCGGCAGCCGACGACCAGTTATTACCAACCGAAGTAAAATCATAAGCGCTGCCGTCGGCGCGATAGGCGGTCGCCAGGCTGCTGTTGGCGGCGCTGGTAATCGAGCGTTCGTAGCTATGCCGCCAGCCGCTGCCGGTTCCGAGACGCTCGCTAACGGTTGAGGCATCGCTATTGTAGGTGCGCTCGAAAACTAAGGGAAAGTCGCCGGCACCCTGATAATCGGTTTCGGGCTGGTATTTGTTGCCGGTGCCGATGTTGATGGGGTTGCCGCCGCTTGAACAAAGTGGTGGTGGGCCGGTGTTTTTGAGGGGGATGCTTGCAACTGATGACTCACAAGCGCCGGTTGTTACGTTTCTTTTTTGGGGGGCTACGCATGCGGGGGCATTAACACACATTCCACTGGACAGCCATCCCCCATACGGGCAAGTCAAAATATTTCCAATATTTATTTGAAAGGTACTGCCATAATTAGTAGTTATATTACAAGCAAAGTGACCTGCAACATAAATATTGACCACAGTCCAAGTCCAGCTCGGATTGAAATAATTTACTAAAAAAGTACAAACTGGACTTGGCGTAGAATATTCCCCCGAATAATAGGGGCCCACTTCTATTCCCCCATAAACAACAGTTGGATTATATGTGTCAGCAAAAGACGCCGAAGCCGAAAACAACAACAAAAAGGCAACCAATAATTTACGCATGGCTAAATCCACCGATTGCTGCAAACGCGCATGACATGCCGGCTAACAAAAAAAAGAACATCAACCATCATAAAATTACCCCCTATAAAAAATGTCATACCATGCTTGTAAATTGCCAGTTTTATAAAAACAGTTGGACGTATGTTCTAGCAACGCTAGGTTTTAGGCTTTCCTACTATAATCCTATCGGTTCTTTAATTTAAGAATACCCAAAGTACATCGCCCCCCCTCATCATCAATTGCGATCATGCTCCGAGCACCCATGACATGCACTCAACCGCAGGATGTCGGACAGGAAAGTCCGGCATGATTGAGGGGGTTAAGCGATGGTGTCATCGTCGGCCATAAAATTGCAGCTGTATATCAGCTAAAGCTGATTTTTATGTAAGCTTAGACTGTTTTTTTGTATGCCTAGAGCTATCAGTGATCCAAATTTGATGTAGCGGCTTCTATACAGATAAAAAAGCATCTACCCTTGAAAAACCAGCATTCACCCACCCGTGTTATGTTTTTTATTGAAAAACATAGCTTAATCTCCTATTCTCCACGCTGAGGTTTTGACCAGATGTTAAAGCCTTTGCTCACTATGCTCTAAACTACTCGCATTGGAGACTGTATGAAGATTGGTATACCTAAAGAGATCCACCCAGGTGAAAAACGTGTGGCCACTACGCCTGAGGCCGCAGAACAAATTATAAAACTGGGTTTTTCCGTCCTGGTCGAAAGCGGCGCGGGGCTTGCCGCGAATATTTCCGATGAAGCCTACAAAGAAGTGGGCGTTGAAATCGTTGACAATGCCAAGACGCTGTGGAAATCAGCGGACATTGTTATGAAAGTTCGCGCCCCAGAGCAGCACCCCGAGTTGGCGCTGGACGAAATTGACATGTTGCCCGAAGGCGGCCGTTTAATCAGTTTTATCTGGCCTGCGCAAAATGAAGAATTAATGCAGAAACTGGCGGCCAAAAATACCACGGTTCTGGCTATGGATAGCGTGCCGCGCATGTCCAGGGCGCAAAAGCTCGATGCGCTCAGTTCTATGGCTAATATTGCCGGTTATCGCGCCGTTATCGAAGCCGCGCAACATTTCGGCCGGTTTTTTACCGGACAGATTACCGCCGCCGGTAAGATCCCGCCCGCCAAGGTGCTGGTTATCGGTGCCGGTGTTGCCGGTCTTGCCGCCATTGGTACGGCAAAGAGTATGGGCGCTATCGTCAGGGCTTTCGATACCCGACCTGAGGTTAAAGAGCAAATTGAAAGCATGGATGCCGAGTTTTTGATGCTGGACTTTAAGGAAGAAGGCTCCGGCACCGGCGGTTACGCCAAGACCATGTCCAAGGAATTCATCGAAGCTGAAATGGCCTTGTTCGCCAGACAGGCGATGGAAGTGGACATTATTATCACCACCGCACTGATTCCCGGCAAACCGGCGCCCAAGCTGATTACGGAAGGCATGGTTAAATCCATGAAACCGGGCAGTATTATTGTCGATCTGGCTGCCGAACAAGGCGGCAACTGCGCGTTGACCGAGAAAGACCAGGTGGTGGTAAAACACGATGTGACCATTATCGGTTACAGCAATTTGCCCAGTCGTTTGGCTAATCAATCGAGCCAGCTTTATGCGACCAACCTCAGGCATTTGTTAACGGAACTTTGCCCCGAAAAGAACGGCACGATCAACGTCAATATGGACGACGAGGTGATACGCGGCACCACGGTCATTAAGGAAGGCAAGATCACTTGGCCGCCGCCACCGCCCAAGCTCTCCGCAGCCCCTGCCCCGCAAACCGAAGCGCCGGCTTATTCAGCGGCACAGGAACAGCAAAAACCAAGCGTGGTTAAGCAGTTTACACCGTTAGTTATCGCCGGATTGGTTCTGTTCGGCATCGGGTCGGTCGCTCCTGCTTCGTTCATGACGCACTTTACCGTGTTTGTGCTGGCGTGTTTCATCGGTTATCAGGTGATATGGAATGTCTCGGCATCGCTGCATACCCCGCTTATGAGTGTAACCAACGCCATCAGCGGCATTATTGTGATCGGCGCTCTGGTACAGGTTTCCGCTCAGGACCAGAATATCAGCATCCTTGCCGGATTGGCGATACTCATTGCATCTATCAATATTGCCGGTGGCTTTTTAGTCACTCGCCGTATGTTAGAAATGTTCAGAAAATAACAAGGAGAATATGATGTCCCATAGTTTAGTCACGATGTCTTACATCGTCGCCACCATTCTGTTCATTTTTAGCCTCAGTGGGTTAAGCAACCAGGAAACCGCCCGCAAGGGCAATTATTACGGCATGTTGGGCATGGCGATTGCCATCATCGCTACCGCATTAAGCGCATCGGTTACCTCGTACGCTATTTTAATGGTTGCCTTGCTGATCGGCGGCGCTATCGGCGCCAGGGCCGCATTAAAAGTCGAAATGACACAAATGCCGGAACTGGTCGCCATCATGCACAGCTTGGTGGGTATGGCTGCCGTGTTGGTGGGTTATGCCAATTTTATGGACAGCTCTATCAGCTTGGTCGGTGTAGAAAAAAACATCCATGAAATAGAAATTTACATTGGTATTCTTATCGGAGCCGTTACTTTTTCAGGTTCGGTGATTGCTTTTTGCAAACTCAGCGAACGTATCAGCGGCAAACCGCTGTTATTGCCCGGCCGTCATTGGCTAAATCTGTGTTTACTGGTTGCCGCCATCGTTCTGGGTTGGATGTTTTTACAACAAACGGAAAACGGCGGCGGGTCTTTACCTTTATGGATTATGACGGGAATTGCGCTGGTGTTCGGCATACACATGGTTATGGCTATCGGCGGCGCTGATATGCCGGTGGTGGTGTCCATGCTCAACAGCTATTCAGGCTGGGCGGCGGCGGCAACCGGTTTTATGTTAAGCAACGATTTGTTGATTGTGACCGGGGCATTGGTCGGCAGCAGCGGCGCGATCTTGAGTTACATCATGTGCCGCGCGATGAATCGCAACTTTATCAGCGTTATTGCCGGTGGTTTTGGCACCGGTTCAGGTGGCGAAGCGGCAGTCGTTGAAG
>Ga0208636_100347_pt1 | contig 12186 bp, 9 predicted proteins | sample LakWasM103_HOW12_2_FD_183921 | JGI IMG/M metagenome (GOLD analysis project Ga0208636, IMG submission 183921) | Freshwater sediment methanotrophic microbial communities from Lake Washington under simulated oxygen tension - Sediment Metagenome... | ecosystem: Environmental > Aquatic > Freshwater >... | reverse complement strand
CACGGCCTTTTCGTACTGGGCCACCGCGATGCGCTGGTTGGCCTCGGCCACCTGGACGTTGGCGCGGTTGCGGCCGGCGTCGAAGATGGGCAGGCGGACCAACGGCACAAAGCTCCAGGTGCCGCTGCCCGCGCCAAACAGGCCGTCCAGCTCGCGGCTACCGGTGCCTACATTGGCCGTGAGGCTGATGGTGGGGAACAGGGCCGCCCTCGCAGCGCCGATGTTCGCTTCGCTGGCGCGCAGGGCATTTTCGGCGGCCTGCACATCGGGGCGGGCGAGCAGCACGCTGGAGGCCAGCGGCACCGGCACGGGCTGCAAGGCCGCCGGGGCCTGCGCGTCAGCGCGCAGCGTGCTGGCGGTGGGCCAGAGCGCGGCAGGCACCGGGCCGCCCACCAGCAATTGCAGTGCGTTGCGGTCGCGCTCCACCTGCGCCAGGTAGGTCGCCACATCACCGCGTGCCGCGTCCACTGTGGTCTGCGCCTGGGCCAGCACCAGTCCCGATGTGGAGCCGATGGCGTGGATGCGTTCGGTCAGCGCATAGGCCTTTTCGCGGCTGGCCAGGGTGTCGCGCGCCAGTTGCAGCCGGGCTTCGTCGGCGGCCAGGGTGAGCCAGGCGTTTGCCACATCGGCAATCAGGCCCGTCTGGATGTTGCGCTGGTTCTGCTGGCTCTGCAGAAACTGCTGCAGCGCTGCCTCGTTGAGGTTGCGCACGCGGCCCCAGAAGTCGATCTCGTAACTGGCAAACCCCAGTTGTGCCGTGTACTGCGTGGCCACCTGCGCAGGGGCTGTGGCGCTGCTCATGCCGGCGGCGGTGCGCGCGCGGCTGGCCTGAGCCTGCGCGGTGACGCTGGGCAACAGGTCGGCCCGGGTGATGCCGTACTGGGCGCGCGCCCGCTCGATGGCCTCGATGGCCACCCGCAGGTCGCGGTTGTTGGACAGTGCCAGGGCAATGACATCGCGCAGCGGCTGGGCCTGCACCCAGCCCAGCGCCGCTGCCGTCTGCAGGCTGGCGTCGCTGGCCACGGCCGGCTGTCCGCTGGTGGTGCCCACGGTGTCAGGCACCGGCAGGGCGGGGGTCTGGTGCATGGGGGCCAGGTTGCAGCCCGCGATCAGTGCGGTGGTGGCCAGGGCTGCAGCGATGGCGGCAGGCCTGCGCTGGCGGCGTGGCGAAAAGGGTGGGCGCGTCATGCTGCGCTCTCCTGAGTGGGGTGCGGTAGGGTGGTGGCAGGCGGTGGCGGTGCGTTGTCTTCGCTGCGCGACCGGCTCTTGAACCAGCGGCGGATCAGCAGGAAGAACACCGGCACCAGGAAGATGCCCAGCACCGTGGAAGCCAGCATGCCGCCCAGCACGGCGGTACCGATGGCCACCCGACCGCCTGCACCCGCGCCGGTGCCGATGGCCAGCGGGATCACCCCGAAGCCAAACGCCAGCGAGGTCATCAGGATGGGCCGCAGGCGCAGGCGCACGGCCGCGACGATGGCGTCAAACAGGTTCTTGCCCTGCTCCTGCAGCTGCACCGCAAACTCCACGATCAGGATCGCGTTTTTGGACGCCAGCCCCACCGTGGTCAGCAGCCCCACCTGAAAGTACACGTCGTTGGTGAGGCCCCGGGTGTAGGTGGCGGCGAGCGCGCCCACCACGCCCAGCGGCACGGCGAGGATCACCGACAGCGGCACGGTCCAGCTTTCATACAGGGCTGCCAGGCACAGGAACACGAACAGGATCGAGATCGCGTACAGCATGGGGGCCTGGGCGCCCGACTGGCGTTCCTGCAGCGAGGCGCCCGTCCACTCGTAGCCAATGCCGGGAGGCAGTGTGCGCAGGATGTCTTCCACGATCTTCATGGCTGCGCCCGAGCTCACGCCTGGTGCCGCGCGGCCTTCCAGCTCGTACGCCGGGTTGCCGTTGTAGCGCAGCAGCTGCGGCGAGCCGTAGGCCCAGTAGCTGGTGGAGAACGCGCCAAACGGCACCATCTCGCCCTTGCTGTTGCGCACGCTCCAGCGCGCCACGTCCTGCGGCAGCATGCGCGCCGGGGCGTCGCCCTGGATGTACACGCGCTTGACCCGTTCGTTGTTCAGGAAGTCGTTCACGTAGGTGCCGCCAATGGCGCTGGAGAGCACGCTGTTGATGTCGTTGTACGACAGCCCGAGCGCGGCGGCCTTGCGGTCGTCGATCTCCAGGCGCAGCTCGCTGGCATCTTCCAGGTTGGTCATGCGCAGGTTGGTCAGTTCGGGCCGCTTGCGCGCTTCGGTCAGAAAGGTGTTGGTGGCTGCCAGCAACGCCTGATGGCCCAGGCCGTTCATGTCCTTGATCACGAAGTTGAAGCCCGAGCTGGAGCCCAGGCCCCGCACGGCCGGCGGCATGACGACCAGCACCCGCGCATCGCGGATGGATGCCAGGTCGCGCGTGGCCTTGTAGGCAATCTGCGCGGCGGCCTGATTGGGCAGCGTGCGGTCTTCCCAGGGCTTGAGGCGCACAAAGCCGCGGGCCGAGGCCTGGTCTCCGTTGATGCCCGAGACCTGGTAGAAGCTCAGCACATCGGGCTGCTGCGCAAAGTAGTCGCGCACCTGGTCCAGCACGCTCTGCAGCCGCGCATCGGCGGCGCCCGAGGGCAGGTTCACGTTCACGTACAGGAAGCCCTGGTCTTCGTCGGGCAGGAAGGATGTGGGCAGGCGCGCCATGAGCAGCCACACCACGCCACACACCGCCAGAAAGATCAGCACCATGCGTTTGGTGCGGCGCAGGGTGTAGGCCACTGTGCCCTGGTAGCGTGCCGAAGTGGCGTCGAAATGGTGGTTGAACCAGCGGAAGAACCGGTCGTTCAGCCCCAGCAGGCCGCGGCGGATGGGCCGGTCATGCCCGGCAGACGCGGCTGCGGGCTTGAGCAGCGTGGCGCACAGCGCCGGGGTGAGGGTGAGCGCCACAAACACCGACAGCGCCATGGCCGCCACGATGGTGATGGAGAACTGCCGGTAGATCACGCCGGTGGAGCCGCCAAAGAACGCCATGGGCACGAACACCGCCGACAGCGTGACCCCGATGCCCACCAGGGCGGGCGTGATTTCGCGCATGGACTGGCGGGTGGCCTCCTTGGCCGACTGGCCGGTCTCGTGCATCACCCGCTCGACGTTTTCGACCACCACGATCGCATCGTCCACCAGCAGGCCGATGGCCAGCACCATGGCAAACATGGTCAGCGTGTTGATCGAATACCCCGCCAGCGACAGCACCCCGAAGGTGCCCAGCAGCACCACCGGCACGGCGATGGCGGGGATCAGCGTGGCGCGGAAGTTCTGCAAAAACACGAACATCACGATCACCACCAGGATCATGGCTTCGCCCAGTGCGCTGACCACTTCCTTGATGGAGGCGCGCACAAAGGGCGTGGAGTCCGAGCTCACGAAGTAGTCGATCTGGTTGGGAAAGTAGGGCTTGAGTTCAGCCAGCTTGGCGGCAATGGCATCGGCCACCTGCATGGCGTTGGCGCCGTCGGCCAGCACGATGCCCATGCCCGCGCCGGGCATGCCGTTGAGCTTGGCCTTCACGGTCAGGTTCTCGGCGCCCAGCTCCACGCGGGCCACGTCCTTGACGGTGACCACTGAGCCATCGAGCGCCGACTTGAGCACGATGGCCTCGAACTGCTCCACCGTCTTGAGCTTGGTGCGGGCGGTGATGGTGGCGTTGAGCTGCTGGTCAGACACCGCCGGCAGGGCGCCCAGCTGGCCGGCAGACACCTGGGCGTTCTGGGCGTTGAGCGCATTGACCAGGTCCGACGGCATCAGCGCGTACTTCTCCATCTTGGCCGGGTCCATCCAGATGCGCATGGCGTAGTTGGTGCCGAACACCGTCACGTCACCCACGCCATCGAGGCGGCCGATCACGTCCACCAGGCTGCTGGTCAGAAAGTCGCCGATGTCCACGGCGCTCATGGAGGGGTCTTTGGAGAAGAAGCTGTAAGTGACCAGGAAGTCCTGCCCACCCTTGTTCACGAACACGCCCCGGCTCTTGACGGCGTCGGGCAGGCGGTTGGTGGCGGCCTGCAGCTTGTTTTGCACCTGCACCTGCGCCACATCGATGTTGGTGCCGGGCGCGAAGGTGAGCGTGGTGCGCGAGCGGCCCGAGGCGTCCGAGGTCGAGCTCATGTAGAGCATGTTGTCGATGCCCTTGAGCTGCTGCTCGATGATCTGCGTCACCGAGTTCTCGACCGTCTCGGCCGAGGCGCCGGTGTATTGCGAGCCAATGGTCACGCGTGGCGGAGCGATGTCGGGGTACTGCTCCAGCGGCAGCGTGACGATGGACAGGGCACCGCCCAGCATGATGATGATGGCGATGACCCAGGCAAAAATGGGCCGGTTGATGAAGAACTGAGCCATGTGCTGCGTCCTTCGTGCTCAGCGGGAGGCCGCTGGGGCAGGGGCCGAGGCGGGCGCGGCACCTGCAGCGGGCGGTGCGTCGGCGCCTGGGGCTCCCTTGCGGCCCTTGGCGGGTGCTTTGGGGTCCACTTCCACCGCGCGCACCTTGTCGCCGGGTTTGACGCGCTGGAACCCTTCGGTCACCACACGCTCGCCCGCAGCCAGCCCGCCTTGCAGCAGCCACTGGTTGCCCACCGCCCGGTCGATGCTGATCGGGCGTTTTTCCACCACATCGCCTTCCTTGACCACCAGCACGCTGGGCTTGCCGGTGAGGTCGCGGGTCACGGCCTGCTGGGGCACCAGCAGGGCTTCGGGCGCGAGCCCGGTGGGCAGCAGCGCCTGCACGTACATGCCGGGCATCAGCGTGCCCTTGGGGTTGGGCACCACGGCGCGCAGCGTGACGGTGCCGGTGGTGGCGTTCACGATCACGCCGGCAAACTGCAGCTGGCCGCGTTGCGCGTACTCGGTGCCGTCGTCCAGGCGAATGCGCACGGGGATCTTGTCGCCCTCGACCTTCTGGAAGCGGCCTGCGTCCCAGTCCCGCTGCAACTGCATCAGCTCGGTGGTGGACTGGGTGAAGTCCACGTACATCGGGTCAAGCTGGACGATGGAGGTCAGCGCATCGGCCTGGTTGGCCGTGACCAGCGCTCCCGGCGTCACGTTGGACAGGCTGATGCGTCCACTGATCGGTGCCTCGATGCGGCTGTACTTGAGGTTGATGCGGGCGGTGGCCAGGTTGGCCTGGGCCACGGCCACGTCGGAGCGCGACTGGGCCGCCGCCGCCTGGCTTTCTTCAAACGCCTGCTGGCTGATGGCGTCGATCTTCACCAGCTCCGCATTGCGCTTGGCCGTGGCCTCCTGGGTGCGCGCTGTGGCCTCGGCCTTGGCCAGGGCTGCCTGCGCGCTGGCTTCGGTGGCCCGCAGCGAGGCGTCATCGATCTGGTACAGCGGCTGGCCTTGGCGCACCAGCATCCCTTCGGTGAACAGGCGCTTTTGCAGAATGCCCGACACCTGGGGTCTCACCTCGGCCGTGAGCGAGGCGCGGGTGCGGCCGGGCAGGGCGGCTTCGAGCTGCTGGCTTTGCTGCTTGAGCGTGACCACGCCCACTTCAGGGGCGGCCTTGGCCGGTGCGGGGGCCTCGTTGGGTTTGCTGCAGCCGGACAAGATGCCCGCGATCAGCAGCAGCCCCAGCAACGTTCCCCGGCATGGCAATGCCCCGAGGGCGGGGCGGCCCGGCACAGTGTTGGCAGGGGAGGTCGCGGGCAGGCTCGGGCACAGCGGGGACAACGCAGCATCGTTCATGGGCGTGGGAGCGGTTGGGTTGGGAAGGTTCGGCGCATTGTGGGGCGCACACATTTCCTGTTTGTAAAGTGGCCGGATTTGGCCCGGGTGCCGGAGCGCCGTGCAGGGACATGCGGGCCGGGGTGCCAGGGAGGCCATGGCGCGCGGCAAAATGGAGGGAGACCCGACCGAATCACGCCCCCCTGTGGACCTGCTGGAGACAACGCGAATGTGTGGAGCCGAACTGAAGAACCTGCCTGAGGGCGTACAGCGTGTGGCTGCCGAGCTGCAGCGGCGCGGCCACCCGCACCTGCCGCAGATGCTGGACGATGCCGCACGCACCGCGCAGCAGGCCGCCGATGCGCTGGGCATTCTGGTGGGGCAGGTGGCCAAGAGCATCATCTTCCGGCGCAAGAGCGACGATGCTGCGGTGCTGGTGGTCACCTCGGGCGACCGACGCGTGGACGAGAAAAAGGTGGAAGCCCATGTGGGCGGCAAGATCGGCCGGGCCGATGCCGAGTTTGTGAAATCGCGCACCGGCTTCTCGATTGGCGGCGTGTCGCCCGTGGCACATGCCACGCCGCCCGTCACGCTCATCGACCAGGACCTGCTGCGCTTTGACGTGGTGTGGGCCGCAGCAGGCCACCCCCATGGCGTGTTCCCCTTGCACCCCAGCGACCTGCAGCGCCTGACGGGCGCACCCGTCGTGGACGTGGTGCAAGCACCGGTGGCAGACGCGTCTGCGCCCCAGGCGGCCGCATGAATGCTATTGATTTGCTAGCTGCCAAGGCAAAAGAGACTAGCGCTACCGGTCAATTTGACCCCAAAAGTGCCGAGCCAGTGCCTTCGCCCTGCATTTCGGTGTGCCGCATGACGCCCGACCGCAGTCACTGCGAAGGCTGCTTTCGCACGCTGGATGAAATCCGCGCCTGGTCGCGTGCCGACGCTCCGCAGCGGCGCGCCATCTGGGCGCAGTTGTTGCAACGCGCCGGCATTGCCTGGCCCGTGCCGGAGACCGAAGCATGAAGCGCATCACGTTCTACCTTGACTTCATTTCCCCCTATGCGTGGCTGGCGTTTGAGCGCTTGCCCGAGGTGCTGGAAGGGCTGACCTACAGCGTGACCTACCAGCCCGTGCTGCTGGGTGCTTTGCTGCAGCAGCACGGCAACCCCGGCCCTGCGGGCATTGCCCCCAAGCGCGACTGGACCTACCGCCATGTGACCTGGCTGGGCCATGCGCAAGGCACGCCACTGCAGATGCCTGCGCGCCACCCGTTCAACCCGCTGCCCCTGCTGCGCCAGGCCCTGGCCTGCAGCGACGACGGCAGCATCAACCGCTACGTGGCGGGCACGGTGCTGCGGCACGTGTGGCAAGGCGGCGCCGACGCGCTGGACCCTGCGCGCCTGGCCACGCTGGCCGAGGCGCTGGCGGAGCAGGTGCGCCCCGGGCAGGACGTGAACAGCGACGGCCCTAAGGCCTTGCTGCGTGCCAACACCGAAGCCGCGCAAGCAGCCGGTGTGTTTGGCGTGCCCGCGTTCGGTGTGGACGGCAAGCTGTTCTGGGGGCTGGACGGCCTGCCCATGCTGCGTGCCTACCTCGATGGCGACGCCTGGTTCGACGGCCCCGCCTGGGACGCTGTCAGCCAGCTCCCATCGGGTTTACCCGGCAAGCCCTGAGCAATTTCCGGATGCTGAAAGGGGTGCTGCGGGTTTCACCCTAAGTTGTCAGAGAGCGGTCAGTTTGATGAAAGCTCTTGTTGGTTTCGCGTCAGAGGGTGGTCAGTGCCATCTCCAAGAATGCGTGCAGCCCGCCGCAGTGCGGTCTGTAACACCAATAGGAGACACACACCATGGCAACTGTTCATCCCGCACCGCGGCCGATGTCGCCCGAAGAGAGGAAGGTCATCTTCGCCTCGTCGCTCGGCACCGTTTTCGAGTGGTACGACTTTTACCTGTACGGCTCGCTCGCAGCCATCATCGCCAAGCAGTTCTTCAGCGGTCTGGATGCCGGTTCGGCGTTCATCTTCGCGCTGCTGGCGTTTGCGGCGGGCTTCATTGTTCGTCCCTTCGGCGCCATCTTCTTCGGCCGCCTGGGCGACATGATCGGCCGCAAGTACACGTTCCTGGTCACCATCCTGATCATGGGCCTGTCCACCTTCATCGTGGGCATCTTGCCAACCTACGCGTCCATCGGTGTGGCCGCTCCCGTCATCCTGATTGCCCTGCGCCTGCTGCAAGGCCTGGCACTGGGCGGTGAATACGGCGGTGCTGCCACGTATGTGGCCGAGCACGCACCGCACGGCAAGCGCGGCGCCTACACCGCCTGGATCCAGACCACCGCCACGCTGGGCCTGTTCCTGTCGCTGATGGTGATCCTGGGCACCCGCACCGTGCTGGGCGAAGAAGCCTTTGGTGATTGGGGCTGGCGTGTTCCGTTCATCGTGTCGATCCTGCTGCTGGCCATTTCGGTCTGGATCCGCCTGTCGATGAACGAATCGCCTGCCTTCCAGAAGATGAAGGCCGAGGGCAAGACCTCCAAGGCACCGTTGACCGAATCCTTCGGCCAGTGGAAGAACCTGAAGATCGTGATCCTGGCACTGGTGGGCCTGACCGCCGGCCAGGCCGTGGTGTGGTATTCGGGCCAGTTCTATGCGCTGTTCTTCCTGACGCAAGCGCTGAAGGTCGATGGCGCCACCGCCAATATCTTCGTGGCCGTGTCGCTGCTGATTGGTACGCCGTTCTTCATCGTGTTCGGTTCGCTGTCGGACAAGATCGGCCGCAAGCCCATCATCCTGGCAGGCTGCCTGCTGGCCGCGCTGACGTACTTCCCTGTGTTCGGTGCACTGACCAAGGCGGCCAACCCTGCCCTGGCCGAAGCCCAGGCCAAGAACAAGGTGGTGATCACCGCTGACCCTGCCGAGTGCTCGTTCCAGTTCAATCCCACCGGCACCACCAAGTTCACCAGCTCGTGCGACATCGCCAAGCAGGTGCTGGCTGGCGCTTCGGTGAGCTATGAAAACGCTGTGGCTCCCGCCGGTACGGTGGCGAGCATCAAGATTGGCGAAACCGCAATCCCCTCGTACACCAGCAAGGGCCTGAGCGCTGATGAAGCCAAGAAGAAGGACGCCGAGTTCAAGAAGCTCGTGGCCGACGACCTGAAGGCCGCTGGCTACCCCACCAAGGCAGACCCTGCACGCATCGACAAGGTGATGGTCACCATCATCCTGACCTACCTGGTGCTGCTGGTGACCATGGTGTACGGCCCCATCGCCGCCATGCTGGTGGAAATGTTCCCCACCCGCATCCGCTACACGTCCATGTCCCTGCCGTACCACATCGGTAACGGCTGGTTCGGCGGCCTGCTGCCCACCACGGCGTTTGCCATCGTGGCCCAGACCGGCAACATGTACAACGGCCTGTGGTACCCCATCATCATCGCCGGTGCCACGGTGGTGATCGGTGGCCTGTTCATCAAGGAAACCAAGGACGTGGACATCTACGCCAACGACTGATCGTTACTGACCGGTGTACAGGGCCCGCCCCGCAAGGGTCGGGCCCTGTGTTCCATCAAGGGGCTTGTGCCGCGCACCAGTACAACCCACAACCCTGGGGATGCTGTGCATGATTCGAGCGGTAAGTGTGCGCTGCGGATCGGGAGGGGCTGCAAGGCGCAAAACGCAGCAATAGCCGTAGCTATTGCGAGTATTTGCAACGCGGCAGACCACCCGAGCCCGCAGATGCATACGGCGCGACGAATCGTGCACGGCATCCCGAGCCAGGCCCCTTGATTGAACAAACCCATCCCAGGAGATATTGATATGTGGAAGATTGTTGTTGGCTTCGTCTTGTTTGCCGCTTTGTCGATGTATGTGATCATCACGGCGGGCGACAAGGCCGACATGGGCGGAGAAAAGCACGGTGCCGATGCGGTGCACGCCCCCGAGGCACCCGCCAGCGCAGCCGCCGCCGCGCCGGCACCCGCTGCAGCCCCTGCATCGGCTGCCAGCGCGCAATAAGCACATTGCCCGGCATGACAAAGGCCCTGCCAGCAATCGCTGGCAGGGCCTTTTTGTCGTGTCGTAACACGCGGGCGCTTGCGCCGCGTCAGCGCTTGAAGCGGCCGTCCGTGCCGATGATGGACAGGTCGGAGAAGTCCAGCCCGCTGTGGTCGGTGGGGCTGTAGCTCAGCTCCAGCCCACCCAGGTCCCACTTGTGGATGCTCTCCAGCCCCGCATGCAGCTTGGCGCGGTCGGGCTTGGCACCCGCGCGCTTGAGGCCTTCCACCAGCACCTTGGCGCTCACAAAGCCCTCCAGCATGGCGGGCGTCAGGTCGCCGATGTTCTTGGCCTTGGCCAGATCGATGGCCTCCTTGATCACCGGGTAGTTGAGAGATCGCTCGGACGGGAACACCTGCGTCACCACCACGCCCCGGGCCTGGTCGCCCAGGGCCTTCACAAATCCGCCCGACGCGTTGTTGGACAGGGTGACGATCTGTCCGGCAACGCCCGCGGCGCGCAAGGCCTTGATGCCGTCGACCACCGCAGCGCCAGTGCCGATGAAGATCACGGCCTGGGGCTGCTTGCCGGCCACGCGCGGGGCGATGGCGCTGTAGTCGGGCTTGGCACGGTCAAACTTTTCGATGAACAGCGCCTCGATGTTGTTGGCCTTGAATCCGGCCTGTGCGCCAGCCAGTCCGTCGGCGCCAAACGTATCGTCCACATGCACCACGCCAATGCGCTGGATGCCCAGCGTATGCAGGTGCGAAATGGCCTTGGTCACCTCGCGCTGGTAGGGCGCCCGCACGTTGAACACGTATTTGCTCACCGGCTGGTGCAGCGCAATCGCCCCGGTGGACGGCCCCACCAGCGGCACGCCATGCTGCTCCAGCACCGGGATGATGCCCTGGGTGTGGGGCGTGCCACGGGTCATGAACAGGCCGATCACGCCCTTTTGTTCAATCAGGGTGCGGGTGTTGTCCAGGGTCAGCTTGGGGTCGAACTTGTCGTCCAGCGACAGCACCTCCACCTTCTGCCCGCCCACGCCACCCTTGGCATTGACATGGTCGATGTAGAGGGCTGCGCCCTGCATGGATTCGGCCACCGTGGCGGCGGCCGAGCCGGTGATGCCCACCGTCTGGCCAATGAGGATCTGTGCATGGGCCGAACCGAGGCCCAGGGCGGCAGCCAGGGCGCAGAGCGCGCCGGCCAGGCCAGTTTTCTTCATGGGGTTGTCTCCTGCGTGTGGAGCGCCCGAGTGTAGGGACGCCCCCGCGCGGGACAACTGTAAAAACGCGTAGGCGAGCGCTCAGCGGCGGAAGCGCCCGTCCGTGCCGATGATGGCCAGGTCGGCAAAGTCCAGCCCGGTATGGTCCTCGGGGCTGAAGTTCACCTCCAGACCGCCCAGGTCCAGCTTCTTGATGCTCTCCAGCGCGACCTGGATCTTCTCGCGGGTGGGCTTGGGGCCCGCGCGCTTGAGACCTTCCACCAGCACCTTGGCGGCGGCAAAGCCTTCCAGCATGGCGGGGCTGATTTCGGTGAGCCCCTTGGTCTTGGCCAGTTCCTGGGCTTCCTTCACCATCGGGTAGGTCACGGCCCGTTCGTTGGGGAACACCTGGGTCACGATCACGCCCCGCGCGTTGGCCCCCAGGCTTTTGATGAAGCCGCTGGAGGCATTGTTGGACAACGTCACGATCTGCGCGGCCGAGCCCGCTGTGCGCAGTGCCGTGGTGGCATCCACCACCGCAGAGCCCGAGGCCACCATCAGCACCGCCTGCGCATCGGCCTTGGCCACCTTGGCGGCAATGGGGGCGAAGTCGGGCTTGGCGCGGTCGAATTTTTCAGACACCACCGCCGTCAGTTTGGCGGCCGCCAGCCCCTTTTGCGCGCCCTGGATGCCGTCGGCGCCAAAGCTGTCGTCCGCGTACACCAGCGCCACACGGGTGATGCCCATGGAGGCCAGGTGGGTGATTGCCTTTTCGGCCTCGCGCTGGTAGGTGGCGCGCACATTGAAGATGTATTTGCGCACCGGCTGGTGCAGCACCATGGCGCCGGTGGACGGTGCCACCAGCACCACGCCGTGTTTATCCAGCAGTGGCAGGATGGCCTCGGTGTGGGGTGTGCCCCGGTTGAGGAACAGGGCCGACACGTTCTTGTCCTCGATCAGCGTGCGGGCGTTTTCCGCCGCCAGCTTGGGGTCGAACTTGTCGTCCAGGGAGATCAGCTCGATCTTCTGGCCATTGACACCGCCCTTGGCGTTGATGGCGTCGATGAACAGCAGCGCGCCATCGGTGGTCTCTTTCACGCCCGCTGCCACCTGGCCGCTGAAACCTGCGGTCTGGCCGATCAGGATCTGGGCATGGCTGGCTGCACTGGCCGCAAGCGCCAGGACCAGGCCAGCCGCTCGCAGTTGCCATTGTTTTGTCATGGCGGTCTCCTCTTGTTTTGTGTGGAGGCCGCAGTCTAAACCGATGTTTCGGGCCAGAACACCCGCTTTTC
>Ga0208636_100346_pt1 | contig 12188 bp, 6 predicted proteins | sample LakWasM103_HOW12_2_FD_183921 | JGI IMG/M metagenome (GOLD analysis project Ga0208636, IMG submission 183921) | Freshwater sediment methanotrophic microbial communities from Lake Washington under simulated oxygen tension - Sediment Metagenome... | ecosystem: Environmental > Aquatic > Freshwater >... | reverse complement strand
GACTCCGATACCGCCCTATATCCGATAAGCAAATAAAGCTATCGGAAGACCAATTCGGCACATCCATGCGGATTTGATTCGCAATCGATTCACGAACCACGTCTCCGGAAAGCAAATCTTTGCAGGGAAACGTTTTTCCACAGACTGCGCAACTGGCTTTTCGATGTTTTTGGTACTCCATCACAACCTCCAAATCACCTCAGTCCGTACAAAAATGTAATGCCACGCACTGCTTAGTTATGTGGCACACTCTCTCATATTGTTACTGATACCTGCTCAGCCGATGCGACCAAATATAATCCGCCGACTGGTAATAAGCCATGTTTTCCGTGACCAGCGAGGCGGCTGCATCCATATCCAGCTGTTTGTGCGCGCCTAAAGGATCGTCAATCACATCAACCTTTTGTTGGGGCGACAAGTACACCAGTTTATTGCCTTTAAACAAGCCCAGTTTCTGGTAATTACTAACCAATGCCCTGCCCTCGTCTTTGTGCATCTGCATAATATCGCTCCCATAAAACTGGCTTTCATAGTTGAGGTTTAAAAAACCAAGCACGGTTGGAGCGACATCAATCTGGCTGGACACGATGTCGTTTCTTATCGCCGGTACATGTTTGGGCGCATAGATAAACAAAGGGATATGGTATTTATCCACGGGCAACTCGGTTTTGCGCGCGCTACCGGCGCAGTGGTCCGCCACCATCACGAATACGGTATTATCAAACCAGGGTTTGGTTTTGGCCTGCTCGATAAATTGATGTATTGCATAATCGGTATATTTAACCGCACCTTGTCGACCGCTGCCTGAGGGAAGATCAATTTTTCCTTCCGGATAGGTGTAAGGACGATGATTGCTGGTGGTCATGATCTGAAAGAAGAACGGCTTGTTGTTTTTAAAATCCTGATCGGCTTCTTTGATAGTCCGGTTAAAAATGATGTCATCGGAAACGCCCCAGGCGTTGGTAAAGGTTATTTCCTCCGGAGTGAAATCGGTTTGGTCAACGATGCGGTAACCGTTGCCGGAATAAAACGCGTTCATATTGTCAAAATACCCCCGCCCCCCGTATAAAAACGCGGTGTCATAGCCCTTTTGCTGTAATACTCGGCCAAAGCTGAATAGATTGCCGTTATCGGGTCGTTTGACAATGGCTTGACCGGGCGTGGGCGGAATGGACAAGGTTAAGGATTCAAGGCCTCTGATGGTGCGGGTGCCGGTCGCGTAGAAATTGGTAAACAATAATCCCTCTTTAAACCATTCATCCATGTACGGCGTGATATTCTCTTTATTGCCGAAGGTTGCCAAGAAATCGGCACTTAAGCTCTCGACGGTAATTAAAACGACATTCAGGCGTTTTTCTTCGCCTGCCGGTTTAATCATGCGTTTGATGTCATATAAATCTCCAGATGTATCCTCGGCACCCAGTTGTTTTTTGATCACGCTGGATAGCTGCCGGTCATCGCCCACCTTGTAAAAGTGCCGGTAATCCAATTCATTATTTCGAAACGCAGAAAAGAACTGATAAGGGCCGTTGGCGGCCAGTTCATTAAGATAGGTATTGGTTGAAAACTGGTACCATGTCGAATCGACGGCGGCGTAACTTATAACCGGCAACAACAGCAAGACACCGGTAATTTTCAACCGGGACAAAAACGATTCCTCGGCATTAAACGTATGCGACAGGGTTTTTCTTACCAGTAAAAAACAAATCGCGGTAATGGCTAAAATACCTGAGAGCAACCATCCCAGAGGATAGGATTCAATGATATTGCTGACCACCTCATGAGTATAAATCAGGTAATCAACGGCAATAAAATTAAACCTGACCCCGAATTCATCCCAGAATGTCCATTCCGATAACTCGATAAAAAACAGGCCGTATAAACAAACAATAAAGACCGAAAAACTGATTATTTTATGGATTTTGCTTTGATAAATACGATTGGGCAGTACCAGTAAATACAGAACGAAAGGGATTAACAAGTAACTGAAAAAAGCCAGGTCATGAACCATCCCTATCAGGAAAGCCAGCGCTATCTGGTAAATCGGCGTGTCGATATCGACCAGTTGTTTGATCAGCAAGGCTACTCTTAGCAATGCAAAAGTACCTAAATTAATCAATAAAAACAGCAACACAATAGTGAACCGTGATTTTGAAAACAATGCGTTTACGCTCATTTGAGTCGTTTCCTGAAAAAATAAAAAATAAAGGGCGACCGAAGTCGCCCTTTAGTGCCACTCAATTTAATAAATTAAATAGTGTTCCGATTGTTTTACATTTTAACACCAACGCTACTTAATTGCTCAGGGCTAAAATCATCCACGCTAATGGCCGCAAACCGGGCCTTTTCAGCATCCACTATCAACTCGGCTTCTTTTTTGCTGATAATGGCCTTGCTGATCGCCGCATCCAGCACATCCAGAATCGGGCCTTTCGGCAGCTGTTTTTGCTTTTGCGCGGTCTGGATCTTCACTTCCACAGATGTCGCGGCAAGCACGGCCTGAAAGGCGACTTCAATTCTGCCGGTCACATCATCGGGCTTATGGTTGATGTAAATGCCGTGGGTCAGGCGATTTCGAGCCGGGGAATTTTTCAGCAGCAAGGCCGCCGTCTGGTGAATCAAATGGTCGGCCGGCGGTGAGTAGGGTTTGCCGCCGGGGAATAGTACGGCTCTTAACAGATAAGCCGGAAAGCGCATGGGCAAGGTGTGAAAAATAGCCAGCAAGGATTGCTGGGCGCGATGCAGGGTTTGCCGGCAGGCCCAATGCAGCAACGGCAGGTCGTCTTGCTGACGTCCCTGATCCTGATAATGTTTCAGCACACAGGAGCACAAATAAAGATTACTCAGCACATCGGCAAAGCGCCCGGAGAGCCGTTCCTTGCGTTTAAGCGAGCCGCCCAGTGTCAGCAACGCAAAATCTGCGACCAGCGCAAAGCCGACGCTGAGTCGGGCAATCTGCCGGAAATAACCTTGGGTATTCTGATCACCCGGCACATCGACAAAACGGGCATTGCTTAGTCCCAACCAAAAACCTGCCGCCAGATTATGCAGCACCGAACCGATATGCTCAAACAGCACTCCATCAAACTGCTGTAAAGCCAGTTCGGGATTTTCCTGGCCTAGAGCTTCCATCTCCCTCTGGATGTAAGGATGACAACGCACCGCGCCCTGGCCGAAAATCATCATGGTGCGGGTCAGGATATTGGCGCCCTCGACGGTAATGCTGACCGGAATCACCTGATACATGCGGCCGAGATAGTTTTTAGGCCCCAGACAAATACCGGAACCGCCTTGTATGTCCATCGCGTCGTTAATGACCCGGCGCATTCTTTCGGTGAGTTCGTATTTGATGATAGCGGAAATAACCGACGGCTTCTGCCCGTCATCCAGAGCGGCGGCGGTCACTTTGCGCGCGGCATCGATAATATAAGTTTCACCGGCGATGCGCGACAGCGGCTCTTCAATACCCTCAAACTCGCCGATCGGCAGGTTGAATTGCTTGCGGATACGGGCATAAGCGCCGGTGTTACGGCTGGCCATTTTTGCCGCGCCGGTACTGAGCGCAGGCAACGACACTGCCCTGCCGGTAGCAAGGCATTGCATCAGCATCTTCCAGCCGTTGCCGACCTGATCGACGCCGCCGATAATCCAGTCCATCGGGATAAACACGTCTTTGCCCCAGTTCGGTCCGTTCTGGAATGCCGAATCCAGCGGAAAGTGGCGTCTGCCGATCGAAACACCGGCAGTATCGGTCGGAATCAGCGCGACGGTAATGCCGACGTTTTCCTTTTCGCCGATCAGGTGTTCCGGATCGTAAAGCTTGAATGCCAGCCCCAGCACCGTGGCGACCGGGCCTAAGGTGATGTAGCGTTTTTCCCAATTGAGACGTATGCCCAGCACCTTGTCCTGGCCTTCGAATTTGCCGTAACAAACGATGCCGGTATCGGGCATGGCTCCTGCATCACTGCCTGCATGGGGGCCGGTCAGCGCAAACGCGGGGATTTCCTCGCCTTTTGCCAGACGCGGCAGATAATGATTTTTCTGCTGCTCGGTACCATAAGCCAACAGTAACTTGGCGGGACCTAAGGAATTGGGCACCATGACCGTGACGGCCGCGGTGCTGCTGCGGCTGGAAATTTTCATCACGATTTCGGAATGCGCGTACTCGCCGAACTCCAGACCGCCGTAGCGTTTGGGTATAATCATGCCGCAGAATTTATGCACCTTGATATAGTCCCAAACTTCTTCCGGCAGATCGCGACGATTGTGGGTAATGTCCCAGTCATCCAGCATACTGCACAAGGTCTCTACAGGACCGTCGATGAAGGCCCGCTCTTCGGCGGTCAGTTTTGCGGCGGGCAAATCCAGCAAGACTTTCCAGTCGGGATTGCCGGAAAACAATTCGGCATCCCACCAGGTATTGCCTGCTTCCAGCGCTTCACGTTCGGTTTGCGACATTTGCGGCAGCATCCGTTTCATGATCTTGAAAACCGCGCTGCTGAATAATTTTTTGCGGATAGCCGGAACATTGAGCGGGATGAAAACAGCGTCGAAAACAACCCAGAGCAGCAGTACGAAGCCGCCGCCACCTTGCGCAATAGAATAAAGCCCCAGCCATCCGAACAAAGCCAGCGTAGCCCAGCGTAGAGATGCCCTGACATAAGCCAGAACGCCGACCAGAATGAGTAATGCGATTAACCAGATCATGGGATGTTCCTTAAATAATCACGCAGCCAATATTACATTCTTGTCCCCGAAAAACACGAAAGACACGAAATTTTTTATAATACAATCCGTTCGACAGTTGCTTTCGGATGGCAACCAAAGTTAACCAGCAACCCCAGACGCATTTGTGTTGCCTTCAGGTAGTTCAGTACTTGAGCCTTGTGCGCTCCTGTTGTGACAGAAAGCGCTTTGAGTTCAACAATAATAGAGTCATGGCACACAAAGTCAGGAATATAGGTTTGCCGCAACGACTCGCCCTTATAGAAAAGCCTGAGTTCTTGGCGTGCGACAAAAGGGATCCCTCGTTTTGATAACTCCTTTTCCAGACACTCTTGATAGACCGCCTCAAGAAAACCAGAACCTATTTCACGATACACGTCAAACACAGCACCTTGTATCTGATAACATTGTTCTCTATAACAAATTTCCGCATCCATTTTTCGTGTTTTTCGTGCTTTTCGTGGACAAAAAATCAATTACGCAACGGCTTACCTGTTTTAAGAAGATGCTCCAGCCTAGCCAAAGTGCCCGGTTGTTGGACTAAGTGTAAAAACGCGTTCAACTCCAGATTTAACAAATCCTCTTCGGTCAGTGGCTCGGTGATGTCGCACTGGCCGCCGCTGAGCACGTCCGCCAATTGCTGCGAAATTTCCACGTCATAATCCGTTATTTTTCCAGCCATCTTTAAGTTGTTGATTGCAATATCCATTGCAGCTCTGGCGCTGGCCCCGGGCAATTGATAACTACTGGATTTAGGCGGCATATAACCCGGCACCAGCCGCAACGCTTTGGCTTTGGCGTCAGCCAATAAACGGTCTTTGTTCATGGTAATGCCGTCGGTGGTGGACAAAAACAGCATTTCCTTGGCTTCCGCCGCGGATTTGGATACCTTGGCCATGCCGATCGTTTCAAAAGCCTGGGCAATGCCCGGCATCGGGCCGCCGGGACGCCTCGCAAACTCCAGCCAGCGGCGCAGATATTCCTTGCATCCGCCCCAACCCGGAACCAGACCCACGCCCACTTCGACCAGACCGACATACAGTTCTGCATGCGCCTGGATCGCATCGCAATGCAGCAGGATTTCGCAGCCGCCGCCCAGAGCCAATCCTGAAGGTGCGCCGACCACCGGGAACGGCGCATACTTCAACGCTTTATACGTCTGTTGGCCTTGTTTGATCAATTGCTCTACCGCAGGCCAGTCTTGGTTATGGATGGCCTGCACCAGTAAAGTCAAATTAGCCCCAGCCGAAAAATTGTCGGCATCGCTATGGATGACCAAGGCGGAAAAATCGGTTTTGACTTTTTCGACGCTTTGCCGAACCAACGCCAAGCTATCCATATCCAGCGTATTCATTTTGCTGTGAAACTCCAGACAGGCAACACCGTCGCCAATATCCCACAGACTGGCCGACGGGTTTTCCAGTACCGCCGGAGCCGACAATTTAATATCGGATAACAGCAGAACGCCGTCTATTCGGCGGACGGGCTGATAATTGCCGGATAAATCGACAAACGACCGCTTGCCAGAATCGACCTTGTACAGGCTGTGACGACTTGCCAGCAACGGCGGCACATCGCGGTTTTCCGCAAGCAATCGATCAACAAACCAAGCCACGCCTATCTTATCCAGCAGCTCGAACGGCCCGTATTTCCAGTTATAACCCAGACGCATGGCGGTATCGACAGAAACTATATCATCGGCAATCTCGGGAATCAGGCCGGCACTATAAGCCAGGGTGTTGGACAGCACCTGCCAGGCAAAACGACAGATTATGTCATCGCCTGACAAAAAACTCCTTAATTCATCCTGCGTTTTGGGTACCTCCGGCAAGGCGAATTTTTCGCTAGGCTGATAGCCGCCGGTTTGTAGGTTAATGGATTCCTTGACGCGCTTTCCGCCTGTTTCGTTCAAACGATAAAAACCGCCCTTGCCTTTCCTGCCTGTGTAACCGTCCGCTATCATGGTCTGAACCAGTTCGGGCAGAAAATTGACCTGATGAAAGGCATCTTCCTTGGGTAAAGCCAGTTTCATGCTGCTCAAAATATGCGGAATCAAATCGAGCCCGACCAAATCCAGCAACCCGAATATGCCGGTTTTGGGTATGCCAAACGGCGCCGACATCACCGCATCGGCCTGCTCCACGGTCAAACCCAGCTTGATCGCTTCCAGCAGTCCGCATTGCAACCAGTAAATACCGATGCGGTTGCCGATAAATCCCGGCGTATCCTTGCAGATAACGCTGTCTTTACCCAGATGAGTATCGGCAAAACGGCTGACGGCTGCAACCAGTTCCGGCCGGTTCTCGGCACCTGAAACCAGTTCCAGCAGACGCATATAACGGGGCGGATTAAAAAAATGGGTGATCATGAAACGCTGCTTGAAACTGTCCGGCATGTCGCGGGTCAGCAGTTTCAACGGCAAAGTCGAGGTGTTCGATGAAATCAGGGTATCGGGACGGCAGATGTTATCCAGTTTCCGGTAAAGTTCCTGCTTGATGGCCGGGTTTTCAAGCACCGCTTCAATCACCCAGTCAACGTCCCCCACCCAGTCAAGATGGTCTTCAATGTTGCCGGGAGTCACCAAACGGGCATAGTTCTTATGCATGAATGCGGCGGGCTCGGCTTTAAGCAGCTTGGCAATGGCTGATTCGGCAATGCTGTTCCGGTTATCCGCATCTTTAGGCACGATATCCAGCAAATAGACGGGAATACCGGCGTTGGCGATATGGGCAGCGATACCGGCCCCCATGACCCCCGCGCCAATCACCGCGACTTTTTTGATGTCCATTAGATAGCCTCCAAAATAGTCGCTATGCCCTGCCCGCCGCCGATGCATTGGGTGGCGAGGGCAAACTGCTTGTTTTCCCGTTTCAGCAGGCTGGCGGCTTTACCGGTAATTCTGGCACCGGACGCACCCAACGGATGGCCTAAAGCAATAGCGCCGCCGTCCAGATTCAATTTTTCCAACGGAATCGGCAACTCTTTTAATACCGCCAAAGATTGCGCAGCAAAGGCTTCGTTCAGCTCAACGATGTCGATATTCTGCAAGGTCAAACCAGCCCGTTTCAAGGCTTTTTGGGTGGCGCTGACCGGTCCTATGCCCATGATTTCCGGCGCACAACCGGATACTGCGATAGCCCTGATGCGCGCAAGTTTTTCCAAGCCGTGAAGGTCTGCATATTTCTCACTGCACACCAGCACCGCGGCCGCGCCATCGGTTAACGGCGAGGAGGTTCCGGCCGTAACGCTGCCGTTTTTAAGGAAGGCCGGTGGCAATTCGGCTAATGCCTGAAGCGTGGAGTCCGCCCTGATGCAGCCGTCGTATTGAACGGTTTCGCCGTCAGCGCGTTTAATCGGGATGATTTCAGTGGCGAACAAGCCGTTTTGCTGGGCCGCGCCCGCTTTTTGCTGGCTGGCTACGGCGAAAGTTTCCTGGGCCAAGCGGTCGATATGATATTGCAAGGCCAGATTCTCCGCCGTCTCGCCCATGCCGATATAGGCTTGAGGATAGGCTTTATAAAGACTGGGGTTGGGCAGGTAATTAAAGCCGCCCATCGGCACCCGGCTCATCGATTCGACACCGGCGCAGATAAACACCTCACCGGCATTCATTTGAATCGCGCCTGCCGCATTATGTATGGCCTGCATTGAGGAGCCGCAAAAACGATTAATGGTAGTGCCGGCTATGGTCATAGGCAACTCGGCAAGATGAACGATTAATCGCGCCAGATTCATGCCCTGTTCGCCTTCCGGGAAGGCGCAGCCTAAAATTAAATCTTCAATATCTCCCGGATTAACGCCGGTATCATTGATTAAGCCTTTGATGACCTGTGCGACAAGATCATCCGGCCTGACTTTAGCCAATTGGCCTTTTTGCGCCGGAGTGAAAGGCGACCTGCAATATCCTGCGATAACTACATTTTTCATTTTACTGCCCCCATATTTGTTGTTTTCACCACGAAGACACGAAGGTCACGAAGAAAAATCAAGGTAAAAACTTCGTGTCCTTTCCGAGTTCCCACTGACTCTGTCACGGCGATTAAGTTAAGAAATACGCTGGTTCCCAAGCTCCAGCTTGGGAACCCAGATGACGAAGCTCTAGCTTCGCGAGACGGGAAGCTAGAGCTTCCCGCACCGAATTCCCAAGCAGGAGCTTGGGAACTAGCGCTCACTAAAATCCTTAACTTACCGGACAATGCCTTGTCATCTGCTTAACTCGTTCAAAAAGTCATCAATCACACGCCAAGCGCCGCCGATATTTTCCATTAAAATACCGTGGCGCTGGGATTTAATGGCGTGGATTTGCTTATGTTTGGAACCGAGTTTAGCCATAAGGATCGGCGCGCCTTTGGGAGAAACAATAGGGTCCTCATCACCATACATAATCAGTACAGGCAGGCTAATCTGCGGCAGTAATTCATCAAGCTGTGCGATTAACAGCCTCAGCTCATAAAGCGCCCTGACCGGCGTATTGCGATAGTTAATGCCGGGGTGTTCCGGTTCATTATCAATAAACGGCTTTACGCCTTCAAAAGCCGAAACCCAAGCGACCAGCTTGTTGGTGCCATGCAGTAACGGCACCAGCATAAAAGCCGGATTAACGAATTTTAACGGCACCGAAACGGCAATAACGCCGATCATTTCAGGGTAGTGTTCAGTGGCCAGTTTTAACGCCAATGCGCCGCCCGTGGAAAACCCGGCAACAAGAATACGCGAACAATGCACCTTGAGTATATTGAAACCCCGTTGCACGCAACGATACCAATCTTCCCAGCTCTGGTCGCGCAACGCATAAGGCGATGTGCCGTGGCCTTTCAGCCGAACACCCAATACCGTGTAACCTTGTTTAACCAGGTATTCACCATAAGCTCTTAATTCAGCGGGGCTGGCGAGCAATCCGTGAACCAGCAAAACGCCGAAGCCGTTGGCAAGTTCCGGCTGGATGAAAAAAGGCGAAGGATCGGCAACCGCCGCTTCTTCATAGCTGATGTCGCCAAACAACGGTTTAGAGTAAGCCTGCTTTTCCCATGCCAAAGTGCGGCATTCATCTTCAAAATGCCAGGCGGCCAATTTGTCTTTATCGGCATTTGAGCATTCGCCTATCGCATCAATCAGGGTATCGCGAACGGTATGCTGAGGCGCGGCTTCGTTGTTGTAAACGGCAATCGGATTTTCCAGGCGGATGGTATCAAAGTCGGATTCGACACAAAGTTTGGGCAAAAACCGGTAGTAATTTTCATCCTCCTTGATCAGACCGGCGTCTTTTGCAACGCACATGAAATAATCGAAACGCTTGTTAGCCGCCTTAAACAGGTCGCTATAATCATCGGGATTAAGCAGGCTTCGGTGCAGATGAATCACCGTGTTGTTTTGCAAGTGTTTGATGGCAATATACAAAATACTGTAAAACTTGTCTTTCTCGATATACATCCGTCCCTGACCGACGTAATGCATGATCAGCGTTGCCGCCAGATGACTTAAATTGATAGTAACATTGGCATAAATGCCTTCCATGTATCGATCGCGGGAACATTGGGCATTTTTTATAAAATACGATCCCAGTAAACGTTGCCTCCAGTTTTTAGGCCTGGAATTCAGCGTAAAAACATCGTCTATCGTGTTAATTTCCGGAATAACCTTGTTCATCAGATAACGGGTTCGCCAACCCCAGGCCCCACAAGGATCGACAGGGTTGCCCATGCGTATATCCATATCGGTATTCTTGAGCATAATATTGCCTTCAATCAGCAATTCCTCGGATTGGCGCAAACTCAGGCCATTAGAAAACAGCTCAACGCTTTTAAACAACAGGTTTTCAGAGGAACGAATCGGATAAAAAGTAATATTGGCAGGAACCATCAGCGTCGTTTTATTCGCTACGGCTATCAGCTGATCGATACTGTCGATTTGCAAAGCATCCTTCCATTGCCGAAGCAGTGCAACATCGTTTTGACTATGGGCGTGACGGATAGCCGCTTTAAAGGTTTCCAAGCCCTGCGCCAAAACAGCGGGTCCTGTGTGCAATTTGCGCCGGTTGCCGGTGACCCGTGAGTAAATGCTGTAATGACCGCGCTTGTCGATAACCCGCCGGTCTTTTACCATGCCGCCTTCAGGAAAAATAATGACTTTACGACCGCGCAGAATATGCCCTGCCAGCAACGCAAACAGTCGGGCATGGTTGTGAGGAAAAACACCAACGTGTTTTAAATACCGCGACAGTACATTGTCTTCTTGAAAGAATTCCGCAGAGGCAATGGAACAACTGTAAGCCCCGGTTTTCTCGTAAATAAGAAACTGCGGTATGAACGTTTCAAACCGGGAAAAATGATTGAACAAAAAGATGTCGCCTTCCAAAACCTGTGGATCGGCGTGCAGATCCAGCTTGACGCTCAGCATGTTTTTGACGGCGTTAAACAACTTGACCGACCTGTTGTAGAGCTTGGTATCTATATCAGGCCAGTCATCCGGGTAAGGTGTTTTATTCATGTCACCTTCTTTGTCTAAAGGTAGAAGTCTAGGAAATCACCATTGTGTCAAACTCGCATTTTCAGTATAGCCCGCTCTGAAAGCTATTGGGTAACTGTAAAATTATCGGCCTGAGATTTTTTTACCACTCTGCAAGCTAACCCGATGATACCCCTTATCTGTAGTGTTAGCTATATTGGAACGAGACGATATATCTACTGAAAAAACTTAATAGATTGACTATAGGTCCACCGCTTGGGAGGTTGGCCCGGTGGCGATGAAGTCAACGCAGCATAGATTCTCTATCGCTTCCAATCGCACCACCGACAACGCCGCGCAAACGCTGAAAATGGCTACGATAAATACGCGTCAGTTTTTGCCACGTATTATCGACGTTATAGCTTACAATATCCCTTTGCCCTGTTCAGAATTATTTATCCAGGTTATACGAGTAAAATTTTTCTGTATTTAACGCAGATAACCTTCAACCGAAACAGACATAATTCATTAATTTTAATGAGGATTTTTTATGCTTAATGATTTTAATACAATTTCAATTCAAAAATCATCATTTGATAAAGACAAACCGATAAAAAAAGCGGGTGTAAATGACTATAAAGTAAAAGATTTTGGCCCAGGCAATTATCAATTAACGAAAAAAGATATTAACTACATTGTCTATGGCGCATGCTTTTTAGCATCCGGCGGCGGCGGATCAATTGGGTTGACCCTGCTTTTTATGGACAAAATGATTAACGATGTCGATGTGATGTATTATGTAAATCCTGATAACCTTGAAGCAAATAAAAATATATCTCTTCTGGCGGTTTTAGGCTCTCCCGCTAAAATGCTTGAAGGTTTCGGAAAAACGGCTTCATTAAATGCTTTCCTGGAAATGGATAATTATCTAGCCCAATCCGGCCAAGAGCCCTTAGGCTATTTGATCCCCGTTGAAATGGGTGCAATGAATGCCTTAATCCCTTTTATAATTTCAGCTA
>Ga0208636_100344_pt1 | contig 12235 bp, 9 predicted proteins | sample LakWasM103_HOW12_2_FD_183921 | JGI IMG/M metagenome (GOLD analysis project Ga0208636, IMG submission 183921) | Freshwater sediment methanotrophic microbial communities from Lake Washington under simulated oxygen tension - Sediment Metagenome... | ecosystem: Environmental > Aquatic > Freshwater >... | reverse complement strand
CGCACTCAAGGCCGGTGCATCCAGTGGCATGGTCGCGGGCAGATGGAAGACGACGATATTCGTCTGCACCGTGGCCCGATCGAGCTGCACCGGCGCGCCTACGCGAAGTCGCTCGGCAAACGCATAAGCATTGGCATGGTCTTCGGGCAGGCGCGACAGGTGGTGATCCAGTGCATGCAAGGCCGCGGCGCTGAAGATGCCGTTCTGCCGCATGGCGCCACCCATGCGCAGGCGTTGCCGGTGCGCCGCCGCGATCAGTGCCTTGGACCCGGACAGCAGCGACCCTCCCGGTGCACCCAGCCCCTTGCTGAATGCCACCGCCACCAGGTCAAAAGGTGCGGACAGCGTATCCAGCGCCACGCCGCTGGCGACACTGGCGTTCCACAAGCGCGCACCGTCCAGAAAAGTCGCCAGCCCCAGCTCCCGCGCCACGGCACAGATGCGCAGCACTTCATCCTGGGGCACGACCACGCCACCGGCCCGATTGTGCGTGTTCTCGACCTCGACCAGGGTGGTCGTCGGGAAGATCGCAAAGTTACGCGGCTTGGTTGCGGCTCGCAACTCATCCGCAGTGAACACCCCGCGTTGCCCAATCTCGTGGATCTGCACCCCGGCGTTAGCGGCCGCGCCACCCGCCTCATGCCACGCCGCGTGCGATTCACGCGAGGTCACCACCTCGTCCCCCGGCCGGGTCAATGTGCGCAAAGCCACCTGGTTGGCCATGGTGCCGCTGGGCAACCACAGCGCCGCCTCCTTACCCAGCATCTCGGCCACGCGGGCCTGCAGCCGGTTGGTGCTGGGGTCTTCGCCATACTGGTCGTCGCCCACTTCCGCCGCGGCCATCGCCGCGCGCATAGCGGCAGTGGGGCGGGTGACGGTGTCGGAGCGGAGGTCAATGGGGGTGTTCATGGGCAGTGGGCTTGTGGCTGGAGTTCAAACAGGTGGATTGTGCGCGGTGTTGAATACGCCGCGACCGCCCACAACTGCGCCAGCATATGTTTAACTTCATGCACCCCAAACCGGTTGTCAGCCGAAAACCTGTTGCTGAGATGACCATCAAGCAGGCGGCAAGGCAGCCCATCAACGCGGATACGGTGCAACAGGCTTTGACTATTGCATGTCTTCAAAAATCCGTTTTAAATGGGGTAGTGGCATCAAACCCCACGCTGTCGGCACGACGACTTTAGACGCATAGCGGACGTTGCGGCCCCTCCGAACTGGCCGTTCAACGTAGAAGCAACCGGCACCCCAGCTGCGAAGTACCGCGCAGCGGTGCGAAGCTGTTAGGCGTCCGTGTTGGCTGAATGATAGTCCTCGGGATAAGTGAAGTCACTCGCAAGCCACGGCTCCTTTAGAAGATCGCCAATGAGGGTCCAATGATTCTGACTTGGCTCCGTGCACCCAAGAAACCACAGACCGCCAATGTTGGTCGGATACGTGAGCTCCGAAAAAATGACACGCTCGCGTCGATTCAGGTGAAACACGACGACTAGGTCGGACGAATCGGTGTACTTCGTCAGTTTGGCGATTTCCATCTGCAGCGGCAGAGGCGAAGGCAGGACGTCCGGCACCCACTCCTTTAACTGGACCGGCACGAAGTTCATTTCTCCGTTCATGTCGTACGCGGCAATGATGTCGTAGTCTTGCCGCTCCACTTGCGCGAACCGCACCTTGACTCCGAGGCGGCAGCCCATTCCGTAGCAGAACAAAGCAGCTTGCCGGCCTTCCCCATACTTGCGGAGCTTTCTTGAACGGAGAGTCCTCGCGTGGTATTCCAACTCGTGAAGAGGAAACGTCCGCGTTATCTCGCGTAGCCCAACGAGGATTCCCTCGGGGTCGAGGTACTCAAAATGAAGCCACTCTCGCGGGACACGGCGCATAGAACAGAGGACTCACATTGATATATCCGGCAAAACAGCGGGATAACATGGCTGAAGATCTACGAAATTCTCTATGCGAATCACTTGATTACGTCTCACGTCTGGGTGAACGCACAGGTATGTTGAAAGCAACAAAGTCGCCAGATAGCTTAACGCATTCTTGTCAGGCTCTCTGTGAACCTGGAACCAAATTGGACGACGGCTTACTCCCCAACGCAGCCGTCTGCCCCCTCCGTCCAAACCGACATCGCAAGCAGAGTTTGGGGCAGTGGTCTCCGCCGATTTGCTGGCCAGCAGGACAGATGAGGCGGGGGCCACTGCCCCAAACTCTGCCGCCCGTTGACAGCAACTAAACAGCAGGCCCCTTGAACCGCTTCTCCTTGTCATACGGAAACACGTCATGCACGTGCCCGGCCAGGATGCGGTCCTTGTGTGCTTGCCAGAACGATGCCTCCAGCAAATCCGCGTGGTGTTTCATGAAGATGGCGCGCACCGCCGGGTTGCCCAGCAGGAAGGGACCGAAACTCTCGGGGAACACATCGTGCGGGCCTACGCTGTACCAGACCTCGCCCGACATCTCTTCCTCCTCGTTGCGCGGTGCGGGAATCTTGCGGAAGTTGCAGTCGGTGATGTATTCGATCTCGTCGTAGTCGTAGAACACGACCTTGCCGTGGCGCGTGATGCCGAAGTTTTTCCACAGCATGTCGCCGGGGAAGATGTTGGCGGCCACCAGGTCCTTGATGGCGTTGCCGTACTCGACGACTCCGCGCTCGATCTGCTCGCGGGCCCGCACTGCCGCCGGGCTGGTGTCGGCCGCATTGGCGCCACCGGCGTCGAAGGCTTCCTGCAGGTAGATGTTGAGCGGGATCATGCGCCGCTCGATGTAGACGTGCTTGATGATGACTTCGATTTTTCCGTCGCCATCACGGTCGCTGATTTCCAGCTGGCTGGGGGCGAATTTTTCAATCTCTGCGATCAACTCGTCGGTAAACCGGTCGCGCGGAAAGCCCACCTCGCTGTACTCCAGCGTGTCAGCCATGCGGCCCACGCGGTCGTGCTGCTTCACCAACAAATACTTGCCCTTGATCTTCTCGCGCGTCGTTTCCTTTTGCGGCGGGTAGTAGTCCTTGATGAGCTTGAACACATAGGGAAAGCTGGGCAGGTCGAACACCAGCATCACCATGCCCTTGATGCCAGGCGCAATGCGGAATTGGTCGGTGCTGTGGCGCTGGTGGGCCAGCAGGTCGCGGTAGAACAGGGTCTTGCCCTGCTTGGCCAGGCCCAGCGCGTTGTAGATCTCGTTGCGCGGCTTGCGCGGCATCATGCTGCGCAAAAACTGCACATAGGCCGACGGAATCTCCATGTCGACCATGAAGTAGGCCCGCGCAAAGCTGAACAGCATCAGCAGGTCATCCTCGCCAAACAACGCAGCGTCGATGACCAGCCTGGACCGGTGGGCACGCGTGTCCTCGGCCGCATCGCCAGCGGCGTTGCGGTCATCCCCCGTGCGGGCACTGGGCGGCATCTTGGTGTGCAGAATGGGCAGCGCAAACGGGAACTCGTTGAAACCGTTGATCAGCTTGCCAACGATGTAGCAGCCCTTGTTGCGAAAGAACAGGCCGGTGAGCACCTGGATCTGGAAGTTGGCGCGCAGCTTGGCATCCCCCAGGCGCGACATCATGGACTCCCGCACGAGTCCGCAATAGTGTTCCAGGTGGTCAAAGGGGCGCTGCAGGTCAAAGTCCTGCACCATCTGCACCAGCACATCGCGCATGGTGTCGCGGGTGGGGTAGTAGGCGCGGTAGGTGGGGCGCTTGTCGGACTCGTCGTTCTCGATGTACTCGGTGCTGACGGCCGGGCGCACAAAGATGAAGTCGTTCTGGAAATAGCTGCGGTGCAGGATCTTGGTGGTGACCGAGTTGAAGAAGGTCTCGGCCAGTTCGGGCTGGTGGTGGTTGACCAGCAGGCCGATGTAGTGCAGCTTGATCTGGTGCCAGATGTCCATGGGCTGCTCGCCGGCCTTGAACTCGCGCTCCAGCCGGCGGGAGCACTCCTTGACCCGCAAATCGTAGAACTCGATGCGCTCGCGCTGGGCCCGCTGCTGGCCATGCCAGTCGGCCGTTTCAAACCGGTGCTTGGCGCGGGCCGACTCGGTGCGAAACAGCTGGTAGTGGCGGTTGAACCCGTCCATCATCGCTTTGGCGATGTCGTAGGCAATCGACGAGTCTAGGCGGGTTGGAAACATAACGCTACTATATTGATAGCTATCTAATCAATATTCACGAGGGCTAGAGGCCTATTTCGCATTGAACGTTTCAGTGGCGGGGAATCAGGCGCACGCCCGACAGCGCCTGGCGGTACAGCGCGTCCAGGTCGTCCTTGCCGCTGACCGTCATGTGCAGATCCTGCAGCAGGCCGTCATGCAAACCATAGACCCAGCCGTGCAGCGTCACGTCCTGCCCGCGCGCCCAGGCATCCTTGAGCACCGTGGTCTGCGCCACGTTGACCACCTGCTCGATCACGTTCAACTCGCACAACGCGTCGGCACGGCCATGCTCGGGAATCACCTCCAGCACATCGCGGTGGCGGTCACGCACATCCTGGATGTGGCGCAGCCAGTTGTCGGCCAGGCCAATGCGCGCGCCCTCCAGCGCCGCCTGCACGCCCGAGCAGCCATAGTGGCCGACCACCATCACGTGCGCCACCTGCAGTCGCTCCACGGCGAACTGGATCGTGGACAAGGCGTTCAGGTCCGAATGCACCACCACATTGGCGACGTTGCGGTGAACAAACACCTCGCCAGGCTCCAGCCCGGTGATCTGGTTGGCGGGCACGCGGCTGTCTGAGCAGCCTATCCACATGTAACGCGGCTTTTGCTGGGCCTTCAGGCTGGTGAAGAAGCCGGGCTTGGTCCGCTCCATTTCTGCGGCCCAGGCGCGGTTGTGGGCAAAGAGATCGTTGAGTTTGCTTGACATGGGAGCCCTATTTTTTTAGTGAGATACGCACATTCCAGTCGAGCAGGCCGTAGCGGGCCCGCTCCTGCTGGTCGTCCAACGCGTTGAATTGGCAGTCTGATGAGACGGTCTTGCCTGGGGCAGCAGGGGCCGCGCTGCAGGCAAAGGAATTGGGGTTGCCCAGTTGCCACAGGCCCTGGGCATTGCGCGCCTCGCCGGTGAAGAACAGGATGCGCGGCGCATCCAGCGGCGTGGCCTCTGGCGTGCGCAGCAGGTTGCGCCCGGCGTTGATGTAAGGGCCGTTCACGCCGACCAGCGGCAGCAAGGTGCTGAACATGTCGCGGTGGCTGGCCGGCAGGGACAGCTGCGGGCCGCACTGCGCGCCGCCCAGCCCCTCGCCCCAGACCACGAACGGCACCTGGCGCTGCAGGTAGCGCCGGGGCGCCTCGGCATACATGCCAAAGGAGCGCACATTGTGGTCGCCGGTGGCGGCAACGATGGTGTTGGCCCTGAGCGGACCCTTTTGCACGTCCTGCACAAAGCCGCCCAGCAGGTCAGCCGCGTAGTGGTAGGAATCCAGGTTCAGCAGCAGCGTGTCGGATGTGGTCTCGCCCTTCCACTGCGCCATGTCGCGCGGCACGCGCTGGTAGTCGCCTGGCAGGTCGTAGGGCGGGTGGTTGGTGCTGGTCAGCACGAACACAAAGATGGGCTTGTCGGCCGGCTGGGCTGCCAGGCGCTTGTTCAGGTACTTGAACACATAGCTGTCCCACACGCCCCAGATGCCCAGGTTGGCGTCGGGGTACTGCTCCTTCAGCGTGTTGGCATCCACCACCTCGTCAAAGCCCTGCACCGCCAGCACGCGGTTCAGGTCACGCCAGCCAGAGCGCGCCGAGGTGACGAACAGGGTCTGGTAACCGGCGTCCTTGATCACCTTCGGAATGGCCCAGGGAATCGGCTTGCGGCCCACGTCACCCAGGGTCAGCGGTGTGATCGGCGTGGAAAACAGAATCGCCTCCAGCGAGGGGTGCGTGCCCGCATGGGCCGAGTCGAAATTACTGAAGTGGCAGGCCTTGTCGAGGGTGGGCGCCAGGCGGCCCAGCACGTCGAATTTTGGCCCCTGGTACAGCATGGGCTCGGCGCTCCACGACTCCATCAGGAAGAACACCAGGTTCTTCTTGGGCGTGCCGGCGGGAAGGGTTGCGTGTGCAGAGAGCGCGGCCTTCACTTCCACCTCGTTGCCATGCGGCAGACCCAGCACCTCGGCAGCGGCCAGTGGCGAATCGAAACCCATGGCCCTGAGCCCCGTCAGCGGGTTTTGCAGGTTCTGCGACTGGCCCCGGCTGTCCCAGGCGTATTTCAGGGCAATGGGGCCGTTGGGCACCATGTCGTTGAGGAACTGCGAGGTGGTCACCGTGAGGTGTTGGCGCTGCAGCGCCATCTCGCGGATCGTGCCCTTGCCGGCGAAGAGCAACGCAAAGAACACGACAATGACCAGCACCAGTTTGACGGCAGCATGGTGGGTCTGCAGCACGGCATCCGGTTTGAGCCGCGCAACCAGGGACCGGTGCAGCGCCACCGAAGCAAGCGTCAACACCGCCGCCAGCAGCAGGGTCCAGATCACCGGAAAGTCGCGCCAGATGGTTTGCAGCACCGCAACCGTGTCGTCCTCCACCAGGCCAAACACCAGCGAATCAATCGGCGTCTTGTAAAAACCGAAGTAATGCAGGTTGACCAAAGACAGCATCACGTACAGGAACGCCACGCCCGCCGCAATGCGCCCCTGCACCTTGCCCGACACCCAGGGCAGCACCAGCAGCAACAAAAAGCCGGCCACGGCACTGACCTTGAGGTCGAAGCGGAAACCCTGGACCAGCACGCTGGCCAGGTCGGTCGTCGAGACGTGGTATCCGGTAGGCCAGAAATAGGCCAGTTGCCCCAACCGAATGAGGGACAGCGCCACCACCAATGGCACGATCAACACCCACGCGCGCATCAGGCCGCGCAGAAGGCCGCGCGGGATGGCGTGGAGAAAGGAAGTCAGTGTGCGGGCAATGGTGGATTTCATCAGCCCTACATTGTCTCAGCGAACAGCTCCCGGCCGATCAGCATGCGGCGAATCTCGCTGGTGCCGGCCCCGATTTCGTACAGCTTGGCGTCGCGCCACAGACGGCCCAGCGGGTATTCGTTGATGTAGCCGTTGCCGCCGAAGATCTGGACGCCCTCGCCGGCCATCCAGGTGGCCTTTTCGGCCGTCCACAGAATCACGGAAGCGCAGTCCTTGCGGACCTGGCGCACATGCTCCACACCCAGCAGGTCCAGGTTCTTCGCCACGGTATAGGCAAAGGCGCGGCCGGCCTGCAGCACGGTGTACATGTCGGCGACCTTGCCCTGGATCAGCTGGAACTCGCCAATGCTCTGGCCGAACTGCTTGCGGTCGTGGATGTAGGGGATGACGTTGTCCATCACCGACTGCATGATGCCCAGTGGGCCGCCGGTCAGCACGGCGCGCTCGTAGTCCAGGCCGCTCATCAGCACCTTGGCGCCACCATTGACCTGGCCCAGCACGTTGGCGTGGGGCACTTCCACATTGTTGAAGACCAGCTCACCGGTGTGGCTGCCGCGCATGCCCAGCTTGTCGAGCTTTTGCGCAATGCTGAAACCGGGCATGCCCTTTTCGATCAGGAAGGCGGTGACGCCGCGGGCGCCCAGTTCGGGTTCGCTCTTGGCGTAGACGACCAGCGTGTCGGCGTCGGGGCCATTGGTGATCCACATCTTGTTGCCGTTGAGCAGGTAGTAGCCGCCCTTGTCTTCGGCCTTGAGCTTCATGCTCAAGACGTCGGAGCCGGCGCCGGGTTCGCTCATCGCCAGTGCACCCACGTGCTCACCGCTGATCAGCTTGGGCAGGTACTTGGCGCGCTGGGCGTCAGTGCCATTGCGCTTGATCTGGTTCACGCACAGGTTGCTGTGGGCGCCGTAGGACAGGCCGACCGAAGCGCTGGCGCGGGAAATCTCCTCCATGGCGATCATGTGGGCCAGGTAGCCCATGTTGGCGCCGCCGTATTCCTCGCCGACCGTGATGCCCAGCACACCCAGGTCGCCCATCTTGCGCCACAGGTCCATGGGGAACTGGTCGTTCCGATCAATCTCCGCGGCGCGGGGTGCAATCTCGGCTTGGGCGAATTCGCGCACCGCGTCGCGCAGCGCGTCAATGTCTTCACCGAGTTGGAAGTTCAGGCCGGGCAGGTTGTTCATGGAGGTCTCCTCGTAATTGAAATGGGGGGGGTAATGGTGTCTGGGCTGCAAAAAGGCTGGCTCAGGCTTTGGTGGCCTTGGTCGCCCTTGCCGTCTTTACCGGTTTGACAGTCTTGGCCAGCAGGGCGCGCGCTTCTTTTTCGTGGGTCTTGAGCTCGTCCAGATTGGCCTGCAAATCGGTCATCTGCGACTCCAGCTGTTTGCGGTGTGCCGCCAGCACATCGAGAAACTTCTTCAACTGCGCGCCGGTGTCGCGCGGGCTGTCATACATCTGGATGATTTCCTTGGCCTCGGTCAGGGACAGGCCCAGGCGCTTGGCGCGCAGCGTGAGTTTGAGACGCGTGCGGTCGCGTCCGCTGTAGACGCGCGAACGCCCGCCGGGGCCGGTTCGCTGGGGCTCCAGCAGCCCCAGGTCTTCGTAAAAGCGGATCGCGCGGGTGGTCAGGTCAAACTCGCGTGCCAGATCGCCAATGCTGTAGGTGATGCTCATGTTTGGGGTGAACAACGGAGACAGTGCCCTGGAAAGACCCCGCCTAGAATGCCCATTTTGTTGACGTTTACGTAAACGTCAATTATGTAATAAAAAGACCCGCCCATGAACGAACTGGAAATGCAACTCCATTACCCGCTGGGCGATGCCCTGGCACCCAGTGGCGGCACGCTGGCAGTGGTGCCCAGCGTGAAGTGGATTCGCATGTCGCTGCCCTTTGCGCTGAACCACATCAACCTGTGGCTGCTACGCGACTGCATAGACGGCGTCGAAGGCTGGAGCATTGTCGACTGCTGCATACACCGGGATGAGGCCAAGGCGCAGTGGGAATCGATCTTCACCAACGAACTGGAAGGCCTGCCCATTCTGCGCGTCATCGTCACCCACATGCACCCCGACCACATTGGTCTGGCGCACTGGCTGTGTGAGCGGTGGAATGTGCGGTTGTGGATCAGCTCCACCGACTACCAGGTGGCGCGCCTGGGCTGCCTGGGGCCGACCGGCTTTGGCGGCGACCGCGCGGCGGAGTTTTTTGCGTCCCACGGCCTGAACAGCCCCGAGGCGGTGGAGCAGATCAAGGGCCGCACCGGCTACTTTCCATCGCTGGTACCGTCGGTGCCACCGCAGTACCGCCGCCTGATGGACGGCATGCTGCTGAGCATTGGCGGGCGGGCGTGGCGCTGCATCAGCGGCTACGGGCACGCGCCCGAACACATCGCGCTCTACTGCGACGAATTGAACGTATTGATAGGCGGCGACATGATGCTGCCGCGCATCTCCACCAATGTCAGTGTCTATGAGCAGGAACCCGAATCCAACGCGCTGGCGTTGTTTCTGGATTCCATCGACAGGTTTCGCGCGCTGCCCGAAGACACCCTGGTGCTGCCGTCCCACGGCAAGCCGTTCACCGGCCTGCACACGCGCATCGCGCAACTGCACGACCACCACCGCGAGCGCCTGGCCGAGGTGCTGGAGGCCTGCACCGCGCGCCCCTGCAGTGCCGCCGATATTCTGCCGGTGATGTTCAGGCGCCCCTTGGACATGCACCAGACCACCTTTGCCATGGGTGAGGCCGTGGCCCACTTGCATGCCCTGTGGTTTGACGGCAGCTTGCAGCGCACGGTCGATGCGCAGGGTGTTTTCCGGTTTGGGCTGGTCGGCTAGTTCTGCTTGCCCACGCTGCGGGCCACGCGAAGGCCACTTGCGTTGAAGCGAAAGTCAGGTGTAAACCAGTTGCGGCTGGCGGAGCGCAAACCGGCCGGGTCCCCAACCCATGCGCCGCCGCGCAGTACACGCTTGTCCGAGTTGCACTTGGCCACCCACGGACTGCCGTCTGCAGGTGCGCCAGCGTAGGTGTCGTGCTGGCAATCCTGCACCCACTCCCATACGTTGCCATGCACGTTGTACAGGCCAAACGCATTGGCGAAAAAGCTGTTGACTGGGACCGTGGCACGGGGCCCTTCGCCACGTTGACTACCACGGTAGTCCGCCGCAGTGCGGTCGTAATTGGCGCGATCACCGGACAGGCTGTCACCCCACCAGAACGTCGTGGTGCTGCCCGCGCGGGTGGCATATTCCCGCTCAGCCTCGCTCAGCAAGCGGTAGCTGTGGTGACTGACCTGGCTCAGCCATCGGACATAGGCCTGTGCATCGTTCCAGCTGATGCACACCACCGGGTGATCATCACCCTGCGCAAACCCCGGCGCACGCCAGTTGAAATCGCGGTTGCTCTCCCATCGGTTGACTGCCCAGGCAAAGCATCCGCCTGAGGTTTCCGCTTCGGTCTTGTACTGCGTTGCCTGCACAAAGGCCGCAAACTCTGCCTTGGTTACCGCATAGCGCCCCGCAGCAAAACTGCGTACCGCTACCCGATGTAGTGGCCCCTCGCGCGCATCGATGGTCTCCTGCGGCTTGCTCTTCCTCGGATCGCTGCCCATGAAGAAATGGCCGGCCGGAATGACCACCAGTTGAGGGCAATCCGCGCAGTCCCGGATGGTGTTTCCATCGTCACTGCGCGCGACGGGCTGGGGAGCAGGTGATGGCGCGTCCTGACGCGGTGCCGAGGCAACGTGGCCGGGCTTGGACAACAAGCCCATCAACGCACGCTTGGCATCCTGCACAACGCCCGCTGGCACAGCCTGCGCTTGAACGGCCGCCTTGTCGGCGCGGCGGGGGCCTTCGCCCAGCGCGGTGAATACCAGATAGACCCCCACAAGGGACGCCACGGCCGCTATGGTCCACTGACCATTGACAAGCATGCTCAAGATCAACGCAACGCCCACACCCGCTGCGGCGGCGCCTGTCCAGTCGCCCGTCAGTCTGTGGCCGAAATAGGCTCCGGCCAGCGCCAAGGCGGCAAACGCCAACCACTTCAAAGCTTCCATTGCGCGACCTCCTTGCGTTGGGCGGACAGTATCTCACGCGCAAAAAAACGGGACCCCTCTTTCTGAAAAAGGGGTCCCCAAGATTTGGAGACAATCCTCATGGCATCGTGTGAAGCCATGCACAAGTCATCCAACCCGCTCCCGAAATATTTTTGGCCCCGACAACTGCTGGGCTGCCCGGTGCAGCCTGGGGCCGATCACTGCAGATGGATCGTCAAGGCTGCTTGACGATGACTGGCTGCACGATAAAGAGTCCATCCGACTGGGGGTCAACGGTCACCTTGACCCAGTGCAACAACGGGCTGCCAAAAGTCTGCACCCTGACAAGATTCGGCAACACGCGGGTCGGACTGTAGAGCGGCTTGTCCATCTTGAAGAAGTGGGTGTCCCCGTGCACCAGCATGACCTGTCCATCGAATTTTTCAGTCTGCTTGACAAGCTGCTCAATGAAGTTGCGGTACCCGCTGACATCGGGGGCCAGACTTTCATCGACCTCCTCGGTCTCCGGCAAATCAAAACCTGGATCTGCCTGAATCACCACAACAATGCCGCGCATCTTGCCAGCGCGGGCGGCGTCAAAGGTTTGCGCCAGCCACTGCACATTGGCCGCATCGCGCTCCAGGAATTCGGCATTGGAGGCATCGCACTGCGCTGCGGTACGTGCGCTCTTTTTCGAACACTCCTTGGCGCTTTGCACAACATTGTTGTTGCTGCCCGGCACGTTGAATCCTGCAAACATAACGGGTCCGCGCTTGAAACGCACGTTCTCGATGAACTTGTCTCCTGCGGCCTTACCCTGGTGCTCCAGTGGCATCGTGGTCATGCCCAGGCTGGCCAGACTGGGGTACATGACCTTGCGAAGGTGTGCGAGGCGCTCCAGCCCATCGTAGCCGCCGTTGTTCAAGCGGTGGCAGTCGGTCCACTCGTTGTCGCCCGGGACATACACCACGGGCTTTGCCATCGTGCTGAACATCGTGAGCGCCTGCGTGTACACATCGTCGGTGCACTTGGAGCTGCCGTCCTTGATGTCGCCGTCGTAGATTGAAAAGGCGATATCCGACGCATTGATGCTCTTCAGAACAGCCGGCAGCTTGGGATCATCACCCGCTTTCTTGTAGGGCATGTCGCCCCAGAGCCCGAACGAAAACTTCTCATCAGTCTGCGGCGCAATGGATGCGCAGGCCACCAGATTCAACGCGATCAGCGCGGTTGTCACGATACGGATTGACATGCCAGGTAGTGTGCTTCAGTAAAAGGAGGAGGGATCGTATTCGA
>Ga0208636_100336_pt1 | contig 12388 bp, 8 predicted proteins | sample LakWasM103_HOW12_2_FD_183921 | JGI IMG/M metagenome (GOLD analysis project Ga0208636, IMG submission 183921) | Freshwater sediment methanotrophic microbial communities from Lake Washington under simulated oxygen tension - Sediment Metagenome... | ecosystem: Environmental > Aquatic > Freshwater >... | reverse complement strand
CCGACAATTTCTCAGCCAACGCCACCGCAAGATGCTGCGGATCAACACCCATGCCCTTGTTCCGCCCCAAGCCCTGCATACAAGACGGGCAGTTGGTCAGGATCGTAGCCCTGCCCTTTTCCGGCATAGCTTCCGCCAACGATTCGCGTTTGCGGTGCAGCATCGCGGCGGAGATGTCGGGACGGGACAAGGACAGCGTTCCCGCCTCTGAACAGCAATTGGGTACCGGCTGAACGCGGCCGAATCCGCCGAGCTGATCGAGCACGTCCAGCGCCTTGCCGTCCAGCGAGTCATGGCACGGCGCGTGATACAGATAGCTCTCGCTGCCGGTGCCTTCCAATTGCAAGTCCCGCTCCAGCGCATAGCGGGCTATATCGACCAGCCGACCGCCGAACAACTTGGCCGCTTCCATCTCGTTCAAGCCCTCGCGGCAGGTTCCGCAAGTCACCACGCAGCCGTCGAACTCCAGGTGGGTGAACATGTCCCGGATTTGGTTCAGCAGGATGGTCACGCGCAAACCGTTCTGCGAATGCATTTCGGCCTGGCCGTTGGCGTAGGCTGGGAATCCGCAGCACAGGAAAGGCGGCGGCAAAACCACGCGGGTTTTCAATCCCATCAGCACATGGATGGCGGCCATCGATATGTCGGACACCATGCGCTCGGAACCGCAACCGGGAAAATAGAATACGGTGCGTTCGGCTTCCTGATCGGGCTCAAACACCAAAACCTGGTCTTCCTTGCAGTTGGGCAGCAAATCGCGCAGTGTAAGTGCCGGTACAGTCGGCATCGGCGAGCTCAGCAATTGCAACGGATAATGTTTTGACGGGCCTTTTTTCGGTTGCAGCGGCTTGGCTAATACCGCGCCCAACTGCTGGCCTACAAAACCGGCCCGAAGCACGCCGAAACGAAACACTTTGTTGAAGGTCGGCGAGTCGCTGTGCAAATAGCGCAGCGTCATCTTGGTCGCCGCGGCGGTGTGCTTATAGCCCCAGTCGGCCAGAATCCGGCGTTCCAGCACCGACACGTCGGCGGAATCGATGTCGACCGGACAGGGTTTGGCGCATTTGTGACAGGTCGTGCAATGATCGGACACTTCTTCCAGCCATTGCAGCAGTTCGAATTTTGTCGAATATTCGCGCTGCGCATCAAACAGCAAGGCTTCGATAATCGCGCCGATCGCCAGATTCTTGTTGCGCGGATGATAAAACAGGCTGCCCGCCGGATGAAACACACCGCAATCGGGTTTGCATTTTCCGCAGCGCACGCAATGGGCGATTTTGTTCGCCAGCTCCTCCAACTGACCGTGGCGGAGGATGCGTGCTTCCAGTCCCAACAGGTTGAAAGACGGCGTGAAGATATGTTCCAGCACAGCGAAATCTTCGAGCTTGCCGGGGTTCATCAGCCCGGTCGGATCGACTTCGCTGCGATAGGCGCTCAGCGCCGCGATGCGCTCCGGTTCCAGGTACTTGAGTTTGGTGACGCCGATGCCGTGCTCGCCGGACACCACGCCGCCCAATTCGACCACCTTGAACATCACCTGGTCGATGACTTCGCCCGAGCGCTCCAGCATGTCCCGGTCGTTGGACAGCACCGGCAAGTTGACATGCACGTTGCCGTCCCCGGCATGCATGTGGGTCGCCAGCACGATGCGCCGGTCGCGCACTTCCTGATGGGCAAGGTTCACGGCGGCGATAATCTTGGGGAATCCGCGCGCCAGTTCGGCGAATTCCTTTTTGAATTTTTTGATGATCGACAGACTACGCAATGTTTTTTCGTCGGCTGTCGCCAGCGCGTTTCTGGCGGTTGCATCAAGCTCCAACGCAACAGTTGATCGGGCGTCGAATGAATCGTTATTGTCTTCAACCGGCGGTTCGCGGAATAACGCCGCCGCCCGGTCCAGGAATTTCAACTGGGCATAACGTTCTTCTTCTACGTTGACTTCGTCGATAAAGCGGGCGAATTCGGCCAACGTTTCCAGCGGAATCACGACGTCCTCGTTCAGCTTGAAGGCGTTGGTACGCCGCGCAATCGCGCCGAATTTCTTGCGGTCGGCCCAGTATCGCTCGGCCTCGGCCGCATCATGGGCTTCAAAAAGTTCGCTGTTCGGGTACTGGTCCAGAATCGCGCGGATCTTGTCGATGCCCTGCTGCGCCTGATCTAAAGAATGCCCCGCGACATCGATCAGCAGCACGGCTTTCGGTGTTTTGAACCGGCTCGATTTGACTTGGTAGTCGATCGCTCGCACATATTCGTCATCGAAATGCTCCAGCGCCACCAGCGTATCCTCGCCTTGATCGGGAAACGGAAACGCCTTGGACAGCTCGACAATCACGCGGCTGGCTTCTTCCATATCCTGGCCGAAAAACTCCAGACAAATCGTGCGCGTGGCTTCGAATTTCGGATAAAGGATGAATTCCGCCGAGGTGATGATGCCGTCGGTTCCTTCTTTTTGTAAACCAGGAACGCCGCCCAAGGCCTTGTTGGTGATGTCTTTCCACAGGCCTTTTTTCCTGATCTCGCTGCCTTTTAAAACAATGGTTTTGATCGACTCGCCGCTGGTCATATCCGCTACTTCGAAAGTCACGTTATCTTCCGGCAGGATTTTACGCAACTGATGGTCGGTTCTGCGCACTTCCCAACGCTTACCGCCGGGCATCGCCATCCGCCAGGAAATCAGGTTGTCGATGCAGGTACCCCAGCGCACCGCGCACTTGCCGCCCGCGTTTTCGGCTATATTGCCGCCTATCGAGGACGCCCATGCGCTGGTGGGATCGGTGGCAAACACCAAGCCCCGGCTACTGGCATATTGGTGGGCTTTTTCGGTGATGACGCCGACTTCAACTTCAAGCACTTGGGCCATGGCGGTCTGCCCATCCCAAAGCTTGAATGCCATGTCCCGCGTGCCGCGAATGCGGTCAAGCTTTTCGGTGTTAATCACCACGCAGTCCGGCCGTAACGGGACCGCGCCGCCGGTTAGCCCGGTACCGCCGCCGCGCGGCACCGCTTTGAGTCCCATCTTGGCGATGGCTGTGAGCAGCGGCGACAGCTGCGCCTCCTTGTCTGGCATCACCACCGCCACCGGCAGATACAAGCGCCAGTCGGTCGCATCGGTGGCATGGGAAACCAGCGTGAACGGATCGAACAATACATTACTGACGCCCGTCACAGCGCCCAGCTCTCTTTTCATCCGGCGGCGCAATCCGGGCACTTTTTCGACGTCGTTGCGAAACTCGTCCAGCAGTTGGCGGGACGCGACCAGCACCTTATGCACTCGGGCTTCGTCGCCGATATTCTGTTCGATGATGCCCAAGTGCTTTTCGGCATTCTCGAACATGCGTTTGCGCCTGCCGGCCGAGCTGACCAGCTCCTGAAACAGATAAGGATTGCGGCGGTAAATCAGGATCTCCCCGAAAAAACGCATCAGCAAGCGGGCGGAGCGTCCGGTTACGCGCCGGTCGCGCAATTCCTCCAGAATCAGCGCGATTTCCGTCCCCAGCAGGAAAGACACGACCTGCCAATCGTCCGCCGAGGTATAGTTGAACGGAATTTCCCGGTAGCCTCTGGGAATGGTTATCGTAGCGTTGGATTCAGTTTTCAATGTAGTCGGCGACATGTTCAATCCTGTCCGGGGTAGTCATCAGAACGTATTGTCTCTTAAATGATTGAGACGGTGAAGGTATTCGTTTTTCTGGAATCGTATCTATAGTGTTATACAGATAAATTATGACGGATCTTCGGGGACTTTGTGCAAGCGGCAGGTTGTAAGTTATAAGCGCTCTATTATTCACCACGAAGGCACGAAGAGCGCGAAGAAAAAACATAAACTTCGTGCCTTCGTGGTGAAAAAAATGATTAAGGCTGGGATGCAGGGGCTTGCCTGAAGCCCCTAAAATGACAGGTGATTCCCTTACTGCTAAAAATCCTTGCCGCTCTGAATCCGTCTCACTGTTTTAACCAACAGATCCACTTCCTCATGGGTATTGTAAAACGCCAGTGACGGACGCACGGTGCTCTCCAGGCCGAAACGGCGCAAGATAGGTTGAGCGCAGTGATGGCCGGTGCGCACCGCAATACCGGCGCGGTTTAATGCGACACCAATATCCTGGTTGCTGTGTCCTTCCAGTACAAACGACAATACGCTGGTTTTTGCAGCAGCCGTGCCGATCAAACGCAAGCCGGATATGCTTCTCAGCGCATCCATCGCATAGACCAGCAACTCGTGCTCGTAACGGGCGATATTATCGATGCCGATTTTCAGCACATACTCAAGCGCAGCGCCCAAGCCAACCGCATCGGCGATATTGCCGGTACCGGCTTCAAAGCGGGCGGGTGCAGGTTGATAGACGATTTTTTCAAAGGTCACGTCGTCGATCATGTTACCGCCGCCTTGCCATGGCGGCATGGCTTCCAGTAATTCCGCTTTGCCGTACAACACGCCGATACCGGTAGGACCGAATATTTTATGCCCGGAAAACACGAACCAATCGCAATCCAGCGCCTGTACATCGACGCGCAAATGCGAAACCGACTGAGCGCCATCGAGCAACACCCGCGCCCCGACCCGATGCGCCATCTCGATCATTTCCCGAGCGGGCGTGACCGTGCCCAGTGCGTTGGAAACCTGCGTGAACGACACCAGTTTGGTATGCGAATTCAGCAGTTTTTGATATTCGCCCAGTAATACCTGGCCGTCTTCATCAACCGGCACGACACGCAATGTTGCGCCCGTTGCATCGCACAGCTGTTTCCACGGCACGATATTGGCGTGATGTTCCAGACAGGTGATGACGATCTCATCGCCCGCACCGATATTTTGCCGTCCCCAACTTTGCGCAACCAGGTTGATGGCCTCGGTCGTGCCCCGCGCAAAAACAATCTCCGCAGAAGACGACGCATTCATAAACTTGGCAACGGTATCCCGCGCTTTTTCGTAAGCGTCGGTCGACCGCGCCGCCAGTTCATGCGCCGCACGGTGAATGTTGGAATTCTCGTGCTCATAAAAATACGAGATCCTATCGATCACCGCCTGCGGTTTTTGCGTGGTCGCCGCATTATCGAACCAGACTAACGGCTGGCCGTTGACCCGCTCCTTCAGTATCGGAAAGTCCCGGCGCACCGCCTGCACATCAAAAGCCGGATGCGCAGAAGCCAAGGTTGGCGCTTGCGCATTAAATCCGCCGTTTTTCAATTCATCGAGAAAATAAAATGATGACCCCGACTCGGCGTTTGCCGGGACACCTGCTGAAGGCGCAGAAAACGAACCGAAAAGTTCTTTCAATTCGGCTTCGCCCGGCAGGCCATAGGCTTGAGGCGAAAGTCCCGCTATCAATGACGCATCAAAATCAGTCAAGGACGCAGCCAAGCCGTATGTTGCCGTGCCCGCCTCACTTCCGGTAGCCGCTGTACTGGCAGCGAAAAGTTTTTGCAATTCCGCTTCACTGGCCTGAGGTGAAGTACCTACTTTGACTAATGGGTCGGCACCAGCAGCCGAAGACGGCACGGCAGGTATCGAACCGGCCTCAACGCTTCCGGGAATGTTGCTGCCTTGCGGCACTCGCGAAACCAACAATTGTTGCAATTGCGCCTCATCGGGCAGCCCGAAGTCTTGCGGCAAGATACCCGCCAGCACGGATTTGTCCAAACCCGCCAACGGCGATGTTGTCGCCGAAGACGGATTACCGAACACCGAATCCGTATCAATACTGTCAGGAACGCTATCGAAAGACGGTTGATGCGGAGCAAACAACTTTTGCAGCTCCGCTTCCCCCGGCAAGTCGAAACCTTGCGGTATTGCCGATTTATCGGCACCCGGCAAAGATGACGTCAAGCCGCTCGGCACTGCCGAAGAAGCGATGCCGATACGCGATCCATCGCAAGGCAACGCCGTAAACAGCTCATTGGCCAGTTGGGTCAATTGCGCTATGTCGGGCAATGATGCGTTTTGTGTGAAATCGCTGTTACTTGTATTCATGGTACTTGCCCACTTCGACATTCTCGAGCACGCCGAGCGCATCGTCAGTCAATACCGCCAGCGAGCAATACAGTGAGATCAAGTAAGAGGCAATCGCTTTGTGATTGATGCCCATAAACCGGACTGAAAGTCCCATGCTCAGTTCGCCGGTCAGGTTCGGTTGGTAAAGGCCGACCACGCCTTGACGGCTTTCACCGGTGCGTAACAGCAAGATGTTGCTTTTGCCGTTGATCACTTTCAGCTTGTCGGATGGAATAATAGGCAGGCCGCGCCAAGTCAAAAACTGCGAACCGAACAAGGTGACGATAGCGGGCGGTACGCCGCGGCGGGTGCATTCGCGTCCGAATGCGGCAATAGCTTGCGGATGGGCCAGGAAGAACGCCGGTTCTTTCCAGACACGGGCAATCAATTCATCCATATCGTCAGGCGTCGGCGCACCGGTGCGCGGTTGCACTTTGAATCCAGGGGCTACATTGTTCAGCAGGCCGTATTCAGCGTTGTTGATCAGCTCGCTTTCCTGGCGTTCTTTAATGGTTTCTATGGTCAAACGCAGCTGCTCATGGATTTGATTGTGCGGGCTGCTGTATAAATCGGAAATACGGGTATGTACGTCGAGCACCGTATTGACGGCATTCAGGCGGTACTCGCGGCCCCATTCCTCGTAATCGACAAAGGTTTGCGGCAGTTCTTTTTCATCCAGGCTGGAGCAATCGACCAGCAGGCCGGTTTCGTTTTTAACCTTATTGACGCGGTAAATACCGGCTTCAAGCGGTTTCCATTGCAGCAGATGAACCAACCATCGTGGCGTGATGGTTGACAGCATAGGGACGGTTTTGGTGGCATTTGCCAGGGTGCGCGCAGCAACATCGCCTAGCGCGGTATGGGTTTGACCTTCGTGAATATCGGACATGACTTTTTCCTATTGTGGTTGTTGTATTTAAATTCAGTAGCGTTACCACGTTTCAGCGTGGGAACAATAAATATTTACGCTGGTTCCCAAGCTCCAGCTTGGGAACCCAGTTCAGAAAGCTCCAGCTTTCTATGTGTCGGGAAGCTGGAGCTTCCAAGACGGCATTCCCAAGCTGGAGCTTGGGAACGAGCGGATACTCCCCAAACGGCAACGACGGGTTTCTTCGCCCTTCGCCTTTCGCCTTTCGCCTTTCGCCTTGAACCTTGTCCCCCTATATCCCTCCCCCATCATGAAACAATTCACTGCGAACATGCGCCTGGGTAATATTGCTGCCGGGCGGTACGCTATACGTCAGCCAGACGTTGCCGCCGATCGTCGAGCCGCGGCCGATGGTGATACGGCCTAAAATCGTCGCACCCGCATAAATGACGACATCGTCCTCAACGATAGGATGCCGGGCATTGCCTTTGACCAGAATGCCGTCTTCGTCTTTCTGGAAACGCTTCGCTCCCAAGGTGACGGCCTGATACACGCGCACATGCCGCCCGATCACGGCGGTCTCGCCGATGACCACGCCGGTGCCGTGGTCGATAAAAAAACTCTCGCCGATTTTCGCGCCGGGATGAATATCGATACCGGTGGCCGAATGGGCAAGCTCCGAGATAATGCGTGCCACCAGCGGAGCGCCCAACTGATAAAGAATATGCGCAAGCCGATGGTGAGTGATCGCGGTAATGCCCGGATAACAAACCAGCACCTCGTCGGAACTTCTTGCCGCCGGATCGCCTTCATAGGCTGCCTGAATATCGCTATCGAGCAGCGTCCTTACCTCCGGCAAACGCGCGGCAAACTCGCGGGTGATCGCGACAGCCTGTGGGTACGCATCATCGACAGCCGTATGTCCTGAAGTAAATTGCAGTTCGCGGCGGATTTGCTTGTAAAGCTCGCGTAACAGCGTGTCGAGCGTATGGCCGACAAAGTAATCGATGCCCTCGTCGTTCAAATCGGGCAGCCCCAACCGGTTGGGAAACAACACCGCACCCAGGCCGTCGAGAATTTTTTGCAGTTCCTTGCGCGACGGCAGCTTGGGCGGCCTGTCGCGTCGATGCCGGGTTTCCAGCGATTGCACACGTAAATGGCGCAATTTTGTTACCAGCTCATCAATACCCCAATCCTGTTTGATATTTTGATAGCCGGGACCGTTCATGCTGCAAAACCGCCTGCATCGAAAACACCTTCAAACAAAGGCGAGCTCAGATAGCGTTCGCCGGAATCCGGCAGCACGACCACAATGGTTTTACCGGCGTTCTCGGGCCGCTTGGCGACACGCACCGCGACAGCCACCGCAGCGCCGCAGGAAATACCGGAAAGTATGCCTTCTTCCCTGGCGAGTCGGCGCGCGAAAGCGATGGCTTCTTCATTGCTGACCTGCTCTATTTCATCGATTAGCGACAGGTCGAGCACGTCCGGCACAAACCCCGCACCGATGCCCTGAATTTTATGAGGTCCCGGTTTTAGCGGCTCGCCGGCACGACGCTGGCTGAGTACCGGACTCGCCTCAGGCTCGACCGCAATCGAAATGATAGCCTTGCCCTGAGTCTGCTTGATATAACGGGAAACCCCGGTAATGGTCCCGCCGGTGCCGACGCCGGAAACCAGAATATCGATAGCGCCATCGGTATCGTTCCAGATCTCCGGACCGGTGGTTTGCTCGTGAATAGCCGGGTTCGCCGGATTTTTAAACTGCTGTAGCAATACGTAACGCTCGGGGTCCGACGCGGCGATTTCCTCGGCTTTGGCTATCGCGCCGCTCATGCCTTTGGCGCCTTCGGTCAGCACCAGCTTGGCGCCATAGGCGATCAGTAACTTGCGGCGCTCCAGACTCATGGTTTCCGGCATCGTCAGGGTCAACGGGATGTTCCGCGCCGCTGCGACGAACGCCAACGCAATGCCGGTATTGCCGCTGGTCGGCTCAACGAGTTCCTTGCCGGGACCCAGCAAGCCGCGACGCTCGGCATCCCAGATCATCGCCGCACCGATCCGGCATTTGACCGAATAGGCGGGATTGCGTCCTTCTATTTTTGCCAGCACGATAACCGGCGCGCCGTCGATGATGCGATTAAGCCGCACTAACGGAGTCTGGCCGATGGAGTGGGAATTGTCTTCGTACCAATGTGACATAAGGATCTCCTGTGATTTCAGCCGCTAAGCTGCCTGGTGAGCAATGTTCGAGTAACTGTCAGCCAAATTTTGGCCAAAAAAAAGCCAGTGATCCCCTGGGATTCACTGGCTTCCGGTTGTCCGGTCAGCTTGTGTTTTTTATAAAGTACTTTAAGTCGTTACGTTCTGTCAAGGCGCATAGTTGTATTCTCTCGAACACCCTAACGACACATTAGTTATCTTTTTATTAGATGTAGGCATCGAATAATATCGTTTTATTAAGCAAAAAAATCACCTTAAGCTGTTTCCAGGATTTGAAATATAAACACTTTGGAGAAACAAGCTTATGTCGTTAAAAAATTTTAATCAGCCGCTTGGCAAAGCAATACGACAACAGGGATTATCAGCCGGCATTGCCGCAATTATGCTTGTATTTCCAGCCGTATCGGAGGCAACCAACGGTTATTTTGCTCACGGCTATGGCGCCCGCAGCAAGGCCATGGCCGGCGTGGGCGCCGCCCTGCCCCAAGACGCGATGGCCGCGGCAGTGAATCCGGCCGGTATGGTTTTTGTCGGCAATCGGCTCGATGTGGAAATGGAATTATTCAATCCTAACCGTCAATACACGGTACAAGGTGCGCCTTCAATGGCACCGGGCGCTTTTCCGCTAAACCCCGGAACGGTTAAGAGCGATAGCGACCTCTTCCCCATCCCTACGCTAGGCTGGAATCATAAGCTGGACCGCAACCAGTCTATCGGGCTAACGGTTTTCGGCAACGGCGGCATGAACACCGATTATCCCGGTTTTACCAGTCAAACCTGCGCGCCCGGAGGAACTGGAACGTTCTGCGGCGGCAGTACCGGCATTGATCTGGTGCAACTGTTCATTAGCCCAAGTTACGCCCGGAGTTTTGCCAATAACCGGTTTTCTGTGGGTATAGCGCCGATTTTCGCGGTTCAATCCTTTAAAGCGCTGGGACTGAGTTCATTCGCGGGATATTCCAGCGACTCGCAAAATCTTTCCAACAACATCCGGAATTACTCATACGGCGCCGGCGTTCGTGTCGGCGGCATAGCGGAGCTGCTTCCCGGCCTTCATCTGGGCGTTTCCTATAAAAGCCGCGTGTTCATGTCTCCGTTCAGTCATTATGAGGGACTCTTTGCCGAACAGGGCGACTTCGACGTTCCGGAAAGCATTAATGGAGGACTGGCGTGGGACATCAATGACAGCGTCACCGCCGCTTTCGATGTGGAGCATATTCGTTACAGCAGTGTCAATTCGGTGGGGAATTCCTTTTTACCCAATCTGCAAACAGCCCAACTTGGCAAAACCAATGGCGCAGGCTTCGGCTGGAAGGACATGACGGTCTATAAATTCGGCACGCAATGGAAGCAAAACGCGGACTGGACATGGCGCGGCGGTGTCAGCTACGGCGAGCAACCTATCCGCAGCTCGGAAGTGCTGTTTAATATTCTGGCGCCCGGCGTGCAGGAATGGCATTTGACGACAGGATTCACGCGGACCATAACCGACAAAGACGATGTGACCTTTGCTTTCATGTATTCCCCGACCAAGAAGGTCAGCGGCCCGAATCCTTTGAGCCCAGGCCAGACTATTGACCTGGAAATGCATCAGCTCTCGTTCCAGCTGGGTTATTCACGACGATTTTAAAGTCTGCTGAGACCTTTATTTTATTGACCGACAGGACTCTTCAATGGAAAACTTTACACCTTATTCAGCAGTGGCCGGCGGCGCACTGATCGGATTATCCGCCGCATTGCTGCTGCTTTTAAACGGCCGAATTGCCGGTATTTCCGGCATTATCGGTAGAGCGCTCCCGCCTCATCAGCGCGGCGATGTCGGTTGGCGCCTGTTTTTTCTTGCCGGTCTGTTACTTGGCCCGCTCATTTTAAGGTTGGCTGACGGTAACGCGGCGAATATCGGCATCGATACGCCATGGCCTATCTTGATAATTGCCGGCCTTTTGGTCGGCTACGGAACCGGCCTTGGCAACGGCTGCACCAGCGGCCACGGCGTATGCGGACTGGCGCGCCTTTCACCGCGTTCGGCTGCGGCTACCGTAGTGTTCATGGCGGTTGCAGGCATTACTGTTTATATCGTGCGCCACTGGCTCGGCGCTGAGGATTAAAGCGATGATCAAGAATTTATCGAGCTTATTTTGTGGCATTTTGTTCGGCTTAGGATTGGTCATATCGCAGATGGTCAACCCGGTGAAGGTGCTCGCGTTTCTTGATATTGCAGGACACTGGGATCCCAGCTTGGCGCCGGTCATGGCAAGCGCCCTGATAACGCTGGGACTAGCTTATAGACTGATTATTCGCAGGTCTTCGCCAATACTGGAACACAGTTTCCACCTGCCTGATGCGACACGCATCGATGCCCGATTGCTGATAGGATCCGCATTGTTTGGGCTGGGCTGGGGACTGTCAGGATTTTGTCCGGGAGCGGCCATTGCCGCCATTGGCTATGGCCGTACAGAGGCCTTGTTGTTCACGCTCGCGATGTGCGTTGGAATCTGGCTGTTTCGTCTGATTCACGGCCCGACCAGGACGCCGTAGCAGTTGATTCGATGAAGTAACTGATGACAGTATTTCTCCCGTTTGCCGCGCTGAGCACCGCAGCTTTCGACGGGATAAGCCCGTAGGGGCGCTGCATGGATGCAGCGCGTTGTCAGAGGGCCAAGGATGGCCCTTCTGGCAACCCACGTCGAAAGTGAGGAGCGCAAGAAATAAGCGGCAACCGGGCGGCCTTTTCTTTGGTTACTTTCTTTTGGCCGTCCAAAAGAGAGTAACTCGCCTTCGGGTGCGACAAACCCGATTCAAATAAACCGTCGCGTTAGCGACACCTTAGATACAGTATCAATTCGCCTAACTGCGTAACATCAGTGTGAAGTAAAACTCTTTCTAAGCAACACCCGCAATATCAGGATTTAGCCGGAGGCATTAAATTCCGAGGCTGATCCCTCTTATCCAGTCGGGCTTCCGTTTCGGCATCATCGGCTTGATAATCGCTATCAGGCTCGGGTACAAAAAACCGGGAACATAGCAAGCCCAGCTCAAACAGCATCCACATCGGCACCGCCAATAATGTTTGCGAGACGGCATCGGGGGGCGTTAAAACAGCCCCTATGATAAACGCGCCGACGATAACGTAAGGGCGTTTATCGGCGAGGCCTTCGGGTGTTACCAGTCCGGTCCAGACCAAAAGAATAGTGAATACCGGCACTTCAAAGCAAACGCCAAACGCAAAAAACAAGGCTAAAACAAAATCGAGATACTTGGCAATATCGGTCATTACCGCTACGCCATCGGGCGCGGCGGCTGTC
>Ga0208636_100334_pt1 | contig 12448 bp, 22 predicted proteins | sample LakWasM103_HOW12_2_FD_183921 | JGI IMG/M metagenome (GOLD analysis project Ga0208636, IMG submission 183921) | Freshwater sediment methanotrophic microbial communities from Lake Washington under simulated oxygen tension - Sediment Metagenome... | ecosystem: Environmental > Aquatic > Freshwater >... | reverse complement strand
CGGCCGCGGGGCGGTCAGCGCGTCCTGGCCCGACCTTGAAAGACAGGTCGACGAGTTCGCAGACGCGGCTGAAAATATCCTCAATTACCGCAACGCGGTGGCGCACGGGTATCCGATTGGCAGCCTCTCCGAGGGTTCCGCAGGTCTGGCCATCAGCAACACGGCCTGGCACGGGGAGAGGCGGAAGCGAAAGAGCCAAACGGCTCACCTCGATACGCCGGTTGTCGAAATGGTTCTTGAGGCGCTTTACTTGCTCCTGCGTGCGATCCATGCAGGGCGCTGGCAGGCCCAAGAGCAGTTCAAATTGCCCGCTATTCTCATGTCTCAAGGCCTGGGCAAGGCAAGATCGCTCTCCGGTGAGGCACGTCACCTTACCGAACTGATGAACCACGAAAAATACTGACTTGAAGCGGCTCATCGCGCAGGCTCCCAACGGATCAGCACGCCCCGGAACGACAAGTCTTGACCGCAGGCTTCGGGATGCGCGACCTGCCAGAAGGCCTGAAGGTCGGCCCAATGCAGGAAACCATCCTGGCGAGCGAAGTCATCGAGCATCCCGGTGATACCGAAGGCCTCGCCGGTGTCGTTGAACCGGACGTGGCCGAGAGCAACGAAAAGCTCGATCGGTCGCACCGCGACGCAGACGGTATCCGCGATGATCTTCCGGCAGTACTTCGTTCGCATGCCCTGGTAGAGCTGGATCGCCTCGCCCGGCTGGACATGGCGCTTCCGGTCGGCACGGATCGTTTGGCGCTTGATGATGCCGCTGGCGGGATGCCCGCTCGCGATCGGCTCAGCGAAGCGCTTGTTGAAGGAATAGGCGACCATTAGGACTGCCCTTCCTCGCCGGCCGGCTTTTCAGCCTTCGCGTCGAGCAGCTCGGCGACATCCCGCATGTGCTTCCAGAGCAGCGCCCGGCGCTCGGCCGGGATTTCCAGCAGCTTCCTGATTTCGGGCTCGTGCGACTGGAGCCAGCGGAGCGTCTTCACGGCCGCATCTAGGCGATCGGCATCGAAGCGGGCGACGGCGTCCGGCCGGAGCTCGCGGATGTTCTTCGTGCCGTTCACGAAGCTCTGCTGACGGCGGAGCGCGAATTCCAGCGCTTCGAGCTGCTGGGGGAGCGAGATCTTGGGCGCGGTCATGTTGACCTCCCGAACAAGCTATCGCGATCGGCATGGGCGCGCAGGTGCTCGCCGATAGCCTTCATCAGCGCCGTTTCTTCCTCGGCCTTCTGCTGGGTCATCTTCCCAATCTGGACGCGGCGGGCATAGACGCGCTCGCGAAGCCGCACCTCGCGCTCGGCGGCGGTGGCGAGCTGATCGAAGGTGAAGCGGGGAACAGTCATCCGAATATCTCCGTCAGTTCGGGTAGGGTTTCGGGGTCTGGTTGGCGGCGCAGCACCGCGAATTCCTGCGGCGGGCCGGCGACTTTGTCGGTACGCTGATACGCCGCGAGGCGATGATCGATGCAGAAGCTGGTCGGCCAGGACGTGGCCGCGCCGCAGACCCGGCGACCGCCGAACGTGTCGCCGCGCAGCGAGGGCTTCGAGACCGCCTCGCAGACGATCCAGCGGCACTGGCCCGATAGGGCCTTGGAGAAGAGGACGCTCACCGGTTCGCCTCCTCGATTACTCGGCAGTCCGTTGCCGGCACGACGAAGACCAGGCCGTCATCAGCGCGGATCCGGAGATGGCTCTCTGAGCTCGGGCCGACGACGCGGGCGGTGAAGTGCATTTCGCCCTGCTCATGGTCGAACGTGTCGACCTGGACGAGCGCCTCGCGGGGGAAATCGGAGGGGACCATGTCAGGAGCCCTTCGCGAAGAGCGGCAGCTGTGGAGACCGACGCTTCCGATCGATTAAGCTCTTGAAGCGCTCATAGGCTTCCAGCGCCGCCAAGTCGGTTTCCGCTTCCGGAATGCCAGGTACGAGCAGCACGCCAGGCTGATAGGCGCGGCGGGCGAGCGGCTCGACCCGGCGACGCACGGAACGCTCGGTACCCCGGTCAATCGGCAGGGCGCCGTTGGGAATGCGTGGGCCGAACTCGATGACCCCGCCGCGCCAGCAATAGGCTCGATACAGTGCCATGGCGCCCTCACGCGGCCGCGAGGTCGATGGGGATCGAACGCCAGGAGGCGCTCGGCTCATCGCGACGGTAAAAGCGGACATATTCCTTCGTGCCGGTGACCCGGATCGAGTCGCGGATCGCCTTCATCGCCCGCTGCCAGCGCTCGTCCTCGATCTCAAGCCGGAGCAGCGAGAACAGCTCGGCCTTGTTGATCTGGCCGGCCTTCTCGACGTTGAAGACGCGGTTCACGAGCGCGCGGATCTCGGCCCGGCTCTGACCGCCCCATTCGACCAGGCACTCGTCGATCAGCGTCTTGGCTTCCTGAAGCTGCGGACCGAACTCGATCAGCTTCGCGATCTGGACCTGCACCTTCAGCAGCCCGTCATGGCTCTGATACGAGACATTGCCCTTCGCGCCGCCGCGCTCCGTGCCGTAGTCCTGCCGATAGAGATCCTGGACGGCATTGAGATCGGCGAAGGTGTGTTCCTTGAAGCGCGTGATCTGCTCCGAGAGCTGCTCGGCGAAGGCGATGATCTTTCGGATCTGCTCGTCCTCGAGCTGATCGGCCGCGCGGATCGTCTCGATCGGGACCAAGTGCCCCTCGGCATTGCGCATGTAGCGGGCGCCGCCGAGCTCGATGACGCCGGTCGGCACGGTCGCGGTTTCGGCAGTTTCAGACTGCATCGGAATTCTCCATGTCGGGGGAAGTGGACGGGGCTCGCTCGGCATCGAGGGCGAACCGGCAAAGGGCGATGATTTCGGAGACACCGACGCGCACGGCCTCGCGCTCCGGCGCCGCCATCACGCGCCGGGCGGTGGCGAGCGGATCGGCGGCCTCGGCCAGGCGCAGGATGCCGACGCGCTGGAGCGCGACGAGCGTGTGCAGCAGCGCCGAGGTGGTAATCCGGAACTCCGGGTCGGACTCACGCAACTCCTCGGCCCGCCGCCGCCCGGCCAGCACCGTGGTGTGGTCGCGATCGCCGACCAGGCGGCCGATGGCACCGAGGGACAGATCCGTCAGCTTGCCGGCGAGCCAGAAAACGGCGAACCGCGCGGTGGCGATCTCATCCGTCCTGCGGTCCGAGATGACATCGAGGCGAGCGAGCCCGGTCGTGGCGCAAACCGCCTCGATGATCATGTCGATGGTGACGTGACGCTCGCTCATGCCGCGTCTCCGCCGCCGAGCGGACGCGGCCGGGGCGCGATCGGCATGACCACGACATTCGTGTCGCCTATCGGCATGGCGAGGGCGGCGAGACCGGGACGCGAGACATGCACCGGCCCGCCGCCGTCCAGCCCACGCTGGATCTCGAATTGCTGAACCTTCAGCGCAGCCTGGTAACCGGAAGCGATCGGTGCCGGCTCCCCGCGATCGAGATCGAAGGCGACGGCATGGAGCTCGTCTTCGAGCTCCGGCATCAGTTCGGCCTGGCCGACGACCAGGTCGGCCTCCTTGACCGCGACATCAAGCAGCAGCGCGACGCGGCCACATTCCTCCGGCGTCATGCCGAGGCCGCGGCTGGCACAGATGCGGGCATGGTTCGCAAGGCGCCGCAGGTCGATCGGGAGAGAGCTCGCCGCCATGGTCAGAGCTCCCGGCCGAAGCGTGCGACATGGTGCCGGCGGCGCTCGTAGCGCTCGGTCGAGGCGAAGCCGCAGAGCCCGGCGAAGCCGAGCAGGCCGCCGCCGACCGCGAAGAGAGTGTAGATCTCGGGCTCGCGGACATAGGCGAAGAGCACGCCGGCGGCGAAGGGACCGAGCAAGGCGGCGCCGACGCAGAACAGTTTGAAAGCGGATTGAAAGAGCATCAGGCGACATCCTTCTGCTGGCGGTTGGGGCAGGTGCGGCAGGCGTGAAAGAGCCGCGCGCGGGTGGAATTGGTCGCGGCGAAGGGCGTGCTCTGCTCGGTGAGGCAGCGGTCGCGGCCGATCTCGTCGAGGATCGGGCACATCAAGGTCTCGCCCATCAGCGCGCCCCGGATCTTGGTGAACAGCTTCGGCAGGTCGCCGGGATACTTGTTCGCCAGAACGTGGCTGATCACAGCGTCCGAGTAGCCGAGCTGCAGAGCGACGGCCCGCGAGGTCCGGGCCTTGCAGGCCTCGGCGAGGATCAGCACCTCGGCCGGGATGGCCTCCCCCCAGGCGGCGTTCGCTTTCGCGATCTGGTCATTGCGGGTAGCACTCATGCGGCCAGCCCCGACGAAGTGTTAAGGTTAACGGACCTCATCAAATTGAGATCGAAGCTGACCGCCGTGGCGCGATCGAGCACGGGAGCACGCGGGCCGGTGTTTCGTGCCGGCACGAGCGCGTAGAGCCGTGTCCTGGAGCGATGCGCCGTCCCCGTCGCGCGAACATACCCAGAGCGCGCGAGGCCGTTGACATAGTCGAGGGCTGCGTCCTGCGAGACCGGCATCTCTTCGGTCGACGAGGCTACGGCGAGCTCGACTGTCGAGAACGTGCGCAGCGACCGGATGGCGTTCCAGATGGCGTGCTGACGGTCGCCGCCACCCGCATAGCCGCGTCGATGGGGCGGCGCTTCGCCGAAGGACACGACGCTGTAGCGGGCCGCGATGCCTGTCCCGGCGCCGCGGCGAGCGAGCACCTTCTCGTTGGCAAGGAATCCGATATAGCCCTTGACGTCCCTCTGCAGCTCCTTCCCGAGGATGTCCGACAGGGCGCGCTCACCGAACTCCCCGAAATGCTCCTGGAGGACGCCCATCAGCCGCCAGATCAACTGGTACTGGCTGCCAACCATCACGCGACCCTCCGGCTGCGCAGCGGCGGAGTGCCCGTGTAGAGCTCCGGCAAAATGCCGCCTGCCTTTAGCGCGATGAGGCCTCGGCTCATCGCGAATTCGCGGATGCGGAACAGGTTCGTCACCACGCGGCGGGCGCGGCCGTCGGAGACGCGGCGCAGCTCGTCGAGCACGGTGTCCTCGATGGCGATGCCCGGGCAGAAGAGATGTGCGAGCTTGCGGACGTCCTCAATGTCGACGGGCTGCGCCGGCACCCAATCCAGCACGCGGTTATGGACGCGCTCGATCTTCGCCAGCTTCTGCGGCAGCAGCTCTTCGCCGATCAGGATGACCGGAATTTGCGCACCCTCCTGGATCTCGCGCATGAGCTCGACCATGCCCTTGTCAACGAGCTTGTCGGCCTCGTCGACAAAGAGCGGCGGGTGCTCCGGCTCTGCCAGGCGGATGATGACCTGCTCGGTCAGTGTCGCGACGGTGCCGCGCGGCTCGCGCACGCCGAGCTCCTTCAGGATCGCGCAGACCAGCGTCTTCTTGGTCCAGCTGTCACCGATCTCGATGCGCGGCCCGCGCGTCTTGTTCTGGCCGAAGATGGCCGCATAGGTCTTGCCGTAGCCGGACGGCCCGTGGACCACACCGAAGCCCGGCATATGGGCACCGCGGCTCTTCAGGCGCTCGATCAGCCCCATCATCGCCGCAACGTTCTTCAGCGGCGCCAGCGTTGCAGGGCGCGCAAACGCATCGGGCTTGTCATTCGTCACAATCATGTTCATCCTCGACCTCGCATTGACTTGATCAGCCCCGGTTCGCCGGGGCTCTTTTTTGGCCAGGCTCAGAGCAACGCCGCCTCGCCGAATTCCGCGTACATGCCGTCCAGAGCTCGCTTGTCCGGGCTGTTGGCGAAGCCGCCGTAGAAGGAGGCCTCGTCCGGAGTGATCGGCTGGCCCGCTTCCAGGCGCTCATGCAGGCCGAGCCAGCGCCGATAGCGCTGCTGAGGCGTCTCGCGATCGCGCAGGGGTCGGACGTTGGAGGGCCTCGCGACCGGTCCAGCCGCCTCCGCCTCGATCTCGGCAAGGATCCGGGCGTCGGCGGCCGAGAGCGGCTTGCTCTCCGGCATGTCGCCTCGACGCATGGCCGCAACCTCGATGCCGGCGTCGAGCGCCGGCGTGGTGTGGATCTCGGAGCGCGGCGGGAAGGCAACGAGGTTGCCCGCCTGCGCGGCCGCCAGGGCGAACTGGCCTTCCAGCACCGTGCGCTCGGTGACCTCGCGTCGGGCCTGCTTTCGGATCGGCGCCGTTTTTTCCTCGATCAGGCGGTTCTGGGCCGCGCGCGTCGCCGCGACGAGATCGGCGCGATCGGTGCCGGACCGCTCACTGTTGATGGCGCGGCCGAGGAGGCGATCGTCCTCCGGGTGGAACAGCCAGATCGTGCCGGCGTCCTGCGGATCGAGCCGGACGAAGACCTGCTCGCCGGGCAGCACATCCGGGCAGAGATAGTGAAATTCGCCGATGCGGACGCCGCGCTTGCTGACGGTACGCAGGCCGTCACGATCCGGCGCCTGCATCAGCAGCGTGGCCAGCGCGTCGGCATCGACCGTCCGGATCGGGCGCGTCGATGAGGCTGCGCGGGCGAAAGGTGTGACCCTGCCGATTCCGCCATGCTCGCGGTTGGCGTAGATCTCGTCAGCCCAGCGATCGACGATGCCCTGCAGGGCTTCGCCCGTCATCGTGACGTTGAAGGCCACGGCCTCCTGCTGGCCGAGACGCTGGGCGAAGGCCTTGCGGCCCTCGATCTTCTTGCGCTGTGCCACGGAGTGGCCGACGAAACCCGGCAGCATGCGGGCGCAATCGGTCTGGAAGGTGCGGATCGAGCGCTCGACGAAGCCCTTCTGCCAGGGCGAAAAGGCAGCCGACCGGATCGCCTCGACCTGAAGCTTGGCGAAGAGCCGCACGGTGGCTCGGGCGACGAAATCGCTGCCGTTGTCGGTCTTCACCGCATCGGGCAGGCCCCAGGCCAAAATGGCCTTGCGCATTAGCTGCTGCACGGCCTCGGAGCGCGGCGTCTTCGAGACGTAGAGGATGAGCCGGCGCGACCAGACGTCGATGCAGACATAGATGGAGTGGCGCCCGTCGACGCAGAGCGCATCGACCGGCGAAGCATCGATCTGCCAGAGCGCGTTCAGATGCGGCGCCATATGGGCGTAGGAGCCGGAGGTCCGCATTTTCGAGCGGAAACCATCCGGGTCCATCATCTTGAGCAGGCCGGCGACGTGCTCGTGCTTCCAGGCCTTCAAGCGGATTTCAAAGCCGCGCAGGCCGGGTAATTCGATACCGGCAGCGTCGAGCCGCGCGCCGAAATGGTCCTTCACGGCACCGTAGATATGGCGGGATGTGTAGAGCTCGTTGAAAGAGTGCACCGCGAGTGCGAAATGCTTGATCTCGCCGTCGAAGGCGCTGTCGAGGACCCCCTGGCCGCGCCGGCCGGCCCCGCGGTCGACCGCAAGGCGATCGGTTTCACCCTCCCGCGAAGCAGAGAGCCAGCGCAGCACCGTGCGCATGGCGAGCCGCGGCAGGATCTTGGCAGCCCACTCCGGGACGTCGATCTTCCCGAGGTTGTAGAGGTCGACGAAATAGCTGATCGCCAACGTCTGCTTCAGGTCCGAGGCGCGGGTGAAGTGGTTGAGTGCGCCGAGCACCGCGAGCCGTGCATCCAGTTGCAAAGTCGCAGCGCTGGTGGTGACGGCGGCCGGCTCCGGCGCCGCCTGGATGGCCTCTCCGGAGGCCGGCGCCGGTGCCTCGGCGCCGTAATAGGCAATGCGCGCGGCCACCGGCAGAAGGTTGACGTGATACTCCAGCCCGCCGCCGCGGCCGGCACGTTGACGGCACCATGCGGAGAAGCGGGCCCAGTCTTCGCGCTCGGCGAGCGCGTTGACGTTGCGCTTCGTCGTCGGCATGCCGGGCAGTGCCAGGTCGGCGATTTCGGAGGAGGTCAGCCAGAGCTTCACGCGGCATCGCCCTTTTGCACGCGAGCGGGCTTGGCCGGCTTGCGGCGACCGGCGAGCTCGGCCTTCGCCATGTCGATCAGCGTCTCCAGATCGAGCGCCGACATGCGCGGCAGCATCGGCGCGATCCGGGCGAGGAAGCGCTCGGCCTCGCGCACAGCGCCGCCTTCCGGAACCAAACCGGCGACGACGCGGGCCTTGGCAATGGTCCCGGCGGCCTTGGCTGCGATCAGCCCGGCGACGATAGCCTGCTGCTCAGGCTCAAGTTCCGCCAGCGCCTGCAACTGCGCCTGGTTGTCCGCGACCTTCGTGCCGCGGATCAGGGCGACGGCGTCGGGGGAGAGCTTGCCGGCGAGCTCCACCGAACGCTGGATCGTGCGCTCGCCCAGGCCTGTCGATTTGGCCGCATCTTTGGAGAAACGGGCAAAGGTCGCCAAGTTGGCGACCTTTCCTTTCTCGGTCTTCGGTTTCTTGGCCTTGCCGTTGACAGTCTCGGGGTGGAGGGTCTCGTAGACGCGCTTGCGCTCGGCGAGAAACTCAGCACGTTCCAGAGCCGTAAGCTCCTTGCGTGCAAGGTTCTCGTCGATCTCGATCTGACGCGCTTCGTCATCCGTCGCCTCGATCAGGATCGCGGGAATCTCGTCCCAGCCGAGGATGGCGGCACCGCGCAGGCGATGGCCGCCGACGACGAGCTTCAAGCCGTTGCCGGAAACGTCAGCGCGAACGACGACGGGCTGGATCAAGCCGCTTTCGTTCATGGAGGCCGCAATCATCTGGGCGTGGGCCTCGTCGACGGGCCGAAGGCGGCCAGTGGCGTCGATTGCTGCGAGCGAGGCGAGGAAGACCGGCGAACCCGCCGTGAGAGAGGCGAGCAGGCTCATCAGGCGGCCCTCGATGCGCCGATCAGGCCGATGCGATTGCCGTGCTTGTCGTAGAACTGAGGCCAGATCTGCTGACGCGGCACCCCGAGAGCCTCAGAAATGAGGCCCTGAACCTTGGGAGCCGGACGCTCCATGCCGCCATAGATCGTATAGCGGCTGAGCTCGTTTTGCCTCGCCAGTTCGGCAGCCGTGATGCCCTTCTCGCGCAGCGCGAAAATGATGGCCTGTTTGGTCCAATTGCTCGCCATGGGTGTCCTGTCTCGCAATGCCGGATTTGGCGTGTTAACCACACATCTGGACGGCACTTGTTGAGTAAGTCCACATATGTGAGCAGTCGTCAAGTCAGATTTGAGCGATCGGGAGCAATATGAGCTATAGAGGCCAAATATGAGCTTCCCGCCGGCCCCCGGGTGGGGGGATCGCCTTGAAGCCATCGTGGAGAAGAACGGGGGTGTCTCAGCTGTCGCCCGCGGCTCTTCCGTGGCGGACAGTACGATAAAGCGCTATTTCAAGGCCGATAATGAGCCCGGAGCCTACAAGCTCGCAGCCATCGCTCGCTTCTGCGGTGTTTCTGTCGAGCAGATTCTGTATGGCGATGAGACGGCCGGGCGGGTTCAGGCTTATGCCGGCTTGACCACATATGTGGATGGGCCGAAGCTGGAAGACGATACCGCGGCGCTCCTCGCCGAGGTCGTCTTCATCCCGCTCCTCGAGGTGATTGCCAGCGCCGGCCCCGGGATTGAGAATTCCAATCCCGTCGCGAAGGATTATCTGCCCTTTCCGCGTCGATGGCTGGAGCAGCTCAACCTGCCGGCAGAAGCCGCCCGCTTTCTCGACTCGCGCGGGGACAGCATGACAGAGACCATCAAGGAGGACGCGATCTGCCTCGCCGACATCCGCTGGCAGAAGCCCCGCCTCGACGCAATTTTCGTCGTGGTCCACAACAACGACGTCAGGATCAAGCGGATCGGCCGGGGCATGGAAGGGCGCGTCACGCTGATCAGCGATAATCCGCGCTACGAGACCGAAGTGCTTTCGGAACCCGAGGCGCGATCGCTGAAGATCGCTGGCCGGGTCGTCTGGGCGGGTGGAAAAATCTAAAGGGAGGCTGCAATGAAGAAGGCTGGGGGAATCATCGCGCTGATCGCCGGGATATTCGGGGTGATCGCAGCATTCATTACTCTGGGTATCGGCGGCATGGGGTCGGCGCTCGAGGCCAAAGACGCCCATGTCGTCGTCAATCTGGGCTGGGGCGGCGTCGTCTTTTCGTTCTTGACGATCGTGCTCGGCGCAGTCTGCATGAACGCGACATCACGGTGGCCAGGGGTGATTTTAATCGTCTGCGCGATTGCCGGCGCCATCCTGGGCGGCACGCTCGTCGCCATCTTCATGGCGCTTGCCCTGATCGGCGGCATCCTGGCGCTGTTCGGCAAGCGCCCCATCGTCGCGGTGGCGTGATGAAGCGTTTCGCGCTGCTCGCGATCGGGGTCGTGATGGCTGCTCCGGCCGCGGCTCAAGACTTCAAGTCCATGCAGTTGGCCCACGAACTAGGCTCGGTGCTCGCCTCTGAGGAGCCTTGCAACCTGTCCTACGACCAGGCTGCGATCGCCGCCTTCATCGAGAAGCGAGTGCGGCCTGACGACATGGCCTTTTCCGGCCAGCTCAATCTCCAGACGAGCGGTATCGGATATCAGATTAAGGGCATGAGCGCCTCGGCGAAGACGGCGCATTGCACGCAGGTTCGTCGCGTTGCCAAGTCCTACGGCTTCGTCAAATGAATCAAGGCGGCCGTCCGGCCGCCTTGGCTATGCGTGTTTAAGCGACCTTCAAATCGTGTTCCGAGAGGTCCCATTTCTCGAAATCGCGGTCGCTTTCGTCAGTCATCCAGTCGACATCGGGCAGCAACGTTCCATGCTTCGCGATGATGACCGCGTCCTCCCATTCTCCGGTCGCCGGATCTCCCGTGCGGCGAAACGCGACGACGCCGGCGCGGGTCTGCCTGAAGCGCTCGAACATCCGCATGGCGTGATCGTGGTCGTGGGCCGGGATTGGCTCCTCTGCCGAGATTTTCCCGCGCGACCCCTTCACCGCCTTGTACGTCTGGACGACGAAATAGGTGAGGTGTGCGACGATCTCCCGCTTGGCCTTACTCATGGCTCTCTCCTGTTGACGCCCTAGTGCCGCTAGGGCAAAGCCATGGAAGCGTGTTCTAGTTTTGTTCTCAAGAGCAATGCATGACACCGGGAGTCAGGAGTGGAGGCGGCGGTGAACAGCGGGGACAATCAGGGTGAGTATCGGCGCCGGACACGGCAGGGGCGCTGGGAAGGACTCTTCTATCTGGGTTGCGCCGCCTTCGCCCTGGCGATCGCCTTCATGCTGCGGAGCTGACCGTGGCGAGGCGCAGGGGCGAGATCACAGATAAGCAGCGCGACCGCTCGCATCCCTTCCAGGTCGAGATCGTCGTGCCGCTGGGCGGCCTCCATGCCGCCGCCGCCATCATGTATCGCTGGGCCGCCTGGTTCGATCATGTGACGACGAGCCGAGGGGCCTGCATGAGCTGGTGCTTTCTCGATGCGCGGACTGCGGATGCCTTCGCGATGGACTGCGGCGGCCGGCGCGTCGACAACCCCATCAACCCCTACGGCCTCGCCCTCGACCAGCCGAGCAGCAAGGAGCTCGTGCGCCGCGCCAAGGCGTCCCTTTATGTCATCGAGATCGTGACGGGCGGCAAGCCGGTGGATAGAAAGAGACCGTTCAAGGAGGCCTGGAAAATTCCGTTCTCATCTTTCAGCGATCCCGCCGATGTCGCGCGGGCGCAAGCCGCGCTCGATGCCGCCTGGGCGGAGGTTGTCCCCTTGGTTCCCGAAGACCAACACGAGCTCGAGCGCGCACGCCTGGCTTACATCGTCGCGAGCTATGCTCTGGTCGCCGAAGACGAGGACGAGCTGGCGCGCCGGGCGGTCGAACGCTTCCGGCAGCGCTGATTCAGCATCCCACTTCCAAAGCGGCGGCAGGAGAGCGTCACTGGGGAAGAACGTTGTAATGACAGGGGTTTGCGCGAAGTGGGACGCTCAACTCGCCAACCCCGGAAAATCGTCCCACTTCCGCAGGCAGCCGCGACGGTTTTTCAAAGGGTTAGCGGCTAGACAGATTTCTGGCTTTCTGGCTTTCGGGATTTCCGGCCTCGAAATCGACGAACGATCAAATGGCACTAAACGCCGCGCCACGTCCCGCCTAAGTGCTTGAAGCGCCGCCGCTTTCCGCCTGATCCCGGATAGTCCCGGTTAATCCCGCTTCATTGCCATATGATTGTTCGTGTCACAGGTCGTGCCCCTCACCGGCCAGTGAAGGCAGCCGGTCGCTTCTCCAGAAAGGCCGTCACGCCCTCGCGGAAATCGGCGGTCGCCGTCGTCTCGCTGAAGGCGTCGCGCTCCGCGTCGAGATGATCAGCGAGGTCGTTATCCGGAGCCTGCGCCAGCAGGGTGCGGATGCGGCCATAGGCGCTGGTCGGTCCCGCCGCGAGCTTGCGGGCCATTGCCAAGGCTTCGTCGCGCGCCTGGCCGGCCGGCACGACCCGGTTAACGAGGCCGATCTTCAGCGCCTCCCCGGCCGCGAAGGTCTCGGCCAGCATGGCGATCTCGCGGGCCTTGCGCTGGCCGACGAGCCGGGCCAGCCGGTAGGTGCCGCCGAGATCGGGCGTCGCACCGATCCGGGCATAGGCCATGGTGAAGCGGGCATCGTCCGCCGCGA
>Ga0208636_100331_pt1 | contig 12483 bp, 9 predicted proteins | sample LakWasM103_HOW12_2_FD_183921 | JGI IMG/M metagenome (GOLD analysis project Ga0208636, IMG submission 183921) | Freshwater sediment methanotrophic microbial communities from Lake Washington under simulated oxygen tension - Sediment Metagenome... | ecosystem: Environmental > Aquatic > Freshwater >... | reverse complement strand
GAAGCCGGCGTGAACGCACCCACCGCTCCTCGCCCGGCGCCAGCGCGTCGCCCATCGCTGACCCGGCAACTGTTGCTATGGTCGCTGGGGGCTCTGGCCGTTGTCTGGGGCAGCTTCGTCTTCATTGGCTACCAGACCGGTGTGCATGAGGCCGACGAGCTGACCGACGGGCACCTGGCCAGCGTGGCCGCGCTGCTGCTCAACCTGCGGGCCACCGAGGCGATGCAAGGCCCGCAGCGTACCGAGCGCACCCCCACGCCCTGGCTCAAATCGCACGATTACCAGCAGACCATCAGCGTGGTGCAGTGGGATGCGCAGGGGCGGGTGCTATCCCTCACGGGTTCGGTGCCCGAGCCGCCTTTCAGCGATGCCGAGGGGTTTGCCGACCTCACGCTGGGCCCGGACAAGGTGGCCTGGCGCAGCTTCTCGCAATGGGATGCGGAGCGCACCCGCAAGATCATGGTGATGCTGGAGCTGCGCGAGCGGGACGAGCTGGCGGATGACATTGCCGGACAGCTCATCGAGCCTGGTCTGTGGTTGCTGCCTGTGGTGTCTCTGGCTCTGGGGCTCGCGCTGTGGCGCGGCTTGCGGCCTTTGTACGCGCTGTCGGCCGACGTGGCAGCGCTGGACCCGACCAGTACGCAGCGGCTGGCATCGCGCCATGCCTGGAGCGAGTTCGAGTCGGTCGTGGCATCGATCAATACCTTGCTGGACCGCCAGCAGGTCGCCATGGTGCGCGAGCGCCGCCTGGCCAATGAGGTGGCCCATGAATTGCGCACCCCGCTGTCCTCCATCGCGCTGCAGGCCAGCGCCCTGGCGGGGGAGCTGACGGAAGAGGCCCGGGCCCAGTCGCTGGCGCGCATCGGCCAGGATGCTCTGCGTGCGGGTCACGTTCTCAACCAGCTGCTGGCCCTGGCACGCGCCAGCCGGGCCGAGCTGCACGAAGCCAAGGCGCCCGTGGACCTGAGCGCACTGGCGCGGTCGGTGTGCGCCGACTATGCCCAGGCGGCGTGGAAACGCGGCGACGACCTGGCCCTGTCGGCCCCGCCCGCGCTCACCGTGCCCGGCCATGCGGTGTTGCTGGACATCGCAGTGCGCAATCTGGTGGAAAACGCGCTCAAGCACACGCCCGAAGGCACGCAGATTGCGGTCCAGCTGGGCTCCGCCGACGCTGGTGGCGCGTGGCTGCAGGTGTGTGACGACGGGGCACGCCACCAGGTGGGGAGCGGGGCGGGTCGCACAGCAGCGGTGCCGGTGGACAGCCTGCATCTGGGGCATGAAATCCTGCGCCGCGTGGCGGACATCCACGGGGGGCACTTTGGCGCAGCACCTGCACCGGCGCCGTTTACCACCTGCTACCGGTTGGATTTGCCATCGCCCACCGTATTTTCCCCCGGTTAAAATTACGAGTTACCAAGCGGTTACCGCCGCATTGCCAGGTGCTACAGCGCCTCGCGCCCTCCTTCTTCAACCCACCACGGACCCCACGACCATGCCCCTCGTTTCGATGCGCGAACTGCTCGACCATGCCGCTGTCAACAGCTATGGCATCCCTGCCTTCAACGTCAACAACCTGGAGCAGGTGCAGGCCGTGATGGCTGCTGCGGACGAAGTGGGCGCTCCCGTCATCCTGCAGGCCAGCGCTGGCGCACGCAAGTACGCGGGCGAGCCCTTCATCAAGCACCTGATCCAGGCGGCGGTCGAGGCCTTCCCCCACATCCCGCTGGTGATGCACCAGGACCACGGCACCTCGCCCAAGATTTGCCAGGGTGCCATCGACCTGGGCTTTGGATCGGTGATGATGGACGGCTCGCTGATGGAAGACGGCAAGACCCCTTCGTCCTTCGACTACAACGTTGAAGTGACGCGCAAGGTGGTGGACATGGCGCACAAGGTGGGCGTTACGGTCGAAGGCGAACTGGGCTGCCTGGGCAACCTCGAAACCGGGGACGCGGGCGAAGAAGACGGCATTGGTGCCGTCGGCAAGCTCGACCACAGCCAGATGCTGACCGATCCCGAAGAAGCCGCCGTGTTTGTGAAGGCCACCCAGCTGGACGCCCTGGCCATTGCCATCGGCACCAGCCATGGCGCCTACAAGTTCAGCCGCAAGCCCACGGGCGACATACTGGCCATCAGCCGCGTGAAGGAAATCCACCAGCGCATCCCCAACACCCACCTGGTGATGCATGGCTCCTCGTCGGTGCCTGCCGAGTTGCTGGCCATCATCAACCAGTACGGCGGCAAGATGAAGGAAACCTACGGCGTGCCCGTCGAGGAAATCCAGGAAGCCATCAAGCACGGCGTGCGCAAGATCAACATCGACACCGACATCCGCCTGGCGATGACGGGCGCGGTGCGCAAGTTCCTGGCTGAAAACCCCGACAAGTTCGACGCCCGCGAATGGCTCAAGCCCGCCCGCGAAGCGGCCAAGCAGGTGTGCAAGCAGCGTTACCTGGAGTTCGGCTGCGAAGGCCAGGGCAGCAAGATCAAGGGCCTGAGCCTGCAGGCCGTGGCCGCCCAGTACGCCTCGGGTGCGCTGGCCCAAGTGGTGAACTGATCGTTGGCACCAGGCCCTGCGGGGCCGCTGCCCAGCCTGGCTGCTTTGTGCTGCCAGGCTTTTTTTTGCCTGTTTGCGGAGGGAGACTGGGGAGTTCCCTCTACTGCAGACAAAGGCGACAGCGACAAGATTTTCTTCATGTAAGCTCGCGGTCAGCTTGCCCACCGGCAGCGCCGCAAGAAGTGTCCGATACCAGGGCGCTTTCAACACATTTTTCACCAGCTACACCGCGCTGGTTGTTGCATGGCAGAAGCCGTCGAGGGACGGACTTGGGTGCCGTGGGATGATTGAAGGCGAATTCGTATGAACCTTTCACTATGACTCTGACCATTTCAAAGTTCCGGCGGCTGTTGCCTGTGTTGGCTGTGACGGTGTTCACTGTGGCGTGCGCGCCCCTGACTGTTCCTCCCAAGTCCGAATATCCAGTCGGGCGTGCCCGCCTTGTACTGCCGGCGGGGGCCTGGCAGGACCTGGGCACTTCGGAGGAAGCCGTTGCGGGTTCTGGAGGCCGTACCTCACTTCAAACACGTGACGTGGGGCTGCGTGGTGCGCAAGGCGAATGGCTGGCTGCGCTGCGCGTGCAGACCAACCGCACCAGCGACCTGCTTGGGTCTCCGCAAGGGGTGGGGTATTGCCCGGCGCAACAGGACGTCATGGTGAAGGATTCCGCCAATGGCAGCCCTGTGCGGGCCGATTGCCTGCGCTTCAAGCTTTGGGCGAGCAGCCCCAAGTGGCTTGAAAAGAACCGGCCCGACCTCGTTCAATGGATGGCCAGCCGCCAGATCGCGTTGAAAGCACCCTATTCCCATGTTGCCTATGGTTACGTCACTGAAGCGGGTGTCTGGGTGGTGGTGGATGCCTTGGTCGATCAGCGGTTGTTGAGCTCCCGTCCGCGCAACAACGAAGAATTCCTGGTGGCGGGCCGGCCCGCACAGCAGTGGGCCTATGACCTGGCCCAGGCCGTGCGCCAGAGCTCCGGCATGGTGGACGGCCACCTGGCCATTCCGCCCTTCCCATTCCCTGCGCCCACATCCAAACCCTAGCGCGCCAGTCCTCCCCTGCCTGGCGGCCTTGCATAACGATTACGAAACTCGAGGAGACCTCTGATGCAGACAAGCCCCGTCCCGCAGCCGCAGCGTATCGGCGTGCCAAGGGAAACCTTTCCCGGTGAAAAGCGCGTGGCCACCGTGCCCGATGTGGTGGAGAAGCTGATCAAGCTGGGCTTCACTGTCACGGTGGAGTCTGGGGCTGGGGATGGCGCCAACTTCAGTGACGACGCCTACCGCGCTGCGGGCGCCGAGATCGTTGGCGACGCTGCCGCGCTGTGGGCTGCATCCGATATCGTCTTCAAGGTCCGCCCGCCCAGCAGCGATGAAGTGGCGCTTGTGCGCGAGGGCACGACGCTCATCGACTTCATCTGGCCCGCCCAGAACCCTGAACTGATGCAGCAGCTGGCGGCCCGCAAGGCGACGGTGCTGGCCATCGACTGCCTGCCGCGCACGCTCTCGCGCGCCCAGAAGATGGACGCGCTCACTTCCACCGCAGGCGTCAGTGGCTACCGTGCCGTCATCGAGGCGGCCAATGCCTTCGGCCGCTTCTTCAACGGCCAGATCACGGCCGCAGGCAAAGTGCCGCCCGCCAAGGTGTTCATTGCAGGCGCTGGCGTGGCCGGTCTTGCCGCTATTGGCACCGCAGCCAACCTGGGCGCCATCGTGCGCGCCAATGACACCCGTGCCGAGGTGGCCGACCAGGTCAAGTCACTGGGCGGCGAGTTCGTCAAGGTGGACTACGAGGAAGAAGGCTCGGGCGGCGGCGGCTATGCCAAGGTCATGAGCGAGGGCTTTCAGGCTGCGCAGCGCAAGATGTACGCCGAGCAGGCCAAGGACGCCGACATCATCATCACTACCGCGCTGATCCCGGGCAAGCCCGCGCCCAAGCTCATCACCGCCGAGATGGTGCAGAGCATGAAGCCCGGCAGCGTGATCGTGGACATGGCGGCCGAGCAGGGCGGCAACTGCGAGCTGACCGTGCCCGGCCAGGCCGTGGTGCGCCATGGTGTGACCATCGTCGGCTACACCGACCTGGCCTCGCGCCTGGCCAAGCAGTCTTCCACGCTGTACGCCACCAACCTGTTGCGCCTGACGGAAGAGCTGTGCAAGGCCAAGGACGGCGTGGCCGTGGTCAACATGGAGGACGACGCGATCCGCGGCCTCACTGTGGTCAAGGAAGGCTCGATCACCTGGCCTGCGCCGCCGCTCAAGCAGGCGCTGGCACCCGTGCCCAAGGCGGCCGCCCCGGTGGCCGAGAAGAAATCGAGCCACGGCACAGGCGCACCCATGTCCGCCAAGACGCTGACCATCGTTTTTGCCGTGCTGGCTGTGCTGTTCTGGGCCATCGGTGCCTACGCGCCCGTGGCCTTCCTGGGGCACTTCACGGTGTTCGTGCTGGCCTGCTTCATCGGCTACATGGTGGTGTGGAACGTCACACCCGCACTGCACACGCCGCTGATGAGCGTGACCAACGCCATCTCCAGCATCATCGCCATCGGCGCGCTGGTGCAGATTGCGCCGCCCGATGCGGGCATCAACGGGCGCCCGGACGGGCTGATCCTGTGGCTGGCCTTTGCGGCCCTGGTGCTCACGGCCATCAACATGTTCGGCGGCTTTGCTGTCACGCGCCGCATGCTCGCCATGTTCCGCAAGTAATCCGATAACGACAAGAACAACGAGGAGCACAGAACATGTCCCAAAGTCTCGCTACCGTGGCCTACCTGGGCGCGGCCATTTTGTTCATCCTGAGCCTGGGTGGGCTCTCCAACCCTGAAACCTCGCGCCGGGGCAACCTGTTCGGCATGGTCGGCATGGCGCTGGCCGTGCTGGCCACGGTGTTCGGCCCCCGCGTGAGCCCCGCAGGTGTGGCCTGGATCGTCGGCGCTCTGGTCATTGGCGGCGGCATCGGCCTGTATGCGGCCAAGGTCGTCAAGATGACCCAGATGCCCGAACTGGTCGCGCTCATGCACAGCCTGGTGGGCCTTGCGGCTTGCCTGGTGGGGTTTGCCAGCTATGTCGATACCTCGATTCCGCTGCAGGGTGCCGAGAAGATCATCCACGAGGTGGAGATTTATGTGGGCATCCTGATTGGTGCCGTCACGTTCAGCGGCTCGCTGATTGCCTTTGGCAAGCTCAACGGAAAGATCGGTGGCAAGCCGCTGCTGCTGCCCGGCCGCCACTGGCTCAACCTGGCCGCGCTGCTGATCGTGATCTGGTTCGGCCGTGAGTTCCTGCGCGCCGAGACCGTCGAGCAAGGCATGGTGCCGCTCATGGTGATGACGGTGATCGCGCTGCTGTTCGGCATCCACATGGTCATGGCGATTGGTGGTGCAGACATGCCGGTGGTGGTGTCCATGCTCAACAGCTACTCGGGCTGGGCGGCGGCGGCCACGGGCTTCATGCTGTCCAACGACCTGCTCATCGTGACCGGCGCGCTCGTGGGTTCTTCGGGCGCCATCCTGTCCTACATCATGTGCAATGCGATGAACCGCAATTTCATCAGCGTGATTGCGGGGGGCTTTGGTTCGGGCGCGGGCACGCCCGCCAAAAAGGGCGAAGCTGCCGAGCCGCAGGGCGAGGCCGTACCCGTCAGCTCCGCTGAGACGGCCGAGCTGCTGCGCGACGCCAAGAGCGTCATCATCGTGCCCGGTTACGGCATGGCCGTAGCCCAGGCGCAGCACACGGTGTACGAGATCACCAAGACCCTGCGCGAGAAGGGCGTGGATGTGCGCTTTGCCATCCACCCCGTGGCAGGCCGCATGCCCGGCCACATGAACGTGCTGCTGGCCGAGGCCAAGGTGCCCTACGACATCGTGATGGAGATGGACGAGATCAACGAGGACTTCCCCGATGCCGACGTGGCCATGGTCATTGGCGCCAACGACATCGTGAACCCCAGCGCGCTGGACGATCCGTCCAGCCCCATCGCTGGCATGCCGGTGCTCGAAGTGTGGAAGGCCAAGACCTCCATCGTGATGAAGCGCTCGATGGCCTCGGGCTATGCGGGGGTGGACAACCCCTTGTTCTACAAGGAAAACAACCGCATGCTGTTTGGCGATGCCAAGAAAATGCTGGATGAGGTACTGACCGCGCTCAAGAGCTGACGGGCATAATTCCTCCACAATAAAAGCACGATCGTGCTGAAAAACGTCGGTGTGCTTGCAGGACCCCCATAAAACCTACCAGGAGACAATCCCAATGACCGACCGCCCGTGGCTGGCCGCCTATCCACAAGGTGTTCCCGCAGACATCGACACCACGCAGTACAGCTCCCTTGTGGCGCTGATGGACGAGGCGTTCAAGAAGTACGCCAACCGCGTGGCCTACAGCTTCATGGGCAAGGACGTGACCTACGCCCAGACCGATTCGCTCTCCAGTGCGTTTGCTGCCTACCTGCAGGGGCTGGGTCTGGTCAAGGGCGACCGCGTGGCCATCATGATGCCCAACGTGCCCCAGTACCCTGTGACCGTGGCTGCCGTGCTGCGCGCCGGGTTCGTGGTCGTCAACGTGAACCCGCTGTACACGCCGCGCGAGCTGGAGCACCAGCTCAAGGATTCGGGCGCCAAAGCCATCGTCATCATCGAGAACTTCGCCACCACGCTGGAGCAGTGCATTGCGCACACGCCCGTCAAGCATGTAGTGCTGTGCGCCATGGGCGACCAGCTGGGACTGCTCAAGGGGGCGCTGGTCAACTACGTGGTACGCAACGTCAAGAAGATGGTGCCGGCGTACACCCTGCCGGGGGCCGTGCGCTTCAACGATGCGGTGGCGCAGGGCACACGCGGCACCCTCAAGAAGCCCGACATCAAGCCGGACGACATCGCGCTGCTGCAGTACACCGGCGGCACCACGGGGGTGAGCAAGGGCGCGGTGCTGTTGCACCGCAACGTGATCGCCAACGTGCTGCAGTCCGAGGCCTGGAACGAGCCCGTGATGAAGAAGGTGCCCGCAGGTGAGCAGCCCACCAGCATCTGCGCGCTGCCGCTGTACCACATCTTCGCGTTCACCGTGAACATGATGCTGAGCATGCGCACGGGCGGCAAGACCATCCTGATCCCCAACCCGCGCGACCTGCCTGCGGTGCTCAAGGAGCTGTCCAAGCACACCTTCCACAGCTTCCCGGCCGTCAACACGCTGTTCAACGGCCTGGCCAACCACCCCGACTTCAACACCGTCAACTGGAAGAACCTCAAGGTCTCGGTGGGCGGCGGCATGGCGGTGCAGGGCGCTGTGGCCAAGCTCTGGCTCGAAAAGACGGGTTGCCCCATCTGCGAAGGGTATGGCCTTTCGGAGACCAGCCCTTCGGCCAGCTGCAACCCCACCACCAGCACCGAATACACCGGCACCATCGGCGTGCCGCTGCCCAGCACCTCCATGAAGCTGCTGGACGATGAAGGCAACGAGGTCACCACGCTGGGCGAGCCGGGCGAAATCGCCATCAAGGGCCCTCAGGTGATGGCCGGCTACTGGCAGCGCCCCGATGAAACCGCCAAGGTCATGACCGAAGACGGCTACTTCAAGTCGGGCGACATCGGCGTGATGGATGCGCGCGGCTTCTTCAAGATCGTGGACCGCAAGAAGGACATGGTGCTGGTCAGCGGCTTCAACGTGTACCCCAACGAGGTCGAAGAAGTGGTGGCCAACTGCCCTGGCGTGCTCGAATGCGCCGTGGTGGGCGTGCCCGACGAAAAGACCGGCGAGGCCGTGAAGCTCGTGATCGTGAAGAAGGATCCGGCGCTCACCGAAGCGCAGGTCAAGGAGTTCTGCCGCCACGAGCTCACGGGTTACAAGCAGCCCAAGGTGATCGAGTTCCGCACCGAGCTGCCCAAGACCCCCGTGGGCAAAATCCTGCGCCGCGAACTGCGCGACAAGAAGTGACGCGGCCTGCTGGCACGTCACAATCCCCAGGCGGCTTCGGCCGCCTTTTTTGCGACCGCGCTGCCCAGGGTGGCGCGGGTGTTTTGTGGCCCCATGACATGACCCCAAGGACTTTTGCATGAGCACTGCCATCCTGAGTGCGCTGCCCGAAGAACAGAGCTCGCTGGTGCAGCAGCTGGCGCACCCGCAGCGGCTGATGCACGCCGGCCGCGCGTTCTGGCGCGGAGAGCTGCACGACCGCCCGGTGGTGCTGGCGCTGTCGGGCATCGGCAAGGTGGCCGCTGCCACCACGGCCACGGCCTTGATCGAACATTTTGGGGTAGCGCGCATCGTCTTCACGGGCGTCGCGGGTGGTGTCGGCGATGGGGTTCACCGGGGCGATGTGGTGGTGGCGCAAGACTATGTGCAGCACGACATGGATGCCTCGCCGCTGTTCCCTCGGTGGGAGCTGCCGGGCTACGCACGCACCCGCCTGGCGTGCGATCCGGTACTGACTGCTATGCTTTTGGAAGCTGCCAACCTATGCGTCACTAGCGCAAGCGGTCTCTGGGGCTTGAAAAATATCCATGGGGGTGCCCATCGGGCGCACCAGGGCCTGGTGGCCAGCGGCGATCGTTTTGTGGCCACCGCACAAGAGTCCGAGCGCCTGTGCACCGCCCTGCGCGCGGCCGGGCACGATGTGCTGGCCGTGGAGATGGAGGGTGCCGCCGTCGCCCAGGTGTGCCATGACTACAGCCTGCCCTTTGCCGCAGTGCGCACCATCTCCGACCGCGCTGACGATGCCGCCCACGGCGACTTCGCCCAATTCGTGCAGACCGTGGCCAGCCGGTACGCCGAGCACATGGTGCTGTCGTTTTTACACAAACTATGAAATTGATGGCGGCTAAGGCATGTTGCACTAGCGCTTGCGGCAGATTTTCCCTCTAAAGAGGACTCCAACGCATCCCATTTGCTGTTCGCCACGATGCGCTGCAACCAGCGCTATGTATCTACCAGCGCCACCGCGGAACCGGCTTTGCCGGGCCGCTGGAGGCGTCCCCCTCGGGGGGAAGGCGCGCAGCGCCACAGGGGGGCTACTTCAACCAGCCCCGCTTGCGGAAGTACCACATGGGCCCGAGCGCGCTGGCCAGCATCAGGCCCAGCGCATACGGGTAGCCCAGCGACCAGTCCAGCTCGGGCATGAACTTGAAGTTCATGCCGTACACGCTGGCGATCAGCGTGGGTGGCAGCAAGGCGACGCTGGCCACCGAGAAGATCTTGATGATCTTGTTCTGGTTGATGTTGATGAAACCGACCGTGGCGTCCATCAAGAAGTTGATCTTGTCGAACAGGAACGCCGTGTGGTTGTCCAGCGACTCGATGTCGCGCAGGATCTGGCGGGCTTCCTCGAACTGCTCGGAGTTGAGCATCTTGGAGCGCATCATGAAGCTCACGGCGCGGCGCGTGTCCATCACGTTGCGGCGGATGCGGCCGTTCAAGTCTTCCTGGCGCGCGATGGCGGCTAGTACCTCGCCGGCGCGGGTGTCGGTCACATCGCCCGCCAGCACCTGCTTGCTCACGGCCTCCAGCTCGTCATAGATGTTCTCCAGCGTGTCGGCCGAATACTCGGCGTCGGCGTCGAACAGCTTGAGCAGCACTTCCTTGGCATCTTCGATGAGGCCGGGCGCGCGGCGCGCGCGCATGCGCAGCAGGCGGAACACGGGCACGTCTTCATCGTGGATGGAGAACAGCACGCCCCGGCTTTTCAGGTTGGTGTTGTGCTGGTTCAGGATGAAGGCCACGCGCACCGAACGGGGGTCTTCGTCGTCATCGATCAAGAAGTCGCTGCGGATGTGCAGCTCGCCGTTGTCTTCCTCGTAGAAGCGGGCGGATTCCTCGATGTCCTCGTCCATCGCATCCTCGGGGATGGACAGGCCGTAGTGCTGCTTGATCCAGCGCTTCTCTTCGAGCGTGGGGGCTTCCAGGTCCACCCAGATCGGCTGGAACTTGGTCAGCTCTTCCAGGGACTCGATTTCTTCCTGGAACAGCCGACCATTGGCGAGCGTAAAGATGTTGAGCATGGGCTCACTCCCTTGTTTTTTGGCGTCTGCGGTGTGGGGGTAGGGGTGCTTTCAACCCCACAGCAGTCAAATGCGCCGGGAGCTGAAAGCTACCAACTCGGGTAGGTTTCCAAGGAGCTGTCTCCGTAAAAATTAGGTAAGCGGCGGATTATGGCACCGGGCGATGATCTCGCCGGTCCGGGGGGAGCATGGAAGGGGGCTGGGGCCCTGCCAACAGGCTCTCAGCCCCCGGCCTCGGCACTGCGCACCATGGCCAGCGCCCGGCACAGGTCGGCCCAGGCGGCGGCCTTGTTGTCCTGCGAGCGCAGCAAAAAGGCGGGGTCGTAGGTCACCACCGCCGGGCACCCGGCCAGCACATGCGGACCTGCGCGCAGGCGGCCCAGGGGCTCGGTGCGACCCAGTGCCGCGCGTGCCGCCACATGGCCCAGCACCAGCACCATGGCGGGCCGCAGGTGGGCCACGGTGTCGGCCAGGGTGGCCGGGATGTCGGTGCTGGCTTCCGTGCCAGGCGCAGACCGCTCCAGGGCGGCCAGGAACACGCGCGGGTGGCGGTGCAATTGCATGGCCCGCAGCATGTTGTCGAGCAAGCGGCCCGCATCGCCACCCAGGGGCTCGGCGGGGGTCAAGCTCTCGGCCACGATGAGCCAGCCCCGGCCCAACCCGGCGGGCGTTTGCTCCGGGTCGGCGGTGGGGTAGAGCGTCTGGGGTGGGTGCAGCCGCAGGGCGGGCGCGGCCGCGCCTGTGGTGGCAGGTGCAGGCTTGGGGGCGCTCGGCGAGCGCAGGGGACGGTGTCTGTGGTTGTGCGCGCGGCGGCGCCATGGCAGGTGCTGCCACGGCCGCAGGAGCCGCAGAGGCGGTTGCCGGGGGCTGGGCGATGGGCTCCTGGGCGGGGGATGGGCCCCACACGGTGACGCCCATTTCTTGCAGCATGGCGCGCTGGCGCGCATCGAGGTGGAGGCTCATACGGAAAGAAAGCAGGCCATCGGTGGTTCAGCAGGTACGGGGTGCGGTGCGGGGTCAGAGCGCCAGGCTCATGACCACGGCATCTTCGCGCTGTCCGTGTGCTGCGGGGTAGTAACGCTTGCGGTCGCCCACGCGGCGGAATCCGTGGGTCTGGTAAATCTGCTGGGCGCGCAGGTTGCTCGCCCGCACCTCCAGCCACAGCCATTGTGCACCGCGCCCGCGTGACCACAAGGCCAGGGCGTCCAGCAGCACGCGGGCCCAGCCCTGGCGCTGGTATTCGGGGGTGACGGTGATGTTGAGCAGGTGCACCTCATCCACCCCCATCATGGCCACAAAGTAGCCCAGCAAATGGTCGTCCGCCATCAGGAGCTGCGTCTCGTAGCCAGACGCCATGGCGTCGGAGAAGTTGCCACGGGTCCAGGGGTGCGAATAGGCGCGCTGTTCCACGGCCAGCACGGCATCGAGCCGTGCCAGGGTCAGGGCCTCAAAGCGCGCCTCAGGGCGGTTTTGGCTGGCATCGGACGGCGATGTGGAGGAGGTAGGCAGTGCGCTCATGCTGGATTCGTTCACCCTTTTTTCAGGGCGTCACAGCCGCCTGGGCGGCGCGCAGTGCGGCGCGTTCAGCGGTGGTTTGCGCCACTTTATCGCGGATGTAGCGCGGCAGGGCGTCACCAGCGGCCACGGCATGGCCCGCTGCAATCAGCGCGGGCGCCAAGCGCAGCAGGGCCGTGGCGGTGGGCAAAGCAGTGATGTGCGTGGCGGTCGGTGCCAACCGGTCGCCATAGGCTGCGCGGGCATTGCCGGCGACCGTCCAGCCATCGGGCGGCTGCACCGACTCGGGCGCCCCCAGGCCAAAGTCTTCGTCTGCGTGCCAGCGGGCTTCGGCGGGCAACCATTCGCAGCGCGCGTGGTAGACCTCGTCCATGCGGGCATCCAGCACCGCCACCACGTGGGTACAGCCGTGTTGCTGGCGTGC
>Ga0208636_100330_pt1 | contig 12525 bp, 9 predicted proteins | sample LakWasM103_HOW12_2_FD_183921 | JGI IMG/M metagenome (GOLD analysis project Ga0208636, IMG submission 183921) | Freshwater sediment methanotrophic microbial communities from Lake Washington under simulated oxygen tension - Sediment Metagenome... | ecosystem: Environmental > Aquatic > Freshwater >... | reverse complement strand
CTACAACCCGCGCAAGGACCTGATGGGCGTGTCGCTGCTGGGTGTTTCTCCGTTGGTGGCGGCGGTGGCGCCCAATGCACCGTTCAAGACGGTGAAGGAACTCGTGGCCTATGCCAAGGCCAACCCCGGCAAGGTGAGTTTTGCCTCATCAGGCACAGGCTCTGCCGCGCACCTGACCAGCGAGTTGCTCAAGTCACTGACCAAGACCTTCATGGTCCACATTCCCTACCGCGGCGCAGCCCCGGCGTTGACGGACTTGCTCGGCGGCCAGGTGCCCCTGTTCCTCGACCCTCCGCCCAACCTGATCCAGCCCGCCAAGGCAGGCCGCATCACCCTCATCGGCGTGGCCAGCGAAAAGCGCTTGCCCATGTTGCCTGACGTGCCGACCTTCATCGAGCAAGGCGTGCCCGGCATGCTGGGCAGTACCTGGGCCAGCATGATTGCACCCGCAGGGACGCCGCGCGACATCGTCAAGCGCATGTCGGACGCCGTGAACGCCATCATCCAGAGTGATGAAACCAAGGCCAAACTCGACACCATGGGCACCTTTGGTGAAGGCACCATGCCCGAGGCGTGCGACGCTTTTCTTGCGGCTGAAACGACCAAGTGGGGCAAGGTGATCCGCGACGCGGGTGTCACGCTGGACTGAGAAGGCGTGGGCCGGCCCGGCCTGATGGCCAGGATTTACGCGTAACGCTTAGCCCGCAGGTTTTCCTTCATCTGCTGCAGGATCGGCTGCAGCGAGCTGCCGATGCGCAGCGCCACGCAGGTGGCCAGCACGTCGATGATGAGCAAGTGCATGAGGCGCGACACCATGGGGCTGTAGCGGTCGTAGCCCTCGGGGTGGTCGGCCGCCAGATGGATCTGGCAGGTGCTGGCCAGGGGCGAGCCGCTGGCGGTGATGACGATGGTGGTGGCGCCGTTGCGGCGGGCGATGTCTGCCGCGTCCATCAGGTCGCGGGTGCGGCCCGAGTTGGAGATGATCACGGCGCAGTCGCCTGGGCCCAGCAGGGTGGCGCTCATCACCTGCATGTGGCCGTCGCTGCTGGCAATCGAGGTCACTCCCAGGCGGAAAAACTTGTGCTGCGCGTCCTGCGCCACGATGCCCGAGTTGCCCACGCCGTAGAACTCGATGCGTTTGCCTTTCTTCCACGTGTCGGCAATGGCCTCGGCCGCACGTTCGATGGCCACGGTGCTGGCCGCGTTGCGGTATTGCAGGAACGCTGCCACGGCGTTGTCCACCACCTTCACCAGCACGTCACCGGTCTTGTCGTCTGCATCCACACTGCGGTGGATGAAGGGCACGCCTTCGCTCACACTGCCTGCCAGCTTGAGTTTGAAGTCCGCCAGCCCGTCGTAACCCATGCTGCGGCAAAAGCGCACCACGGTGGGTTTGCTCACATGCGCGCGCTCGGCCAGCTCGCGCACGGGCAGGCGGGCGAAGGTGCGGGGGTCGGTCAGCACCAGCTTGGCCACGCGCTGTTCGGCGGGGGCCAGCGAGGGCAGGGAGGCGGTGATGCGGTCGAGCATGTCAGTCTGTGAAGGCAGGGCAGGCTGCGCAGGGGGCCTTGGAAAGGGCTTGGGTGGACGCTTCATCCACCGGCTGTGCGCGCGGTGGTGGGGCCATCTGCGTTTAATGTAACTCGGTTCCCAAAGGTATGGGGCCCGCGCAATCCCTGCCTTTCAACCTGCTTGCACGGGGCCTGGGCGTTTCCCCCCTGGCCCGGGCGGGCCCTGCACGCATAGCATCCTCCATCACGTTATCCAGATACTGAGGAGCCTTCCATGCGCAAACCCTTGCTGACAAAACTTCTGGCCGGTGCGGCCCTTGTGGCCGCTGCATCGGGCAGCTGGGCCCAGGGCCAGGTCAACATCATCTGCTCGGTGCAGGCCGAGTGGTGCAACCTGATGTCCACGGTGTACGCCAAGACCACTGGCACCAAGGTCAACATGACGGCCAAGGGGTCGGGCGAGGCGCTGGCGCAGCTCAATGCCGAGCGCGCCAACCCCAAGACCGACATCTGGTTTGGCGGCACAGGCGACCCGCATCTGCAGGCGGCCGAGCAGGGCCTGACGCTCGAATACAAGTCGCCCCAGCTGGCGCAGCTGTACCCTTGGGCACAAAAGCAGGCGGGCGATTCCAAGTACCGCACCGTGGGCGTGTACCTGGGCCCGCTGGGCTTTGGCTACAACAAGGAGTTGCTGGCCAAGCGCAAGCTCAACCCGCCCCAGTCGTGGGCCGACCTGCTCAAGCCCGAGTTCAAGGGCGAGGTCCAGATGGCCAACCCGGCCTCTAGCGGCACCGCCTACACCATGATCGCCACGCTGGTGCAGATCATGGGCGAGGAAAAGGCGTTTGAATACCTTAAGGCCTTGCACCCCAACATCAGCGCGTACACCCGTTCAGGCACGGCGCCTGTCAAGGCGGTTGCACGCGGCGAGACCACGGTGTCCGTGAGCTTCGTGCACGACGTGACCACCGAGGCGGTCAATGGCTTCCCCGTGGGCTCGGTCACACCTTCTGAAGGTACTGGCGCCGAGGTGGGCTCCATGAGCATCGTCAAGAACGGCCCCAACACCGAGGCCGCCAAGAAGTTCTATGAATGGGCGCTCACGCCGGGTGGTCAGCAGTTTGGCCTGGCGGCCAAGCAGTTCCAGCTGCCCAGCAACACGCAGGTGCCCAAAGACCCGCGCATGACCGATCCGGCCAAGATGAAGCTCATCAACTACGACTACGCCAAATACGGCGCCAGCGCCGAGCGCCGCCGCCTGATTGCGCGCTGGGAAAAAGACGTGCAAAACGCAACGCGCTAAGGGGTGGTGGTGTCGGCAGCAGCGGCGGCGCACGCAACCCTTCGGACCAGGACTCCCGGTGCCTCGGTCAACCGGCCCCTGTGGGTCTGGCTGGCCATGGGCGTACTGGGGTACCTGGTGTTCCCCTGGTATGCACAGCAGGACGCCAATGGCCTGTTGGCGGTGGGCCAGGTCTTCAGCAGCGAGCAGGCGGCCAACGGGCTGATGCAGGCGGCCTTGTTCGGGCGCCCCTGGCTGTGGCTGGGCCTCGCCGGGCTGGTGGTGGCGGGCCTGGGGGCGTGCCTGCCCGCCGGGCGCAAGCAGGGCGCCCTGCTGGTGGCGGGGGGTGCACTGGGGCTGGTGGCCCTGCTGCTCAGCGGCTTTGCGATTGGTGCGCGCGGCTGGGCGTTTGAATGGATGAACACCAGCCTGGGCGAACTGGGTGCGCGCCAGCCCGGCATGGGCTGGGGCGGGTTTGTGGTGCTGTCGGCGCTGCTGGTGCTGCTGTCTTTCGGGGTGGCACGGCGGGGCTTCTTCAAGGGCGACCTGTTCGTGGCTGCGGCAGTGGTGGGCTGTGGCAGCCTGCTCGCGCTGTTCATCGTGTTCCCGGTGCTCAAGGCGCTGTCGGCTGCGTTTTTTCTGGAGGACGGCCCGTTCTCGCTGGCCGTGGTGTGGGAGCGCATTGCGCACGAGCGCAACTTCAGCCTGTCGTGCCTGGCGGGCGGCCAGCGCTGCGGCGTGGCCTGGAACACGCTGTTCCTGGGCTTGATGACGGCCACCAGCACCACGCTGCTGGGCACCTTCATGGCCCTGATGGCCGAGCGCGCATCGCGCCGCTATGCGCGGCCGCTGAACATCGTGGCGCTGCTGCCCATCATCACGCCGCCGTTTGTGGTGGGCCTGGGGCTCATCCTGCTGTTTGGCCGCGCAGGCGTGTTCAACCAGTTTCTGGAATACGCGTTTGGCATCACGCCGTCGCGCTGGTTCTACGGCTGGCTGGGCGTGTGGGTGGCGCAGACCTTTGCCTTCACACCCATTGCTTTCATGATCATGCGCGGCGTGGTGCAGGGCGTGGCGCCCAGTCTGGAAGAGGCCGCGCAAACGCTGCGTGCCAGCCCGCACCGCACCTTCATGACCGTGACCTTGCCGCTGCTCAAGCCGGGCCTGGCCAATGCGTTCCTGGTGGGCTTCATCGAAAGCATGGCCGATTTCGGCAATCCCATCGTGGTGGGCGGGCAGTTCTCGGTGCTGTCCACCGAAATCTTCTTTGCCATCGTGGGTGCGCAGTATGACCAGGGCCGTGCCGCGTCGCTGGCCTGGATCCTCACGTTCTTTGCGCTCACCGTGTTCGCCATCCAGCGCGGCTTGCTGGGCAAGCAGAACTTCACCACTGTATCGGGCAAGGGCGATGCGGGCATCGCTATGCCGCTGCCGACGGGCGTGCGCCGCGTGGTGCACTCGATTGCACTGCCCTGGATGGCGTTCACCCTGATCGTGTACCTGTTTGCGCTGGCCGGTGGCTTTGTGCAGACCTGGGGGCGCGACTACACCATCACCCTGGCACATTTCCGTACCGCGTTCAGCGTGGAATGGGGCGAGTTTGGTGTGGTGTGGGCGGGCACGGCGTGGAACTCGTTCTTCACCACCCTCAAGCTCGCCGCCATCTCGGCGCCGCTCACGGCCACGCTGGGCATCGGCATTGCGTGGCTGCTGGCGCGCACCGAGTTCCGAGGGCAGGGCGCGTTCGAGTTTGCAGCGCTGCTGGCTTTTGCCATTCCCGGCACGGTGCTGGGCGTGAGTTACATCCTGGCGTTCAACGTGCCGCCGTTCGAGCTGACGGGCACGGCCCTCATCATCGTGCTGTGCTTCATGTTCCGTAACCTGCCGGTGGGCGTGCGTGCGGGCACGGCGGCGTTCAAGCAACTCGACCGGTCGCTGGATGAGGCGTCCGTCATGCTGCGCGCAGGCAGCGTACAGACGCTGCGCCACGTGGTGCTGCCGCTGCTCAAGCCCGCGCTGGTGGCTGCACTGGTCTACAGCTTTGTGCGTGCCATCACGACCGTGAGCGCGGTGATCTTCCTGGTCACCGCCGAGAACGAGCTGGCCACCACCTACATCATCGGCCGCGTGGGCAATGGCGACTATGGCGTGGCGCTGGCGTACTGCACGGTGCTCATCGTCCTTATGTCGGCCTCCATCGGACTCATTCAGCTGCTGGTGGGTGACCGCAAACTGGGCCGCCGTGGAGCCGCTCCCGCTGCGCACTGATCCCTCTGACAAAAAAGAAAACACGCCATGAACAACAATGACGCGGGCATCGTGTTCCGCAACATCACCAAGCGCTACGGCAGCGACAGCAGCGCGGCCCTGGCCGTCAAGGGCATCAGCTTTGAGGTGCCGCGCGGCACGCTCACCACCATCCTCGGCCCCTCGGGCTGCGGCAAGACCACCACCTTGCGCATGATTGCGGGGCTGGAATCGCCCACTTCGGGCGAGATCTTCATCGCAGGCCAAGACGTTACCACGCTGGGCCCCGCGCAACGCAATGTGAGCATGATGTTCCAGAGCTACGCGTTGTTCCCGCACATGAATGTGGTGGAGAACGTGATGTACGGCCTGCGCATGTCAGGCCAGCCCAAGGAGCAGGCACGTACCAAGGCGGTGGAGGCGCTGCGCGGCGTGGGCCTGGTGGGCTATGACGACCGCCTGCCCAGCGAGCTGTCTGGTGGCCAGCAGCAGCGCGTGGCCCTGGCCCGTGCGCTGGTGCTGGAGCCCGAGGTGCTGCTGTTTGACGAGCCCTTGTCCAACCTCGACGCCCGCCTGCGCCGCGAGATGCGTGAAGAGATCCGTGCGCTGCAGCAGCGCCTGTCGCTCACGGTGGCTTACGTCACGCACGACCAGGCTGAGGCCATGGCGGTGAGCGACCAGATCATCGTGATGAACCAGGGCCTGATTGCACAAAAGGGCTCGCCCCGCGCGCTGTATGAAACCCCGCACAGCGAATTCGTCGCGGGCTTCATGGGCGAGGCCATGCTGTTCCCGGCTGTGGCCGACGCTGACGGCACAGTGGCGCTCGGCCCACTGGTGTTGCGCCCCCGCATGGCGGTGAAGAGCGGCCCGGTGAAGGTGGCGGTGCGGCCGGAGGCCTGGCGCATTCACCGCCAGGGCGAAGGCCTGCTGCCCGCGCGGCTGGACAAGCGGGCCTACCTGGGCGCCGTGTACGAATACACCTTCGAGACTGCGCTGGGCCATATTTTTGTGGTGTCGTCCGACCTGGACGATGTGCTGGCTGTGGGCGACGCGGTGCAGCTGAGCCTGGGTGCCCACGGCGTATCAGTGGTTGGTAGTACCGAAGGCGCCCGGACCAATGCGGAATAATGGCGCCATGACGAACCAACTCGACGCCCTCAAACAGTTCACCACCGTGGTTGCCGACACTGGCGACTTTCTGCAACTGGCCCAGTTCCGTCCGCAGGACGCCACGACCAATCCCTCGCTGATCCTCAAGGCGGTGCAAAAGCCCGAATACGCACCGCTGCTTAAGGACACCGTCGCCAAATGGCAAGGGCGCGCTATGGACGAGGTGATCGACCGCCTGCTGGTGCGTTTTGGCTGCGAGATCCTGACCCACGTGCCCGGCCGTGTTTCCACCGAAGTGGACGCCCGCCTGAGCTTTGACACCAGCGCCACCGTCACGCGCGCCGAGCGCATCATCGAGCTGTATCAGGCCGAAGGCATCCACATCGACCGCGTGCTCATCAAAATCGCGGCCACGTGGGAGGGCATCCAGGCCGCCGCCCAGCTGGAGCGCAAGGGCATCCACACCAACCTCACGCTGCTGTTCTCTTTTGCCCAGGCCGTGGCCTGCGGCCAGGCCAAGGTGCAGCTGATCTCGCCCTTTGTGGGCCGTATTTACGACTGGTACAAAAAGCAGGCAGGCGCGAGCTGGGACGAGGCCGCGCGCGCAGGTGCCAACGACCCGGGCGTGCAGTCGGTCACGCAGATCTACAACCACTACAAGCGTTTTGGCATTGCCACCGAGGTGATGGGCGCGAGCTTCCGCAATGTGGGGCAGATCACGGCGCTGGCCGGGTGCGACCTGTTGACCATTGCCCCCGAGCTGTTGGCGCAGCTGGCTGCGAGTGATGCGCCGTTGCAGCGGGCGTTGGATGCAGAGGCTGCCAAGGGCATGGACTTGCCTGCGGTGAACTATGACGAGGCGGGGTTCCGGTTTGCGCTGAATGAAGATGCGATGGCGACCGAGAAGCTGGCTGAGGGGATTCGGGCGTTTGCGGTGGATGCTGTGAAGCTGGAGAAGCTGATCCTCGCGGCTTGAGCTCGGGTTTCTTTTTTTGAGCGGCTGGTGCCTGGGTTGCGGGCGCTGGCCGTTTTTGTTTTTGGGGGCTCTTGGGAGCATGTTGGGCCGCATGCCTTTGTTGAGGGCGGAGGCCGGGAGTCGCCCGGCGTGCGAGTAACTTTCTTTTGCTTCGCCAAAAGAAAGTCACCAAAGAAAAGGCGACCCCCAGTCTGCGACCCCTGCGCTTCGCTCCGGGGCAAACCTGCAGCGGTGCGGCTGCGGGGTGCGCCGTGGAACTCGCTTTGCGCTGCGCGCGCCGCTCGGACAGCCACGGCGAGCCAGTTCACGAAGCATGGGCGCTTCGACGCCCATGCCACCCCGCAACCGCCCCGCCGCAGGCGCAGCCAGCAGGGGTGGGGCAACCGAACATCCCAACAACCGAACAGCCGGACATCCATTCGGGCCATCGCTGCGCTCGGCCCAGGCTGCGCAGCGCGTAGCGCTTGCGCCCGCGAGGTGTGGCCGAGCGCAGCGATGGCCCGTGTGGATGTTCTGCTCCCCTGGCCCCTCTGGTTGCGCCGAGGAGCGCAGGGTTTGGCGGATCAGGGCTCGCGTGTGTCTGAGCGACGCGCAGCGGCGCGAGTTGAGCGAGACCCCGCCAAACCCGAGCACCGCAGGTTGCCCCGTAGCGTCAGCGCAGGGGACGCAGACAGCGGGGTCGCCTTTCTTTTGGATACTTTTCTTTGGCGAAGCAAAGAAAAGTACCTCGCCTGCCGGGCGACTCCCGGCCTCCGCCCTGATCCCAGGCAAGCAACCCGATACGCGCACAAGCCTCCACAGACTCGCTGCGCCCAACAACAGTCCGTTAGACCGTCAACGTCGACCGGAAATCTCCCACCCGGAAGTGCTGGAGTTCACTATAAAAATAATAGCTACCAAGGCATGATGCACTAGCGCACCCAGCCAAAAACACCAAAAAATCACCCCGCAGGCAGCCGCATCCCCACCCGCAACCCCTTCGGCACCACCCCTTCCGCCACCGTCCGCCCCCCGTGCCGCAGCGCGATCTCTTCCACGATCGACAGCCCCAGTCCGCACCCCCCCGCCTTGTCCGACCCACGCCAGAACCGTGCAAACAGATCGCCCAGGTGCTCGGCCGGCACGCCGGGTCCATCGTCCTCCACCACCAGCAGCGCCCAATGCCCGGGCTCTTCATGGCCCACGCGCACCGTCACCGTGGCACCGGGGCCCGCGTAGTGCAGCGCGTTGTCGATGAGGTTGTTCAACGCCTCGCGCAGTAGCAGCGGGTGGCCCTGCGCGGGCAGGTGGTCCACGCCCTCGTAGCCCAGGTCCATGCCCTGGGCCAGGGCGCGGGCGGCCCATTCGCGGGCCACCTCGCGGGCCAGGGCGGCGAGGTCGATGGACTGCATCTCCACGTTCGACTCTGAGCGCGCCAGCTGCAGCAGCTGGTGCACCAGGTGCGCGCTGCGTTGCGCGGCCGACAGCACCTTTTGCAGGCGGGCCTGCACTGCGGGTTCGTGGCTTTCGTGCAGGGCCAACTCGGTCTGGCCGATCAGGCCTGCGAGCGGCGTGCGCAGCTGGTGGGCAGCGTCGTTCAGAAACCGCTTTTCCTTTTGCTGGCCACGCGCCACAGTCTCCAGCAGGCGGTTGATGGTGCTGGCCAGCGAATGCACTTCCTGCGGTGCGGAGGTCAGCTCGATGGGCGGCAGCGGCGTGGTGCCCGTGTGGGGCTGCGCGCCTGCGCGCTCAATTTGCGCCTCCAGGCGCTTCAAGGGCTGCAGGCCGCGCAGCACGCCGGCGTACACCACGGCGCTCAGGGCCAGGCCCATCAGGCCCATGGGGAACACCATGCGCTCCAGCAGTTCCTGCGCAATGCGCTCGCGCACCGTGAGGCTCTGGGCCACCTGCACGCGCAGGCGCTGGCGGGTGGAGGCGGTGCCGTAGTCCACATCCAGCAAGGCCACGCGCACCGGTTTGTCGTCCACTCGGGCTTGGTACAAAAACGCCTCGCCCACCGCCACATCGACCTGGGCGGGCGGTGCTGGCAGCTGCGCGTTGCCCAGCAGAAAGCGGCCGGGCGGGGACGACACCATGTAGGTGATGCGGTCGGCCGGGTCCTGCTCCAGGATGTCCTGCGCGGCCTTCGGAAAGTCCACCAGCAGCCCATCGCCAATCGGCTTGATCTGCCGCGCCAGCGCCCGCACCGACTGGGTCAGCGTCTGGTCAATGCCCTTCTCGCCGTTCTGCAGCGCAATGCGCCACGCCAGAAACCCGCCCGACAGCCACAGCACCAGCTGCGGCAGCAGCAGCCATAGCAGCAGCTTGCGTTGAAGAGAAACACCCGGGACGTGACGCATGAATAGCCGTAAAAATTAAACGGCGCGCGTCTTGCAACTGGCGCGACCAAGGCCAGTGTCGCCGCGCAAGGGCCGCCCCGCCGCGCTGGCGGCGTCCCCCCCACGAGGGGAAGATGCGCAGCATCTCAGGGGGGGCTTCATGGCTTGTTCAGCATGTACCCCAGCCCCCGGATATTGCGGATCACCAGATTGGACTGGTCGAGCTTCTTGCGCAGTCGGTGCACATACACCTCCAGTGCATTGGAGTTCAGCGGGGCGGCGGTTTGGCCGGGCTCGGGCGGGCTGGCGCGCCAGGCGGCCAGCACGTCGTCGCGCGTGACGACTTCGCCACAGCGGTGGGCCAGCAGCTCCAGCAGCTCCCACTCGCGCTGAGTCAGCTCCAGCAGGTCGCCATTCAGGGCCGCGGCATGGCTGGCGTGGTCCAGCACCAGCGGGCCGATGGTGGTGCTGGCAACACCCGCCGCGCTGCTGGCCTGGGTGAAGGCGGGCTGGCGCGCGCGGCGCAGCATGGCCTGCAGGCGGGCCTGCAGCTCCTGCATGTTGAAGGGCTTGGTGATGTAGTCGTCGGCCCCGGCGTTCAGGCCCAGCACGCGGTCGTCGACGCCGTCGCGGGCGGTGAGGATCAGCACGGGCAGGCCGGCAATGTGCGCGCGGGCCCAGGTCAGCAGTTCCATGCCGTCGGCGCCGGGCAGGCCCAGGTCCAGGATGATGCCGTCCACCGCCTGCGTCTGCAAAAGCGCCATGGCCTGCGCCACGCTGCTGGCGGTGCAGACGCTGTAATCGAGTTGCTTGAGCTGGCCGGTGAGAGCGTCGAGCAGGAGGGCGTCGTCTTCGACAATCAGTATCGTGGCCATGGATTGAGCATAACAAAGGCCCCTGCAACGGGCCCTCTGTGGGGCCGCTGCGACTCTCAGGGAAAGCCCTGAGAATTAAATTAATTATTGTAATTAAAGTACCGACTGCGCTGAACGGCACCGGTATCACGGCGCAGCAACGGGTTCTGAAAACAACGTCGAGGAGACAAGGGTATGTGGAAGATGACAAAGATCGCCGCACTGGCGGTGGGCCTGGCGGCCGCGATGTCTGCCAGCGCGGGGGAGGTCGAGGTCCTGCACTACTGGACATCGGGCGGCGAGGCCAAGTCGGCCGCCGAGCTCAAGAAGATCATGCAGTCCAAGGGCCACACCTGGCGCGACTTTGCCGTGGCTGGCGGCGGTGGCGACAGCGCCATGACGGTGCTCAAGAGCCGCGTGATCTCGGGCAACCCGCCCTCGGCCGCCCAGGTCAAGGGCCCGGCCATCCAGGAATGGGCGTCCGAAGGCGTGCTGGCCAATGTCGATGCGCTGGCCAAGACCGAGAAGTGGGACGACGTGCTGCCCAAGGTGGTCGCCGACGTGATGAAGTACAAGGGCAGCTACGTGGCTGCACCGGTCAACGTGCACCGCGTGAACTGGCTGTGGGCCAGCTCCGATGCGCTCAAGAAGGCGGGCGTGGCCAGCATGCCCAAGACCTGGGACGAGTTCTTTGCCGCTGCTGACAAGCTCAAGGCCGCAGGCCTGGTCCCCGTGGCCCATGGCGGCCAGAACTGGCAGGACTTCACGACCTTTGAATCCGTGGTGCTGGGCGTGGGCGGTGCCAAGTTCTACCAGGACGCACTGGTCAAACTGGACGACAAGGCCATCAACAGCGACACCATGAAGAAGTCGCTGGAGACCTTCCGCCGGATCAAGACCTACACCGACCCGGGCGCTCCCGGCCGCGACTGGAACCTGGCCACGGCCATGCTCATTCAGGGCAAGGCGGGCTTCCAGCTGATGGGCGACTGGGCCAAGGGTGAGTTCATCGCGGCCAACAAGGCGCCGGGCAAGGACTTCCAGTGCGCAGCGGCACCGGGCACGGCCAACGCGTTCACCTTCAACGTGGACTCGTTCATCCTGTTCAAGCTCAAGGACGCAGCAGCGCAGAAGGCGCAGAGCGACCTGGCCAGCTCCATCATGAGCCCTGAGTTCCAGGAGGTGTTCAACCTCAACAAGGGCTCGATCCCTGTGCGCACCGGACAGAAGATGGACAAGTTTGACGACTGCGCCAAGCTGTCCAGCAAAGACTTTGCCGACACTGCCAAGAGCGGTGGCCTGGTGCCCAGCGTGGCCCATGGCATGGCGATTGCGCCTGCCACCGAAGGGGCGATCAAGGATGTCGTCAGCCAGTTCTGGAACGACGACAAGGTGAGCGTCGCCGACGCCATGAAGAAGATCGCGGCCGCCGCGAAGACCAAGTAAGCCGTGTACGACACACGCACCCGCACGCACTAAAACCAACCCCAGAGGGATCCCATCATGAAGACAAGAAACCGCCTCACGGCGGTGGCTTTGGCCGCCGCATGCGCGAATGGCGCCTTTGCTATGGACATAGCAGGCTTTGAGTTCAACGGCTACTCCCGCGGTGGCCCGGTGTTCAACCACTCCGACGGCGTCAAGGGCAACCTGACGCTGGGCGGCGAGCTGCAGAAATACCGCCTGGGCAACGAAGGCGACAACGGCATCGAAGTCAACTTTGCCAAGGGCTTCGAGGCCGGCGGCATCAACTGGAAGGTGAACTACATGCCCGCCAAGTGGGGCAGTGGCGACATCAGCACCGAACAGGCGTTTGTGGAAATGAGCGGCTTCTCGTTCTCGCCCGAAGCCAAGTTCTGGGTGGGCCAGCGCCGCCTGCGGATCCAGGACGTGCACATCGTCGACTACTTCCTGCTGAACTACGGCGACAACATCGGTGCCGGTGTGACCGACGTGCCTGTGGGCGGCATGAAGCTGGGCGTGGGCGTGTTCTCTGGCGACAAGTTTGACGGCGGATTGCCCAACAACGTGAAGGCACACCGCATCAACGCCGACCTGTCTGAGATCAACACCAACCCCGGCGGCAAGCTGCGGGTGCTGCTGACCGCCGTTGGCGGCAAGAACCAGGTGGGTGGCGGCTCCGGCTCTGGCATCTCGTTGATGCACACACAAAAGGAGTTCCTGCTGCCCAGCATCAGCAACACGCTGTATTTGCAGACATCGC
>Ga0208636_100322_pt1 | contig 12670 bp, 9 predicted proteins | sample LakWasM103_HOW12_2_FD_183921 | JGI IMG/M metagenome (GOLD analysis project Ga0208636, IMG submission 183921) | Freshwater sediment methanotrophic microbial communities from Lake Washington under simulated oxygen tension - Sediment Metagenome... | ecosystem: Environmental > Aquatic > Freshwater >... | reverse complement strand
GCGCATTCTCGACATCCTGATTCCACCGCCGCGTGCCGAGTTTGGTGCCGTCGGCTCCGAAGACCCGCCACAGAGCACCGCCCGCCAGACCTTCCGCAAGAAGTTGCGCGAAGGCCAGCTGGCCGACCGCGACATCGAGATGGACGTGGCGCTACCCGCCCCTCAACTTGAAGTCATGGGGCCGCCCGGCATGGAAGAGATGACCGAGCAGCTGCGCGGTATGTTCGGCCAGTTGGGGCAAAACAAGCGGCAGACCCGCAAGCTGAAAATCAGTGAAGCCCAGAAGCTGCTGGTGGATGAAGAGGCAGCCAAACTCGTCAACGAAGACGACATCAAGACCCAGGCCATCACCATGCTGGAGCAAAACGGCATTGTGTTCATCGACGAGATCGACAAGGTGACGTCCCGCAGCGAAGGCAGCGGTGCCGAGGTGTCGCGCCAGGGTGTGCAGCGCGATTTGTTGCCCCTGGTCGAAGGGACATCGGTGTCGACGAAGTACGGCGTCGTCAAGACCGACCACATCCTGTTCGTCGCCTCGGGCGCCTTTCACCTGAGCAAGCCCAGTGACCTGATTCCCGAGTTACAGGGGCGCTTTCCGATCCGCGTGGAATTGCAGTCACTGTCGGTGCAGGACTTCGAAGCCATCCTGGTTCAAACCCACGCGTCGCTGGTCAAGCAATACCAGGCTTTGCTGGCCACCGAGCAGGTGACGCTGGACTTCACCGCAGAAGGCATTACGCGACTGGCCCAAATTGCGTTTGATGTGAATGAACGCACCGAAAACATCGGAGCCCGCCGACTGGCCACCGTTATGGAGCGCCTGCTCGATGACGTCAGTTTTGATGCGACGGCGCTGGTGGGGCAAACAGTGCACATTGACGCCGCCTACGTGGACGCCCGGCTGGGTGCGCTCAGCCAGAACGAAGACCTGTCCCGTTACATCTTGTGACACCTGAATCATCCCGTTGACTCTCAAGCGTTACTTTCACAGCCTGCGCTAAGTCCTTCATTTAGAACGATTTTTGCCTCGTTTGAGGCTTCAAAAACGCTTCTAAGTCGTTGATTTCATTGGAAAAAATTCTCGTAAGCCCTCTTGCGGGATTCACTTTTGCTGATACAGTGCAAAAAAGTGGAATTAAGTGGTGAAAAGTGCTCTTGGGCAGAGCTTTTTGCCCGGGCGTGCAAGAAAAGGTGGATTCTGGTGTTTCAAGGGGCTTCGTCTCTCAGTCTGGATGCAAAGGGTAGGCTCTCCGTGCCAACCCGGCACCGTGACGTCCTGAGCGCGACGGCTGCAGGCCTGCTCACCATCACCAAGCACCCGGACGGCTGCCTGTGGGTATTCCCCCGCCCGGAGTGGGAAAAATTTCGCGCCGGTATTGCCGCCATGCCCCAGTCGGCCCAGTGGGTCAAACGCTTCTTCCTGGGTAACGCCATGGACGTGGAAATGGATGGCACCGGCCGCGTGCTGGTGTCGCCCGAACTGCGTGAGGCGGCCGGCTTGGGCAAGGATGTCTGGCTGATGGGCATGGGCAGCTATTTTGAGCTGTGGGACAAGGCAACGTACGACGCAAAGGAGGCCGTCTTCAAGCAGGGTGAGTTGCCGGACGCGTTCAAGGACTTTTCCTTTTAAGGCCGGGCGGTGGAAACTCCATGGACCCATGCGACCGTCTTGTTGAACGAAGCTGTGGATGCATTATTCAACAATGTCTCGGACCCCTCTGCACCAGAGGCTGACGGCACCTATGTGGACGCCACCTTTGGGCGTGGCGGTCACTCCCGTTTGATTCTTTCGCGTCTCTCCCCCGTGGGGCGTTTGATTGCATTTGACCGTGACCCCGAAGCCGTTGCGCAGGCCAATGCCATCGCGGACGAGCGTTTTTCCATTCGCCACGAGGCCTTTTCGCATGTGGCGGATTTGCCCGGCGCCAGTGTGGCCGGCATCCTGATGGATCTGGGCGTCAGCTCCCCCCAGATCGACAACCCTGTTCGTGGGTTCAGCTTCCGGTTCAACGGACCGCTGGACATGCGCATGGACACCACGCGTGGAGAGAGTGTGGCTCAGTGGCTGGAGACAGCTGAAACCAATCAAATCGCGGAGGTGATACGTGAATATGGTGAAGAACGGTTTGCTGGCCCCATTGCAAAGGCGATTGTTGCTCGCCGACAGGAACGGGGCCCAATTTCAACCACCACCGAGCTGGCCCAACTCGTGGCTGACACGGTCAAAACCCGCGAGCCGGGCCAGAACCCTGCAACGCGCACATTTCAGGCTTTTCGGATTTTCATCAACGCCGAGCTTGAGGAGTTGCAACAAGCGCTAGAGGCGTGCCTGCATATTCTGGAGCCCGGTGGGCGCCTGGCGGTCATCAGCTTCCATTCGCTGGAAGACCGCATCGTCAAGCAGTTCATCGCCAAGCACTCCAAGGATGAGTACGACCGCCGTGCGCCCTTTGCGGCGCCCAAGGTCATGAAGCTCAAGGCGCTGGACCGTATCAAGCCGACCGCAGCCGAGGTCAGCGGCAATGCACGCTCCCGCAGCGCCATCATGCGCGTGGCGCAGAGGACCGCAGCATGATCCGGCTCAATCTGGTGCTGCTGCTGGCCGTGTTGGCCAGCGCCGTGTATTTGGTCAGCGTGCAATACGACTCGCGCCGGCTGTTCACCGAGCTGGATAAGGCCAAGACCGAGGCGCACCGCCTGGAGCTGGAAAACGAGCGCTTGCAGGTCGAGAAGCGTGCGCAGACCACGCCTGCCCGTATTGAGCGACTGGCGCGTGAGAAGCTGCAAATGCGCCAGGCCAAGCCGGGCATCACCACCTACGTCACCTATGCGGAACCGGCCAGCAGTGGAGTGGCACCATGAGCCCCCACGCTCACTTACGTTCGCTGCCCCTCAAGGGGGCGCGTGCCTCCTTTGAGGCGGCTCGGCAGGAGGCACCATGAGCCGCGGCGTGCAGTACACATCGAGCCCGTTGCTGGCCAGTCGCACGCCGGTCTGGCGCAGCAAGCTGGTGGTGGGAGCCGTTGCGCTGGCATTTTGCGGGCTGGCCGCGCGCGCGGCCTACATCCAGGTCGTGGCCAACGACTTCTTTCAGCACCAGGGTGAAGTCCGCTTTGCGCGGACGCTGGACTTGCCCGCAAACCGGGGCCGCATCCTGGACCGCAACGGCCTGATTCTCGCGTCCAGCGTGCCGTCACCCAGCATCTGGGCGATTCCCGAAGATGTGGAAATTGACAAGCCCCGGCTCCAGCAACTGGCCAAGTTGCTGGAGATGCCGGTGGCCGAACTCTCCAAGAAATTCGCCGACGAAGACAAGACCTTTGTCTGGGTCAAGCGCCAGGTGGACGAGACGGTCGCCAAGCAGATCGCCGCGCTCAATATCAAGGGCCTGTACCAGCGCAAGGAATACAAGCGCCAATACCCGGAAGGGGAGTCCGCCGTGCACGTGGTGGGTTTCACCAATGTCGAGGACAAGGGCCAGGAGGGTGTGGAGCTGACGTTCAACAAGGAGCTGGGCGGACGCAATGGCTCGCGCCGCGTGATCAAGGACCGTCTGGGGCGGGTGGTCGAAGACGTTGGCAACCAGATTCCACCCGTCGACGGCAAAGATTTGCAGCTCAGCATCGACAGCAAGGTGCAATTCTTTGCCTACCAGAAGCTGCGCGACGCCGTGGTCGAGAACAAGGCCAAGGCCGGCAGCGTGGTGGTGCTGGATACCACGACAGGCGAGGTGCTGGCGTTGGTCAACTATCCCAGCTACAGCCCGGACAAGCGGCGCAACCTCAGTGGCGAACAGCTGCGCAACCGCGCGTTGACCGACACCTTCGAGCCCGGCTCAGTGATGAAGCCCTTCACGATCGGCCTGGGGCTTGAGACCGGGCGCGTGACGCCGCAGTCCATCATTGACACGACTCCCGGGCGCATCACCATTACCGGCTCCACGATTTCAGATTCCCATCCCAACGGCGTGTTGACCGTGGAAGGGGTAATCCAGAAGTCCAGCAATGTCGGCACCACGAAGATTGCCATGCAGATGCAGCCGCACGAGATGTGGGACCTGTTCACGGCCGCCGGTTTTGGACAAAAACCGCAGATCAGTTTCCCCGGCGCCGTATCCGGCAAGCTGCGACCCTACAAGACCTGGCGGCCGATTGAGCAGGCCACCATGTCCTACGGCTATGGGCTGTCGGCTTCCCTGTTCCAGATGGCACGGTCCTACACCGTGTTTTCGCACGATGGCCAGATCATCCCCGTGACCCTGACCAAGAGCAGTGAGCCTGCGATCGGGGTGCAGGTGCTGTCCTCTCGCACGGCGGGCCAAGTGCGCAAGATGCTGCAAATGGCAGCGGGGCCAGGCGGCACCGGGCAAAAAGCACAAACCATCGGCTACTCGGTGGGCGGCAAGTCCGGCACCGCGTACAAGCAGATTGGCAAGGGATACGGAAGCAACGGCAACCGCAAGTACCGTGGCTGGTTTGTTGGTATGGCGCCCATCGACAACCCGCGCATTGTGGTCGCCGTGATGATTGATGAGCCCAGCGCCGGCAAGTATTACGGAGGCGATGTAGCCGCCCCGGTGTTTGCCGAGACCGTGCAGCAAACCCTGCGCATCCTGGGCGTCCAGCCAGACCTGGCGGTGCGCCCGCAAATCGTTGCCCAGGCCGTCGAGGAAAGTTTCTGATGCAAGAACTCCACACGCCATCACAGGCCGCGCAGTGGCTGCGCCAGCACGTGACGGGCACGTTGCAAGCCGATAGTCGCGAGCTGGCACCGGGTGACGGTTTCATCGCCTGGCCCGGTGCGGCCGTGGACGCACGCCGGTTCGTGGCGGACGCCCTGACACGGGGCGCGGGTGCGTGCCTGGTCGAGCACGATGGGCTTGCGGCGTTTGGTCTGGAAGACGCAAGAGTTGCCAGCTTTCGCGGACTCAAGGCAGCCACGGGAGCGATTGCTGCAGAGTTTTTTGGCTCGCCGTCCAGTCAGATAGCGGTTGTCGCCATCACCGGAACCAACGGAAAGACATCCACCGCGTGGTGGCTTGCCCAGGCCCTGTCTGCCTTGCAAGGCGACGAGGCTCGCCCATGCGGATTGATCGGGACATTGGGTGTGGGGCGTCCCCCGGCGAGCGAGCAGCCACTGGGTGCGCAACAGGGGCGCAATGCCATCACGTCGACCGGACTGACCACGCCAGACCCCGTGCTCCTGCAGCGCACGCTGCGCCAGTTCGCCGATGATGGCTTGAAGGCCTGTGCGATGGAAGCATCGTCGATTGGCGTCGAGGAACACCGGCTCGACGGCACGCGGTTCCAGGTTGCGGTGTTCACCAATCTGACCCAGGATCATCTCGACTACCACGGCAGCATGGAAGCCTATTGGCTGGCCAAGCGTCGCATCTTTTCATGGCCTGGCCTCGCGTGTGCGGTGGTCAATGTGGATGATGCCCAGGGTCCGGTGCTGGTCGATGCTTTGGCAGGCTCCAGTCTGGACGTCTGGACCGTGTCGTGCCAACAGCCCGCCCGGTTGCAGGCGCGAAACATTGCGTATGAAGGACCAGGGCTTCGCTTTGAGGTGGTCGAAGCCGGCGTGTCGCATGTGCTGCAGACCCGCATGATTGGGGCCTACAACGTGGCCAACCTGCTGGGCGTGCTGGCTGCCATGCGCGGCTTGGGTGTGCCGCTGCAGGCCGCGGTACAGGCGTGCGGCAGCCTGCATCCGGTGCCGGGGCGTATGGAGTGCCTGGGCCGTGCCGGGGAGCCCTTGGTGGCCGTGGATTACGCGCACACGCCAGACGCGTTGAGCCACGCATTGGCCGCGCTGCGGCCACTCGCCGCCCAGCGCGGGGGCCGCCTGTGGTGTGTGTTTGGTTGCGGCGGTGACCGCGACGCGTCCAAGCGTCCGCTGATGGGTGCCATCGCGTGCCAGAAGGCCGACCAGGTGGTGGTCACCAGCGACAACCCGCGCAGCGAAAAGGCCGAGTCCATCATCGCCCACATTCTTCTGGGCCTGGCGCACAGCAAAGCGGTCGACGTGCAGAGCAACCGCGCGCTGGCCATTGCCGACACCGTCGCGCGGGCCGAGCCCAACGACGTCATTCTGGTTGCCGGCAAGGGCCATGAGCAGACGCAGGAGATTGCGGGAGTCAAACATGTCTTCTCTGATCGCGAACATGCGCAGCAAGCCTTGCGCAGTCGGCGGCTTCACATGACGGAGGTGCGCGCATGAGCCACATGATGACCGTCCTGCAAGCAGCACAGTGGTTGCCTGGATCGAACCTGATGGGCGACGGGGCGGTGACAGTGCAGCGTGTCAACACCGACACCCGCAGCACCGAGCCGGGGGACCTGTTTGTCGCACTCAAGGGTGACCGGTATGACGCCAATGCGTTCCTGCTGGAGGCCCAGCAGCGTGGCGCCGTGGCGGCCATCTGCAACCCCGGTGCAAACCGCATGGGCGTGACCAGCATGGCGTGCATTGAAGTGCCCGATACCCGGCTGGCCTTGGGCGTGTTGGCCCATGCCTGGCGCCAGCAGTTCACGCTGCCGGTGATTGCGGTGACCGGCAGCAACGGCAAGACCACGGTGACCCAGATGCTGGCCGCCATCCTTGCCGCCTTCCGCCCCGATGGCGGTTCGCTGGCGACCCGCGGAAACTTCAACAACGACATCGGCGTGCCCCTGACGCTGCTGCGCCTGCGCCGGGAACACCAGATCGCGGTCATCGAGCTGGGCATGAACCATCCCGGCGAGATCGCCACCCTGGCCGCCATGGTGCAGCCCACCGTGGCGCTGGTCAACAATGCCCAGCGCGAGCATCTGGAGTTCATGCACACCGTGCGGGCCGTGGCACTGGAAAACGGCTCGGTGATCACGCCCGTAGCACCACAGGGCGTGGCCGTGTTTCCCCGTGACGATGAATTCACCAGTGTGTGGGAAATCCTGGCCGGCCACAGGCGCACCGTCACTTTTGCGCTGGACAGTGCGGTGGGGCCGGATGCCCTGGGCTGCGTCCATGCGCACTGGACCACGGGCGCCTGGCAGGTCCATGCCCGTGGGCTGGGCCGGGAGCTGCATTACCGGTTGGCGATTGCCGGTCGGCACAACGTCAAGAACTCGCTGGCGGCCGCGGCTGCGGCACTGGCTGCCGGAGTGTCCGATAAGGCGGTGGTGGCCGGGCTGGAGGCGTTTGAACCCGTCAAGGGGCGCTCCAAAGCCGTGTTGCTGTCCGTCAAGGGGCGCGAAGTCACGCTGGTGGACGACACCTACAACGCCAATCCGGACTCGGTGCGGGCGGCCATCGATGTGTTGGCCGACCTGCCGGGCCCGCGCTTGCTCGTGCTGGGCGACATGGGAGAAGTCGGCCACCAGGGTCCGCACTTCCACGCCGAGGCCGGGCGCTATGCCAAGGCCAGAGGGATCGAATACCTGCTGACACTGGGCGAGTTGGCGCAGATGGCGACCAACAGCTTTGAGGGCGCGCGGCATTTCCCGGCGGTCGAGGGCCTGATTGACGCGCTGAAGGATGAGCTTCCCCGATTGCACAGTGTGCTGGTCAAGGGTTCCCGGTTCATGCGCATGGAGCGGGTGGTGGAGGCGGTGCAAGCCATGGTCGTCAGTACCCCCGCGCAACCGGAGCGTCGCCATGCGCCGTAATTCCATGCGCCCTGATGCCCTGTTTGGAGTGATTGCATGTTATTGAGTCTGGCCCAATGGCTGCAAAGTCTGTCTCCCGAGTTCGGCTATTTCCGGGTGTTCCAGTACCTGACCTTCCGCGCCGTGATGGCGGCCGTGACCGCCTTGCTGATCGGACTGGCCGCAGGCCCCGCTGTCATCGCGCGCCTGCGTGCGCTCAAGATTGGCCAGCCCATCCGGGGCTATGGCATGGAGTCCCATCTGGTCAAGAGCGGCACGCCCACCATGGGCGGCGTGCTGATCCTGTTGTCCATCGCCATTTCCACGTTGCTGTGGATGGATTTGAGCAACCGGTTTGTGTGGATCGTGCTGCTGGTCACGCTGGCGTTTGGCGCCATTGGCTGGGCAGACGACTGGCGCAAGGTGGTGCACAAGGACCCCGAAGGCATGCGTTCGCGTGAAAAATATTTCTGGCAGTCGGTGATCGGCTTGCTGGCGGCGCTGTACCTGGTGTTCAGCATCTCGGAGAACTCCAACCTGCGGGTGCTGGAGCTGTTCTTTAACTGGGTACGCTCGGGTTTTGATGTGAACCTGCCGCCCAAGGCCGGATTGCTGCTGCCCTTCATCAAGGAGGTGAGCTATCCCCTGGGCGTGTTCGGCTTTGTGGTGCTGACCTACCTGGTCATCGTGGGCTCCAGCAATGCCGTCAACCTGACCGACGGGCTCGACGGCCTGGCCATCATGCCGGTGGTGCTGGTGGGCTCGGCACTGGGCGTATTTGCCTATGTGACCGGCAGCGCGGTGTACTCCAAGTACCTGTTCTTCCCGCACATTCCCGGCTCGGGTGAACTGATGATCTTCTGCGCCGCCATGGCCGGTGCCGGGCTGGCCTTCCTGTGGTTCAACACCCATCCGGCCCAGGTGTTCATGGGCGACGTGGGCGCGCTGGCGCTGGGGGCCGCGCTGGGCACCATCGCCGTCATCGTGCGCCAGGAAATTGTGCTGGCCATCATGGGCGGCATCTTTGTCGTCGAAGCCCTGTCCGTCATGTTCCAGGTGAGCTACTTCAAATACACCCGGAAGAAATTTGGCCAGGGGCGCCGCCTGCTGAAGATGGCGCCACTGCACCACCACTTTGAGAAAAGTGGCTGGAAAGAAACCCAAGTGGTGGTCCGTTTCTGGATCATCACCATGCTCTTGTGCCTGGTGGGGCTGTCCACCCTGAAACTGCGATGAATCCAGACGATCCATTAGCGCCAAACCCGGAACCAACGCCCCCCCAAGAGGGTGTGGTGGAGCCGCGCGCGCCGGAGCTTGTCGACGTGCCAGCCGTTGCCGCGCCTGTGGAGACGGCACGCAGTCTGCCCACCACGCTGACCGCCGCGGCCGATGCGGCAGCTTTCGTGGCGCGTATTTTTGCCGAAGATGCCCCTGCCCCTGCGATCGTTACGCCAGGAGACTCGGAGGCAGAGGGCTCTGCGCAGGTCAAGGAGGAGCCCGCAGAGCGGGCGGGGGACACGGAGCAGAGCCCTCTGCCTCCGAGCCTCCCGAGTGAAGCCATGCAAGGCCAGAACATCCTGATCCTGGGCCTGGGCGCCTCGGGATTGGCCATGGCCCGCTGGTGCGTGCGCAGCGGTGCCGCCAGCGTGACGGTTGCCGACACACGCGACACCCCACCCCAACTGGCCACCCTGCAGCAGGAGTTGCCCCAGGTGCGCTTTGTCGCCGGGGCCTTCACCGCGGCCTTGGTCGAAGGGCAGGGCCTGCACGCGGTGTACCGCTCGCCGGGCTTGAGTCCTGCGGCGATTGCTGCTGTATTGATAGCTGCACAGGCAAGCAATACAAGGGCTGGTGGCGAATTGGATCTATACGCCATGGCTTTGCAGACGCTGCGGGCCAGCCGAGGCTACGCACCTGCCGTGCTGGCCATTACCGGAACCAACGGCAAGACCACGGTGACATCGCTCACCGGTCAGTTGGTCGCCCACGCCGGCAAGACGGTGGCCGTGGCCGGCAATATCGGCCCCACGCTGCTGGACACGCTGGCCGCGCATTTGGATGCAGACACGCTGCCCGAGGTCTGGGTGCTGGAGTTGTCCAGCTTCCAGCTCGACGGCGTGACGGGCTTCGAGCCGACGGCAGCCGTGGTGCTCAACGTCACCCAGGACCACCTGGACTGGCATGGCACGATGGAAGCCTATACACGGGCCAAGACACATATTTTTGGTGCCACCGGACTGATGGTGCTCAACCGCGACGATGCAGCGGTGATGGCCATGCTGCCGCAGCCCACACGCGCCAAGCTGCAGCGTCCGGTGGAACGCGCGCACACCACGTTTGGCAGCGATATGCCCCAGCGCCCCGGCGACTTTGGCATCGAGGAAGTCAATGGCATGGTCTGGCTGGTGCGTGCGCTGGAGGCCGACGAGACCCGCCGCAAGCGCAAGGAAGCTGCCGACGAGTTGTTCTTTCAGCGCCTGATGCCGGTCGATGTGCTGCGCATCCGGGGGCGCCACAACGCCAGCAATGCGCTGGCGGCCTTGGCACTGTGTGCGGCAGCCGGTTGCAGCCTGGCCCCGATCCTGTTTGGGCTGCGCGAATACCGGGGCGAGCCCCACCGGGTCGAGCCCATTGGCATCCTGAATGGCGTCGAGTTTTTTGACGACAGCAAGGGCACCAACGTGGGTGCGACCGTTGCGGCCCTGCAGGGCCTGGGTGCGGACCGCAAGGTGGTGCTGATTCTGGGGGGTGAGGGCAAGGGGCAGGACTTTGCGCCGCTGGCCGCACCGGTGGCCCGCTACGCCCGTGCCGTGGTACTGATCGGCCGGGATGCCCCGCTGATTCGCCAGGCCCTGGAAAGTGCGGGAGTTGCGCTGGTGGATGCCGAGTCCATGGAAGCCGCCGTGGCCCAGGCCAACCAGCGTGCCCATGCGGGCGATGCGGTGCTGATGTCACCGGCCTGTGCCAGCTTTGACATGTTTGACAACTACGAGCACCGGGCCCGCGTGTTTTGCGCGGCGGTCCGGGAGCTGGCCCTCAGCCTCGGCGTGGACATGGAGGGCCTGGCATGACCGCATGGGCGCAATCCATCTCAGGTTGGTTTTCGGCCCGCATGGCACCGCGAACCACCGCCTTGCCCGTGCGCCTGGGTGGGCGTGGCTCCTTTGCCTCAACCAACGTGGTGGCCCCGGTGCGCGGCTTTGACCAGCCACTGGTCTGGGTTGTGGTGGCGCTGTTGCTGTGGGGGCTGGTGATGGTGTATTCCGCCTCCATCGCCATGCCGGACAACCCCAAGTTCGCCAAGTACACACACACCTACTTTCTGGTGCGCCATGCCATGTGGGTGGTCACCGCATTTGTCGCGGCGCTGATCGCCTTCCAGGTGCCGGTGGCGATCTGGGAGAAGTATGCGCCGTGGCTGTTTGTCGCGTCCCTGGTGTTGCTGATCGCAGTCCTGATTCCCGGCATTGGCAAGGTCGTGTACGGCGCGCGGCGCTGGATCTCCATGGGGCCGTTCAGCTTCCAGCCCTCCGAGCTGGCCAAGTTCGCGGTGCTGCTGTACGCGGCGGACTACATGGTGCGCAAGATGGATGTGAAGGAGCGCTTCTTTCGCGCTGTCATGCCCATGGCCGCGGCGGTCGCGGTGGTCGGCTTGCTGCTGCTGGCCGAACCCGACATGGGCGGCTTCATGGTGATCGCGGTGATTGCCATGGGCATTCTCTTTCTGGGCGGTGTCAATGCCCGCATGTTCTTCCTGATTGCGACCATTCTGGTCGTGGCGTTCGGGCTGATGATCGCGCTCTCCGAATGGCGCCGCGAGCGCATCTTTGCCTATCTGGACCCGTGGGCCGAGAAGCACGCGCTGGGCAAGGGCTACCAGCTGTCGCACTCGCTGATCGCCATCGGGCGCGGCGAGATTTTTGGCGTCGGGCTGGGCGGCAGCGTGGAGAAACTGCACTGGCTGCCCGAGGCCCATACCGATTTCTTGCTGGCGGTGATTGGCGAAGAGTTTGGCCTGGTGGGCGTGCTGGTCGTCATCGGCCTGTTCCTGTGGCTGACCCGGCGCATCATGCACATCGGCCGCCAGGCCATCGCGCTGGATCGCGTCTTTGCCGGTCTGGTGGCGCAGGGCGTGGGCATCTGGATGGGATTCCAGTCCTTCATCAACATGGGCGTAAACCTGGGCGCGCTGCCGACCAAGGGCCTGACCCTGCCGCTGATGAGTTACGGCGGTTCGGCCATCCTGGTCAACATGGTGGCCATTGCCGTGGTGCTGCGCATTGATTATGAGAACCGCCAGCTGATGCACGGAGGCCGTGTATGAGCCACGTGCAAAAGTGCGCACTCATCATGGCCGGTGGAACCGGGGGGCACATCTTCCCGGGCCTGGCCGTTGCCGATGCGCTGCGCCAGCGCGGCTGGCGCGTGCACTGGCTGGGCGCACCCAACAGCATGGAGAGCCGTCTGGTGCCACCCAAAGGCTTTGTGCTGGAAACCGTGGAATTCTCGGGCGTGCGGGGCAAGGGCTTGCGCACACTCTTCAGCTTGCCGTGGCGGCTGCTGCGGGCCTGTGGCCAGAGCATTGCGGTGCTGCGCCGCGTCAAGCCCGACGTGCTGGTGGGCCTGGGCGGCTACATCAGCCTGCCCGGCGGGCTGATGGGCGCGCTGATGGGCAAGCCGCTGGTGCTGCATGAACAGAACTCGGTGGCCGGCATGGCCAACAAGGTGCTGGCGCTCGTGGCGCGCCGGGTGTTTACCGCCTTTCCCAAGGTGTTGGCCAAGGGACAGTGGGTGGGCAATCCGCTGCGCGCCGAGTTTCTGGTGCAGGCCGCGCCCGCGCAGCGCTTTGCCGGGCGCACCGGACCGCTCAAGGTGCTGGTCGTGGGGGGCAGTCTGGGCGCCAAGGCGCTCAACACCGTGGTGCCCCAGGCCCTGGCATTGATCCCTGCAGACCAGCGTCCGCTGGTCACCCACCAAAGCGGCGAGAAACAGATTGAAGAACTGCGCGGCAACTACGCCGCCGCCGGCGTGCAGGCCCAACT
>Ga0208636_100321_pt1 | contig 12677 bp, 9 predicted proteins | sample LakWasM103_HOW12_2_FD_183921 | JGI IMG/M metagenome (GOLD analysis project Ga0208636, IMG submission 183921) | Freshwater sediment methanotrophic microbial communities from Lake Washington under simulated oxygen tension - Sediment Metagenome... | ecosystem: Environmental > Aquatic > Freshwater >... | reverse complement strand
CCTGGTGCAGGCGCAGATCGCACTGGCCGCAGGCCGCACGTTGCGGGACATCGGCCTCGACCCTGCCGCACCACCCTCCGTGTTGGGCTTTGCCGTGCAGTGGCGCATCAACGCCGAGACGCTGGACGCACAGGGCAACGCCACCCCCGGCAGCGGCACGCTCCGCCGTTTTGACCTGCCCGCAGGCCCTGGAGTGCGCGTGGACACGCACGGCGCAGCGGGCGCTACGCCGTCGCCGCACTACGACACGCTGTTGGCCAAGCTCATCGTGCATACGCGCAGCCCGCGTTTTGCCGATGCGCTGCGCCGCTCGCAGCGCGCGCTGGCCGAGTGCCGCATCGACGGTGTGGCCACCAACCTCGCGCTGCTGCAGGCGCTGGCAACACGGCCCGAAATGGAGAGCCAGCAGGTGCACACACGGTGGCTGGAGTCGGTGCTGCCAGAGCTTCTGATTGCTACAAAATATATAGCTATTAAGGCAGATTCGACTAGCGCTATAGGGCAAAAAGACTTGCGTATTGCCTCTGAAGCGCCGGAAGGAGCCGTGCTGGCCCCCATGCCCGCCCGCCTGGTGCAGATGAGCGTGGCCGAGGGCGACGTGGTCGCCGCCGGCGCCGAGCTGGCCGTGCTTGAAGCCATGAAGATGGAGCATGTGCTGCTGGCCCCGCACGCAGGCCGCGTGGGCGCGCTGCTGGCCGTGGCCGGTGGCTACGTCGCGCAGGGGCAGCCGCTGCTGGTGCTGGACGCGGTGGATGAGGGGGCCGATGTCGAAGTGCAGGGCGGTACGGTACATGACCCGGACCACATCCGCGCCGACCTGCAACGCGTGATCGACCGCCACGCCTTCACGCTCGACGCCGCGCGCCCCGAGGCCATGGCCAAGCGCCACGCGCAAGGCGGCCGCTCCGCGCGCGAGAACATTGCCGACCTGTGCGACGAAGGCAGCTTCATCGAATATGGTGCTCTCGCCATCGCCGCCCAGGCGCGCCGCCGTAGCAAGGAAGACCTCATTGCCAACACGCCCGCCGATGGCATGGTCACGGGCATCGGCGGCATCAATGGTGCACTGTTTGGCGACGAGAAATCCCGCGCCGTGGTCATGTCGTACGACGCCACCGTGCTCGCAGGCACCCAGGGCGCACGCAATCATGCCAAGACCGACCGCATGCTCGGTATCGCGCTGGCGCAGAAGCTGCCGGTGGTGCTGTTCGCCGAGGGCGGCGGCGGGCGCCCGGGCGACACCGACATGCCCGTGGTGGCGGGGCTGCATGTGCACACCTTCGCCAGCTACGCGGCGCTGTCGGGCCAGGTGCCAGTCATCGGCATCGCCGCCGGGCGCTGCTTTGCGGGCAACGCGGCGCTGCTGGGCTGCAGCGACGTGATCATTGCCACGCGCGCCAGCAACATCGGCATGGGCGGCCCGGCCATGATCGAAGGTGGTGGGCTCGGCGTCTTCAAGCCCGAGCAGATCGGCCCGAGCCGCGTGCAGCATGCCAACGGCGTGATCGACGTGCTGGTCGATGACGAGGCCGGGGCGGTGCAGGCCGCGCGCCACTATCTGTCGTTCTTCCAGGGCCGCACATCGCAGTGGTCTGCACCCGACCAGCGCCTGCTGCGCGCCGTGGTGCCCGAGAACCGCCTGCGCGTGTACGACACCCGCACGGCGATGGCGGGCCTGGTGGACGACGGCAGCCTGCTGCTGCTGCGCACCGGCTTTGGCGCGGGCATCCACACCGCATTGGCGCGCATCGAAGGCCGCCCCGTGGGTCTGCTGGCCAACAACCCGCAACACCTGGGTGGCGCCATCGACGCCGATGCGGCCGACAAAGGCGCGCGCTTCATGCAGCTGTGCAACGCGCATGGCCTGCCCATCGTGAGCCTGGTGGACACGCCCGGCTTCATGGTCGGCCCCGAGGTCGAAGCCACGGCCCAGGTGCGCCACGTGAGCCGCCTGTTCGTCACCGCCGCCAGCCTGCGTGTACCCACCTTCAGCGTGGTGCTGCGCAAGGGTTACGGCCTGGGCGCCATGGGCATGACGGCCGGGGGCTTCCATGCGCCCGTGTTCACTGTCGCCTGGCCCACGGGCGAGTTCGGTGCCATGGGGCTCGAAGGCGCCGTGCGCCTGGGCTTTCGCAAGGAGCTGGAGGCGCTGCCCGAGGGCGCCGAGCGCGACGCGCTGTTTGCCAAGCTGCTGGCCAAGTCCTACGCCAACGGCGAGGCGATGCACATGGCCGCCACGCTGGAGATCGACGCGGTGATCGACCCGGTCGACACGCGGGCCTGGCTGGCGCGGGGGCTGGCGTCGGCGCAGGTGGCTCCGCTGGGTCCACGTTGCATCGATACCTGGTGAAGCAGTACGGCACCTGGCACGGTGGTGCCTATCGGTGCATCAGGGCGAGCTTTGCGCCGAGCCCGACAAACGCGGCCGCAAAGCCGCGGCGCAGCCACACCAGCGCGCCGGGGCGCTGCAGCACCTGGTCACGAAACCGGGCGGCAAAGACGCCATAGCCCAAGAACACCACAAAGGTCATGGCCATGAAGACCAGCGAGAGCTGGACCATGCGCCACGCGGGCTGCGCTTCACCCGGTGCGATGAACTGCGGCAGAAAGGTGAGGAAGAACAGCGACAGCTTGGGGTTGAGCAGGTTGATCAGCATGGCTTCCGCGATACGCCCACCGGCTGTGCGTGCGGGTGCGTCAGTGCGAACCTCCAGTGTGGCGGGCGAGCGCCACGTGGCCCAGCCCATGTAGACCAGGTAGGCGACCCCCGCGTAGCGCAGAACTTCGAATGCCGTGGCGCTGGCGTTGAGAAGTGCGGCCAGCCCGGTGATCGCCGCCAGCAGGTGCGGCACGATGCCGAGCGTGCAGCCCAGCGCCGTCACGGCGACGGCTCGCGCGCCGCCCGAGAGCCCGGCCGCCACGGTCAGCAGGGTTCCTGGCCCCGGCGAGACGACCACGATGAGAGAGGTGATGAGAAATTCGATGCCCATGGCGAGAGGCCGCGCGGCGGCGGCGTGAATTGGCGATGCCCGCAGCATCGGCCAACCCCCGCACAACGGTCTTGAACGAAATTGCAGGGTCCGGGCTGTCAGCCGCGTGTGCGGACGTAGGCGCCCGGTGTGATGCCAAAGCTGCGCGTGAAGAGGCGCGTCAGGTGGCTTTGGTCGGCAAAGCCACTGGCTGCGGCGACATCAGCCAGGGGCGTACCCGCACCCATCAGATGGCGCGCAAGCTGCAGTCGACGCTGCAGCAGGTAGGCGTGCGGCGTGAGGCCCGTGGCCTGGGCAAATTGGCGCACGAGCTGGTAGCGGCTCAAACTTGCTGCATCGGCCAGTTGCGCGAGGCTCCAGGCCGCGGTGGGATCGTCGTCCATCATGGTGCGAGCCCTGGCGATGGTCGCGGCGGATTGTTGGTGGCCCTTCGGCCGCAGCAGGCCGCTCAGCACCCGCAACAGGCATTCCTCCACATGCAACGCTGCGGCCGAGTGGTTGGGGCGGTGGGTGGCCGCGTCGAACAGCGCCAGTACCTGGTCCGCCAGCCGCGCATCGCGCATCGTCGGAGCATGGAATTCGAAGGCGGAGCCGTGCGGGCCCGGATGCACCTCTGCCGCCAATGGCGCCACCAGGGCAGGCTCCAGGTAGAGCATGCGCCAGGCGCGTCCACGCTCGTCCAGCGGCATGCCATCGTGGACTTCGCCGGGGTTGACCGTGATGGTGTCGCCTGGGCCCGATTCCACAATCCCCCGGCCGCTGGCCGATTTCTGCGCACCCCGCTCGATCACGCCGAGGCCGAACTGCAAGTGCATGTGCCTGCCGAAGACGAGGCGGGAGTCGGCCTGCATCGCTTCGATGCCGGGCAGTGCGGTGGGCAGGAATCGGAAGGGTTTTTGCTGCATGGCGCGCGGCCTTGGGGTGGCGCGGGGCCATGATAAGCTGACCTGATCGTCCCTTTTTCCTCCCTCAGTTTCACACGCGGAGACTCCTCTATGCCCGGCCTTTTGCCCGATATCGACCCCGATGGTTTGCTCGAATTTTCGGTGGTCTACACCGACCGCGCGCTCAACCACATGTCCAAGCGCTTCACCGGCGTGGTGCAGGACATCCTGGGCACGCTCAAAGAGGTCTACCACGCCCACACGGCCGTGCTGGTGCCCGGCAGCGGTACCTTCGGCATGGAGGCCGTGGCGCGCCAGTTTGCCAACAAGGAAAAGGTGCTCATCGTGCGCAACGGCTGGTTCAGCTACCGCTGGACGCAGATCTTTGATGCCGACAAGGGCTTGGGCGGTGGTTCCGTGGTGTGCAAGGCGCGCCAGCAGGGCAGTGGCCCGCAGGCGCCCTGGGCACCATGCCCCGCAGAAGAAGTCGCCGCCACCATCCGCGCAGAAAAGCCCAAGGTGGTGTTTGCGCCCCATGTGGAAACAGCCAGCGGCATCATCCTTTCGGACGACTACATCCGCACGCTGACGGCGGCTGCGCATGAGGTGGGCGCGCTGTTTGTGCTGGACTGCGTGGCGTCGGGCGCGATGTGGGTGGACATGCAGGCCACGGGCGTGGATGTGCTCATCAGCGCGCCGCAAAAGGGCTGGAGCGGATCGCCCTGCTGCGCCATGGTGATGCTTTCCGAGCGTGCGCGTGAAGCCATCGAGGGCACCACGAGCAGCAGCTTCTCGTGCGACCTCAAGAAGTGGATGCAGATTGCCGAGGGCTACGAAAAGGGCCAGCACGCGTACCACACCACTATGCCCACGGATGCGCTGGTGCGCCTGCGCGAGGTGATGGCCGAGACGCGTGAATATGGATTTTCCAAGGTGCGTGACGAGCAGATCGAATTGGGCGCCAAGGTGCGCGCGCTGCTCGAATCGCGCGGCTTCCCCAGCGTGGCGGCCGAGGGCTTCAAGGCGCCCGGCGTGGTGGTGAGCTACACCACCGACCCCGGCATCCAGAACGGCAAGAAGTTCATGGAAGTGGGCCTGCAGACGGCTGCGGGTGTGCCGCTGCAGTGCGATGAGGGGCCGGACTTCAAGACCTTCCGCATTGGCCTGTTTGGCCTGGAGAAGTGGCACAACGTGGACCGCACGGTGGACCACCTGTCGAAGGCGCTGGACCAGATTGCGGCGGCTGCCTGACACATTGGGGTCGAGGTCGGCGGGCGTGCCCGGATGAACGCCGAGACTGATAGCGCAACCCTCGCCTTGCGCCGGGCCAAGCGCCAGGCACTGGGCCTATTGCTGCTGGTGACGGCCGTGTTCATCGCCACCAGCGTGGTCGAACGCGGACTGTGGCTCAACGGTGTGAAAGCCATGGCCGAGGCCGCCATGGTGGGTGCGCTGGCGGACTGGTTTGCGGTGGTGGCGCTGTTCCGGCGCCCGCTGGGCCTGCCCATTCCGCACACCGCAGTCATCGCGCGCAACCAGGCGCGCATCGGTCGCAACCTGGCCACCTTTGTGCGCGACAAGTTCCTGGATGTGCCCTCGCTGGTGTCTTTGATCCGCCGGCACGACCCGGCCGAGCGGCTGGCGCAGTGGCTCGCGGCGCCAGGCAACGCCGCGCTGCTGGGCCACCAGGCCACGCGCTTGGCATCGGCTGCGCTGGAGACGGTGCAGGACGCGCAGGTGGAGCGCTTCATCCACAAGGCCGCGCGTGCCTTGATCGGGCAGGTGGATATGTCGCGTGCCCTGGCGGGAGTGCTCGACACCCTCACGCACAACGGCCGTCACCAGGCGCTGCTGGACGACGTGCTGGACAAGCTCATCGAACTGCTGCAGAACGAGCAAACCCGCACCTGGGTCGCGCAGTCCATCGTGGCCTGGCTCAAGAAGGACCACCCGCGCACCGAGAAGTTGCTGCCCAGCGACTGGCTGGGCGACAAGGGCTCGGCCCTGCTGGCCCGCGCGCTCGAGAGCCTGATGGCCGATGTGGCCGCCAACCCGCAGCACGCCCTGCGCGCGCAGTTTGATGCGGCGGTGCAGCGCTTCATCGAGCGCCTGCGCTGCGACCCGGAATGGGCGCGCAAGGGCGAGGAGATCCGCACCTGGTTGCAGACCGATGCCACCGTGGCAGGTTATGTGCAGACCTTGTGGCTGGATCTGCGCGGTGCTCTGCAACGCGACCTGGCCGATGCCGATTCGGTGCTGGCGCGGCAGGTGGGCAAACTGGGGTTATGGCTGGGCGAGTCGCTGGCGGGGGACGCGGCGCTGCGGCAGTCGTTCAATGACAGGCTGGAGCGTTGGGTGGAGGGTCTGGCGCCGGATGTGTCGGCGTTCATTGCGCAGCACATCGAGGACACGGTGCGGCGGTGGGATACGGAAGAGATGACGCAGCTGATCGAGCTGAACATTGGCAAGGACCTGCAGTACATCCGCATCAATGGCACCGTGGTGGGCGGGCTCATCGGGCTGGTGCTGTTTGCTGTGTCGCATGTGGGGGAGATGGGGCGGGCTTTGTGGGGCGGGTGAGGGCCGCTGAGCGCGGCGGAGCGTGGGACAAGAGGTGATGCCCCTGCCGCACCCCTCACAACAACCGGAACACCAGCGGCATCAGCACCGCCGCCAGCACCACCTGCAGCCCCAGCGCCAACCCTGCATACGCCCCCGCTTCGGCATGCACCTGCAGCGCATGCGCCGCGCCGATGCCATGTGAGGCCGTGCCCAGCGCGAAGCCCCGCAGTGCCATGCCTTGCGCGTCGGTGGGCAGGCGCATCAAGCCAAACAACCAGCGCGCAGACAGCGCCCCCACCATGCCCGTCAGCGCCGCGAATACGGCGGCCAGGGCGGGCACGCCGCCAATTTGTGCGGCAATGCCCATGGCGACCGGGGCGGTGACGGATTTGGGGGCTAGCGACATCAGCACATCACCCGGCAGGCCCAGTGCCCAGCCCAGGCCTACAGCGCTGGCGGCCGCCGCGCTGCCACCCGCTAGCGAGGCCAGCACCAGCAGGCCCCAACGCGAGCGCAAGGCCGCGCGGCGCTGCCACAGGGGCCAGCCCAGCGCCACCACCGCAGGGCCCAGCAAGAAGTGGATGAACTGCGCGCCCGCAAAGTACGTGGGATAGGCCGTGCCGGTGGCCAGCATGACCGTGGCCAGAATGGCCACCGACAGCATCACCGGGTTGGCCCAGGGCGCGTGCCCCGAGCGCACCGACAGCGCCTGCGCCAGCACATACACCGCCAGCGTTGCGGTCAGCCCGAACAGTGGGGCCGATGCCAGGTACACCCACAGCTCAACGAAGTTCGCCATGGTTCTCCTTAGGCTGCAAAAGACGCAGCACCAGCGCCGTCACGGCCATACCGACCCAGGTGGACAGCACAATCACCGCCACCAGCTGCAGGCCATAGGTGTTCAGCAGCGCCAGGTGGGTCATGACCCCCACGCCCACCGGCACAAACAGCAGCGACAGGTGCTGGAGCAAGAAGCCCGCCGCTGGGGCTACGGCATCCCGCACGGGCTGCCAACGCAAGGCCAGCAAGAGCAGCACCATGCCGACCACCGGCCCTGGGACCGGGAGCTTCAAAAAGTGAGAAAGCGCCTCGCCCCCTGACTGCATGAGCAGAAGAAAGGCCAGCCCTTGCAGCGCCTTCATGGCGATCAGAAACGCGGCAGATCAGGGTGCTTGATCTGCCCCCCGCGCACCAGCATCTTCCCGTACTCCGCACACCGGTTCAGCGTGGGGATCACCTTGCCGGGGTTCAGCAACCCGGCGGGGTCGAACGCGTGCTTGAGCCCGAACATCTGCGCGTTCTCCGCCGCAGAGAACTGCACGCACATGCTGTTGAGCTTCTCCACGCCCACGCCATGCTCGCCCGTCACCGTGCCGCCCATGGCGACGCTGGTCTCCAGGATGTCGGCGCCAAACAGCTCGCAGCGGTGCAGCTGGTCGGCATCGTTCGCATCGAACAGGATCAGCGGATGCAGGTTGCCGTCGCCCGCGTGGAACACGTTGGCGCAGCGCAGCTGGTATTTCTTTTCCATCTCCTGGATGGCGAGCAGGATGTCCGCCAGGCGCTTGCGCGGGATGGTCGAGTCCATGCACATGTAGTCGGGGCTGATGCGGCCGCTGGCGGGGAATGCGTTCTTGCGGCCGCTCCAGAAGCGCAGGCGCTCGGCTTCGTCGTTGCTGACCGAAATGGCGGTGGCGCCGGCAGCGCGCAGCACTTCGCTCATGCGGCCGATTTCTTCCTCTACTTCTTCGGGCGTGCCATCGCTTTCGCACAGCAGGATGGCTTCGGCTGTCAGGTCGTAGCCCGCGTGCACAAAGTCTTCGACGGCGGCGGTCATGGGCTTGTCCATCATCTCCAGGCCGGCGGGGATGATGCCAGCCGCGATGACCGCGGCCACCGCGTCGCCCGCTTTGCGCACGTCGTCAAAGCTGGCCATGATGCAGCGCGCCAGCTGGGGCTTGGGGATGAGCTTGGCGGTGACCTCGGTGGTCACGGCCAGCATGCCCTCGCTGCCGATCACGGCGGCCAGCAGGTCGTAGCCGGGGGCGTCGAGTGCCTCGCTGCCGAATTCGACGGGCTCGCCTTCCACCGTGAAGCCCTTCACCTTGAGCACGTTGTGCACGGTGAGGCCGTATTTGAGGCAGTGCACGCCGCCCGAGTTTTCGGCCACGTTGCCGCCGATGGTGCAGGCGATCTGGCTGCTTGGGTCGGGCGCATAGTAGAGGTTGTAGGGTGCCGCCGCCTCGCTGATCGCCAGGTTGCGCACGCCACACTGCACCACGGCCGTGCGGCTTTCGGGGTTGATGTCGAGGATGCGGTTGAACTTGGCCAATGACATCGTCACGCCCAGGGCGTGCGGCATGGCGCCGCCCGACAGGCCCGTGCCCGCACCGCGCGCCACCACAGGCACCTGCAGCCGGTGGCACGCCTGCAGCACGGCCTGAACCTCGTCGTAGGTTTCCGGCAGGCACACCACCAGCGGGCGCTGGCGGTAGGCGGTGAGGCCGTCGCATTCGTAGGGCGTGGTGTCCTCGTTGTGCCAGAGCAGTGCGTGGGCGGGCAGCACGCGGCCCAGGGCCTGGACAACCTCGGCCTGGCGCGCGGCGCGCTCGGACAGGGCTACGGTGGGGTCGGCGGCAGTGTTCATGGCTGTCACTGTAGGGGATGGCTCGGTGCCCGGGCTTGAGCTTTTCTTCAGGGGATTGTGAAAAACACCGGATTGCTCATTAATTGATAGCTTCTGGCGCCTGTGGGGCAAGCGCTGGAGGTAAGTTTGCCTGAACCTGGTGGAGGAGGGCGCGGCTCAGGCGAGGGCCGCTGAGCAAGGGCCGCCCCGCAGCAAGGGCTGTCCCCCTTCCCGGCGCAGCCGAGAGAAGGGGGAAGGCGCCCAAGGCGACTCAGGGGGATACCTTTACTACGCCATGGTTTTGCGCAGCCACTCGGCAAACGCCGCGCATTCCCACCGGTCCATGGTGCCCGTGCGCCAGCACAGGTAGTGCGCGTGGGGGCTGGCGGTGTCGGTGTCAAACAGGCGCACCAGTGTGCCGTTCTCCAGCCAGGGCGCGCCCAGCTTCAGGCGTACCAGCGCCACGCCCATGCCGGCAGCAGCGCCGTCGCACATCAGGCCGATGTCGTTGAACTGCGAGCCCTCGCTGGGCTCGGCCCAGTCGAGACCTGTGGCAGCAAACCAGGTGCGCCAGGGCTCCAGCGGGCTGCGCAGCAGGGGCACGCCCTCCAGGTCCTCGGGGCGGTCAAAGGGCCCGTGCTCGCGCACGAACGCGGGCGAGGCCAGGGGTGTGACCACGTCGCGCGCCAGCTCCACATGCTCCACGTCGGCATAGTGGCCAGGGCCAAAGCGCACCATCAGGTCGGCGTCTTCGGCCACCACGTCCAGCAGCGGGATGGAGACCTGCAGTGCCAGGTCGATCTCGGGATAGGCCTCGGTGAACTGGCGCAGGCGGGGGATGAGGATGGTGCGCGCAAACGTGGGCGTCACTGCCAGCTTGAGCCGCCGGCGCCCTGGCGCGGCCGCCTGGCCGGGGAACCGCTGCAGCGCACCCAACCCCTCGCGCACATGGGCCAGGTAGGCGCTGCCCTCGGTGGTGAGCGAAAAATCGGCCCGGCCAAACAGCCGCACCCCCAGGATCTGCTCCAGCTGCTTGACGCGGTGGCTCACGGCGCTGGGCGTCACGCACAGCTCGTCGGCCGTCTGCGTCACGCTGCGCAGGCGGGCCAGGGCCTCGAATGTCAGCAGGCACTGGATGGGCGGAATGCGCCGTGCAGCGCTGCTGAGGAAGGAGGACGGGGCTGCCGTGGCCATGGGAACGCTGGACTAGCGGAAGATGACTGTCTTGTGGCCGTTCAGGATCACGCGGTGCTCGCTGTGCCACTTCACGGCGCGGGCCAGCACCTGGCTTTCGGTGTCGCGGCCGCGGGCCGTGAGGTCTTCCACGGTGTCGGTGTGGTCGGCGCGGGCCACGTCCTGCTCGATGATCGGGCCTTCGTCCAGGTCGGCCGTCACATAGTGGGCCGTGGCGCCGATCAGCTTCACGCCCCGGTCATGGGCCTGGTAGTAAGGCTTGGCGCCCTTGAAGCTGGGCAGGAAGCTGTGGTGGATGTTGATGGCCCGACCGGCCAACTTTTGACATAGGTCAAGAGAAAGTATCTGCATGTAACGGGCCAATACCACCAACTCGGCCCCTTCGCCCTCGATAATCTCAAACTGTTTGGCTTCGGCCTGGGCCTTGGTGCTGCCCGTCATCGGGATGTGATGAAACGGCACGTTGTAGCTGGCCGCCAGCTGGTAGAAGTCGCGGTGGTTGCTGATGATGGCGCGGATGTCGATGGGCAGCAGGCCGCTCTTCCAGCGGAACAGCAGGTCGTTGAGGCAGTGGCCTTCCTTGCTGACCATGAGCACGGTTTTCATGGGGGCTGCCGTGGCGTGCAGGCTCCAGTGCATGTTGTAGGGCTCGGCAAAGCTGGTCAGGCGCGCTTTGAGGGTGGGGTGGTCGTGCTGGTCGCAGGCAAACTGCACCCGCATGAAGAACAGGCCCGTGGCGTGGTCGTTGTACTGCGCGGCTTCTTCGATGTTGCCGCCATGCTCCAGCAAAAAGCCGGAGACGGCGTGCACCAGCCCCAGGCGGTCGGGGCAGGACAGGGTAAGGATGTAGGCGTTGGTCATAGCTGTGCAATTGTCGCAGCAAGGGCCAAAGGCCGTGAAACCGTGAAATCAACAAGGAGCGCAAGAAGCGCAATGGGCAACGAGGGCTATGCCTCATCACTGGTCCCCTGGCGGGGCATGCTGCTGTACCTGGTGCTGGGGGTGGCCTGGGTGTTTGCGGGCGATGTGTTGCTGGCCCACTGGGTGACCGATCCGGCCCTGCTGACCCGTTTTCAGACCTGGAAGGGCTGGGGCTATGTGGCGCTGACCAGCGGCCTGGCCTGGTGGCTGCTGCGGCGCATGCGCCGCGCCGAAAAGGTGCGCATGGCCATGGCGCAGGAGCTGACGCAGATCGTGCGCCACGCGCCCGCCGGTTTTGCGCGGGTGGCGCTGGATGGCAGCTTTCTGTGGGCCAACGCCCGCCTGTGTGACCTGCTGGGCGCTGAGCCCGTGCAGACGCTGAGCCTTAATTTCCGCGATGTGATGATCGCCCAGGACCCCGACTGGGCAGCGTCGCAGCTGGAGCGCCTGCTGGCTGGCGAGATCGACCACTATGTGGGCGAGCGTCACTGCCTGCGGCTGGACAACGGCCGCCGGGCGCCCGTGCTGTGCACCGTGACACTGGCGCCCGAAGTGGGCGATGAGCCCGCGCACCTGGTGTGTGTGGTGCAGGACCTCGACGAGATCAAGGCCGCGCGTGCTGCGCTGCAGCGCAGCGAGGCCCGCCAGCGCCTGGCGGCCACGGTGGTGGACAACACCATGGAGGGCGTGGTGGTAACCGACGCCCACAGCCGCATCCTGTCGGTCAACGCGGCGTTCACCCGGCTGCTGGGCTATACCGAGGAGGAGCTGCTGGGCAAGACCCCGCGCGTCTTCAAGTCGGGCCGCCACGACAAGGCTTTTTATGAGGCGATGTGGTCGGCGCTGACCGAAACCGGGTACTGGCAGGGCGAGATCTGGAACCGCCGCAAGAACGGCGAGATCTTCCCGGAGCACATGTCCCTGTCGGCCGTGCGCGACCCGGCGGGCGAGATCACGCACTACGTGTGCATGTTCACCGACATCTCCGAAGAAAAGGCCCAGCAGCGGCAACTGGAATACCTAGCGCACAACGACCCGCTCACGGGCTTGTCCAACCGCACCTGGTTCGGGCACCAGCTGGAGCTGGCGGTGCAGGAGGCGCAGGGCAGTGGCGAGCACATCGCCGTGCTGCTGCTCAACCTGGACCGCTTCAAGGACGTGAACGACAGCTACGGCCACGCCACGGGCGACGAGGTGCTCAAGCACATTGCGCGGCAGGTGCAGTCCGCCCTGCGGCCCGGAGACGTGCTGGGGCGCATGGCGGGCGACGAGCTGGCCGTGGTGGCGCGCAACCTGCGCCATGCCGATGGTGCCGCCGCCGTGGCGCGCCACCTGATCCGCGCCGTGGCCGAGCCCTGGCGTTCGCCCGACGGGCTCGAGGTGGTGGCGGGCGTCAGTGTGGGCATCTGCATGTTCCCTGAGCACGCTGGCACCACCGAACTGCTGCTGCAGGGCGCCCACGCGGCGGTCTATGGCGCCAAGGCGCGCGGCCGGGGGGCG
>Ga0208636_100320_pt1 | contig 12678 bp, 10 predicted proteins | sample LakWasM103_HOW12_2_FD_183921 | JGI IMG/M metagenome (GOLD analysis project Ga0208636, IMG submission 183921) | Freshwater sediment methanotrophic microbial communities from Lake Washington under simulated oxygen tension - Sediment Metagenome... | ecosystem: Environmental > Aquatic > Freshwater >... | reverse complement strand
CGACGGCGACCAGCCCAACGACAGCCACGACGGCGACCAGCCCAACCACGGCAACCACTGCGACTACCGCAACGACAGCCACGACGGCGACCAGTCCAACCACGGCTACGACTGCGACTACCGCAACGACGGCTACGACAGCGACCAGCCCAACGACGGCCACAACGGCGACTACCGCAACGACGGCAACGACAGCGACTAGCCCAACCACGGCAACCACTGCGACTAGCCCAACGACGGCGACTACCGCGACTACCGCAACGACAGCCACGACGGCGACCAGCCCAACGACGGCCACAACGGCGACTACCGCAACGACGGCTACGACAGCGACCAGCCCAACGACGGCTACGACAGCGACCAGTCCAACGACGGCTACGACTGCGACTAGCCCAACCACGGCAACTACCGCAACGACAGCCACGACGGCGACCAGCCCAACGACGGCCACAACTGCGACTACCGCAACGACGGCAACGACAGCGACTACCGCAACGACGGCTACGACAGCGACCAGCCCAACGACGGCTACGACTGCGACCAGTCCAACGACGGCTGCGACTGCGACTACCGCAACGACGGCTACGACAGCGACCAGTCCAACGACGGCAACCACTGCGACTAGCCCAACGACGGCGACGACTGCGACTACCGCAACGACAGCCACGACAGCGACCAGTCCAACCACGGCAACCACTGCGACTAGCCCAACCACGGCAACTACCGCAACCACGGCCACAACTGCGACTACCGCAACGACGGTTACGACAGCGACCAGTCCAACCACGGCCACGACGGCGACTAGCCCAACCACGGCTACGACTGCGACTACCGCAACGACAGCCACGACGGCGACCAGTCCAACCACGGCAACCACTGCGACTAGCCCAACGACGGCAACGACGGCGACTACCGCAACGACCGCAACGACCGCAACGACAGCCACGACGGCGACCAGTCCAACCACGGCTACGACTGCGACTACCGCAACGACGGCTACGACAGCGACCAGCCCAACGACGGCCACAACGGCGACTACCGCAACGACGGCTACGACAGCGACCAGCCCAACGACGGCTACGACTGCGACTACCGCAACGACAGCCACGACAGCGACCAGTCCAACCACGGCCACGACGGCGACTAGCCCAACCACGGCAACCACTGCGACTAGCCCAACCACGGCCACAACGGCGACTACCGCAACGACGGCTACGACAGCGACCAGTCCAACGACGGCAACCACTGCGACTAGCCCAACGACGGCGACTACCGCAACGACAGCCACGACTGCGACCAGCCCAACCACGGCCACAACTGCGACTACCGCAACGACGGTTACCACTGCGACTAGCCCAACGACGGCAACGACCGCAACGACAGCCACGACGGCGACCAGCCCAACGACGGCTACGACGGCGACTAGTCCAACGACAGCGACTACTGCGACTACCGCAACGACGGTTACGACAGCGACCAGTCCAACCACGGCAACCACTGCGACTACCGCAACGACCGCAACGACCGCTACTACGCCGACGACAGCTACGACAGCGACTACTGCGACTACTGCAACAACGGCTACTACACCGACTAGCTCAACTTCAGATGATGACGACGACTCTGACAGTGACGCGGATGCCGACAGCGATGCCGACGCGGACAGCGATGCCGACGCCGACAGTGACTCCGATGCGGACAGTGATGCCGACGCAGACAGTGATGCAGACAGTGATGCCGACAGTGATGCCGACAGTGACGCCGACAGTGACGCCGACAGTGACGCCGACAGTGATGCAGACAGTGACGCCGACAGTGATGCCGACAGTGATGCAGACAGTGATGCAGACAGTGACGCCGACAGTGACGCCGACAGTGATGCCGACAGTGATGCAGACAGTGACGCCGACAGTGATGCCGACAGTGATGCAGACAGTGACGCCGACAGTGATGCAGACAGTGATGCAGATAGTGACGCCGACAGTGATGCCGACAGTGATGCCGACAGTGACGCCGACAGTGATGCAGACAGTGACGCCGACAGTGATGCCGACAGTGATGCCGACAGTGACGCCGACAGTGATGCAGACAGTGATGCAGACAGTGACGCCGACAGTGACGCCGACAGTGACGCCGACAGTGATGCAGACAGTGATGCCGACAGTGACGCCGACAGTGATGCAGACAGTGACGCCGACAGTGATGCAGACAGTGACGCCGACAGTGACTCCGATGCGGATAGTGATACCGACGCCGATGGAAACCAAAATGATCCCCAGGGCAACAATGGTCACGGCAACGGCGACCAAAATGCTCCAGGCAACTCAGGCTCCAACAATAATGCCGAAAATAGTGAGCATTCCGGTCAAGGCAACAGTGGGCAGAATCAAGACAGTGCACCCAGTGATAGTACCGTGAGCGTCGGGGCTGGTGATGTCAGTGACGATATGCACAAAATGGATGGAAATAATCAAGGCAATACCTTGACAGGTACCTCAGGCGATGACGACATTGATGGCAAGAAGGGCAATGACACCTTGTCTGGCGGTGATGGCAATGACCAAATCCATGGAGGTGTCGGCAATGACATGATTGATGGCGGCGCCGGTAATGACCATTTATATGGTGATGCGGGTAATGATGTGGTTCACGGCGGTGACGGTAATGACACCCTCTATGGCTCGGATGGAGATGATTCGCTCTACGGCGATGCCGGTAATGACCTGTTTGTATTCGGCGACATTTCTGGTGACACCTATGTCGATGGCGGTTCAGGGAACTGGACGGATGTCATTGAGCTCGATATGGGCGGTGGTTCTGGTGCGCAGGGAGGGGATTGGACCTTGGAAATTGATGGGAAAATGGTCGATGGTACGGGTGACGATCATGGGCAGATCGATACCGGCGGTGCATCGGGAACCATCCATACCGATGATGGCGATATCGATTTTGACAATATAGATAGGATCGAGTGGTAATCGGGTAATCGTCATCTAACCAATCGGGATCCCCGCAAAAGGATCCCGATTTTTTTGTAACGATGGTGCATTTATAAAAATGGATGGCTCTATAATCCTGTCTTTGGAGGAACTTGTCGCAGTAACTGGCGGTGTGTGGACAAATCCGCGTTTAGTGCCGGTTATCTCTCGGGTAGCCATGAATCCGTTGACGACGCGGCCCGGTGATTTGCTGATTACCACCAACCGGGAGCAATGGAAACTGAAAGGCTTGGAAACGGAAACGCCTGATGCCTTAAATATCCTATTGCAAAAGGGAGGCGCTGCAGCCATGGTGAGGCGAACCTCGTCGCTGGATTGTTCGGTAAATCTTTTGCGCGTGGACGATACTTATCAGGCACTGCTTGCCATTGCCGTTGCGGTGCGAGACAAGGCGTCTGCCCGGCGCGTGCTGGTGACAGGCACCGATGGTAAAACCGGTTTTAAGATGCAAATGCATCATCTTGCGTCGGGACAGGTTCCGGTCAATGCCCGTCTGGACAGCAACAACATGGATCGGGGAATTTGCACGGCGCTGGCCAATACCAAGAGCCACCACGCCCTTTCCGTTGTTGAAGTGGCTGTGTCGCGTAAACGGCTGGGCATAAGGCGTTCGCAATTGGTTAGGCCGGATTTATGTGTTATCACCGAGATTGGTTATGAGCACTTGGCTACCCATGGCAGTATGGATAAGCTTATCGCGGCCAAGGCGTCGGTTGTTTCCGGTTTGGTGGACGGAGGTTGTTGTCTGATTAAGTCCGATCCCCGTTATTTCGAACTTTTGCGTCAGGCTATTCTTTCTTATCGGAATGTGCCGATTCTGAGTTTCGGTGAAAATGAACATGACCTTGGCCGGCTGCTGAGTGCTGAATTCGACGTGGCGCGATACGGCTGGCAGGTGCAGGCGGAGATAGACGGCAGGCCGTTGGATTATTTTTTACCGCTGGTCGAACGGCACGCCCCCTTGAGCAGTGTCGGCGTACTGACGGCGCTTCACTTGGCCGGTTTGGATGTGGTGCAAGCGGCCGAGCGTTTTGCCGACTTCAAGCCTTATGCAACGTCCGGCCGGATTTACGAACTGCCCGCCGGAAAAGGTTCCTATGTGGTTTACGACCAAAGTCACCATATCTCCTTGTTTGGGCTGGATGATTTTTTTCATACCGCCGCGCGGCTTGCACCCAAGCCGGGAGGATACAAATTGCTGGTGCTGGGGCACGTTTATGACGAGCGGGAATATGGTCCGCTGGTGTGGGAGGTTTTGCCGCCTGCACATTTGCGGGGTTTGATTGAAGCGAGCGGCATCGATATGCTCTATACAGTGGGGGACCGCGAGGAGTTCGAGGCGTTTCTGGCGGGGATAAGCATTCCTTGGGAGCATTTTCCCGATCCTCAAGCGTTGATAGAACCGCTGCACAGTCGCCTGGGCGCCAACGATTTGTTGTTGGTGAAAGGCGATCAGAACGAAAAGATGTTTGTGCTTACCGAGGGCTTGCGCGAACGGGCAAAACAATCGCCAAATAAAACGGTTACTGTAAGAGACTGAGGCAATGGCGGAGAAATATGAAGAAGGGGCGACCCTTGAATATCGGCACTATGCCTGCCCGGAAAAGCAAATGCCCAGTTTCCTGCCGGGGCCTGCCGACATCGCTTTACTGCATTCTTTGGAAGCCGCTATTCGTAGTGAGGATAAAAGCGCTGTGGCTAACGATGCGCTGGACGATCTATTCTGCCGGAGCGGTTTTCCTCAGCGCTATGAACGTCTGATCCTGGTATTGTACGCCCCCGGCCATAAGCGCATTTTAGTTAGCCGGGCGGGGAAGGGCGAACAGGTGAATTTTTCCAGTGTCTTCCAGCGGTTACTGGCTCATTCCCGGTGCACGCTTATGGCGTCACTGCCTTTTCGTCTGCAACTGGATTTCGTGTTGGAGCCTCCATTGCCAGTGGATTATTACGCAGTGGGAATGGGGCATACCGGCGAGCGCCATTTCGAAATAGGCATTGACGGCTTGATGGCGCGCGGAGCGGATAATAAGTTCCATATTTTTTTGCCCGGCGATGGTTATGTGCGCTCTGTTATGAGCATGAGCCAGTTGCGTGCTTATATGAGTCGTGTGCATGGCGAAGAATATTTGCGACAGGCGGCGTTTAAACGCTTCCGTTCGGAAAGTTTTTTGTCAGCAAAAGATACCTGGTTACGTTTGTACCGTGGTTATCCTGTGGTAGGGGCAATCAGCAAAGATAAAATTCAGCATGCGCTTGAGTTGGCGATTGCGCATATCCAAACTACCCAAGAGGCAAACGGTAAGTTTCTCTACTACTATGACGCCGCAGCAGATTCCCGCCGGGATCATGAGCACCCTGGTCGAGATCCGATTAAAAATCCTTTTTACAATATTTTGCGCCATGGCGGCGGCGGATTGACTTGCCTGTACTATGAGAGAAATGCCGGTCGGGGCCAGACAATTGATAATGTGCGCCGCGCCATAGATTACCTGATAACTCAAACGCGGGTGCAGGATTACGCCGGACGGGAAGGCGCTTATATCTACAGCGAGAAAAAGGCTAAGCTGGGCGGATCCGGTATTGCGCTTTACTTATTGTCGGAGTACCAGTTAGCGACCGGCGATGGTCGATACCGGGACTGGGCCGATAAAATTGCCTGGCACACACTCAACCAAATTACCGCGAGTGGTGAATTTATTTACTACAATATCTATCTTGATAAGCCGGTAGCAGAAGAGGATAACCAGAAGTTTTTTTCTTTTTATTACCCCGGCGAAGCGGTGTGCGGTTTAGCGAAATACCTGCACTTGGTTGATGAGGAAAGTCGTGGGCTTATATTCGAAAAACTACATAAAGCGTTGGAATTTCTGCTGGTCGTTCGTCCTACAACACGCGCTAGCGAATACAGCGCGGTACCGTCCGATGCCTGGTTAATGATGGGGATTATGGAATTGTGGGATTTTGCGGACATGCGCGATTCCAAGTATGCGGATTTTGTTTTTACCGATGCGCAAAAGATGATCGATAACTTATATAAAGTCACGGATGCGCCTTACCCCGATTATGTCGGGGCGTTTTACTATAAATACGGCGATTATCCCTACGCCGACGGTGCGCGTTGCGAAGGATTGCTGGGCGCTTACGAGTTGGCCGTTAAAATGGGTGAACGGGAAAAAGCCCGGCAAATTTGGCGTGCGCTGCGCCTTGCTGCTTGGGCGGTGATGCACTTGGTGAATACCGAGGATGCCATTTATTTTGCCAAAAATCCCGCCATTGCTTTGGGCGGGATACGTTTTAAGTACACGCGGCATTGGTTTCGCATTGATACTATCCAACACGTCGCTTCATTTTTCGCCAAAATGCTGCCTTATTGGGACAGTGCCGAGTCTGCTGGCGAACCATGATGCCGCCACTTCGGCACTGGATTTACTCGGAGGCAGGACGTTTAGGCGGCGGCGGTTATGCCCAGGTTTACCGCTGCCGTAACGCCGCTGTTTCTGCGGATGAATACGCCATCAAAGTATTAGATGATCCCACTTATGCTAATACCTTCGAGAGGGAGGTTCAGGCGCTAAAAATATTGAAAGATTGCCCTGCTGTTCCGAATTTGATCGATTATGGGCGCAACGCCGAGAAAAAGTTGTGCATCATCACCGATCTGGCGCCAGGGGCGCGGTTGGATAAACAGATACGCCGCAACGGGCCGCTTTCTTATGATTCGACGTTGGCGCTGATTGAGCAGACCCTGATCGTGCTGGCATACTCCCATAGCAAGGGCTTGTTGCACAAGGACATTAAGGCTTCCAATGTGCTTATGGACGATGGCCGCTTCACCCTGCTGGATTGGGGAGTTGGCGAACTGCTAGGTAACGGAAGATCTGAAACAATACGCGCTAACCAAGACTTTGTTGCGCCAGAGTGCTATTACGGCGAACATGGTTTCGCCGTCGATTTTTATTCGTTAGGTTGGCTGGCGGTATATGCGCTCACCGGCAGTTTGCCTTATGATTTTTCTGCGATTCGCGAGCAAGATTATCGGCTGGTTGCTCATTGTTTGCAGCGCCCCGTTTTGCCGGCGGATATACCCGTACCGCTACGCAGCTTGATTTATAACTGGATCGGTAAAAAAGCCGCAGAACGTTTGGTGGGTTATAATTTGCCCGCTTTGCTGGCAGCCGCTCAGGGGTGTGAGCCGGACTTTTCCGCGTACATGGACTTGCGGCAAATACAACGGGAATTTAGCTATATTCATTTGGCGGCCAAGCAGGGTATTCCTTATGCTCAATACCAATTTGCCTTACGCTTACTCAAACAAGGGCTCACTGATGAGGCTGTTTTTTGGTTGCAAAAAGCCGGAGATGCCGGTTTTGTGCTGGCCGTAGACAGGCTTTCCCGGATACTCGTCAAAAGAGGAGGGAAAGATCGAATTCGTGCCGAGGCGCTGCTGCAAGAGGCCGCACATGGCGGCAATGCCAGTGCCCAGCTTAGGCTGGGAATGTCTTTTCTGAGCTCCTCCGAACGCGACGTTGAGCAGGCCGGTGCTTGGCTGCGCTTGGCGGCGGATAACGGTCTTGCCCGTGCTCAATACGAGTTGGGTCGGCTACTGCAAAATGAACTGGTCAAGCCCGATGAAGCATTGATCTATTTGGCTATGGCCGCCGAACGCGGATATCCAAAATGAAGTTTTTAAGCAAACGCCGTGGCCTTGCGTTGCTTGCCTTCACCGTAGCATCTTTTTGTGCCGTTGCGGATTGGAAAACACCGCGTGAGGCGCTGGATCAGCGTTTGGTACAGGGTGAGTTTCGCATTCATTACACTTTGACCGGGGAAAACGCATTTCCCTTTGATGTTCCACCATCGCAACGTGCGCAGCAGGCGGCGGTTTGGCTAAATAGCCTGGTTGCCCAGATCGGCCAAGCCAATCGTTATTACAGCGAGCAACTGGGGTTGACGCCACCTTTGTCCAATGCGCGTTATCGGGATGTACGCTCAATTGATGTTCACATCGTTAAACTTGAAGGCAAAAAAGGTTCTACGGGTGATGCAGCCATCGCTTATCATTACCAACATTTTGATGGGAGTACACCTGCGCTGACCATTGCTTTGACCAATAAATGGCAGCCGCCTAATTTAACGCCCAATCACGAAGTTTTTCACGCCTACCAGTATGCTTATACGTTTTTTAAGAATCCCTGGTATTTGGAAGGCATGGCGCACAGCATGGAGACGGCGTTTAGGAGAGGCGAGGTGCAGACCGAGGTGTTGCCACGTGATCATGGGCAGCTGGAGCAGGTTTTGACGCGCTCTTACGGTGCGGATCTATTTTGGAACCGTCTTATGTATTTATGTGATAGTGCTTGCAGCGGCAGTGCGCCTGCAACAGCTTGGAAGGGGGGGGCTTATACGCCCCGCAGCCAGTTTTGCGGCGGTAGGCTGGTGCGTAGCACTTTGGAGCAATACCAGATGATCGACAAAGAAGCAGCGCAGACACGCGGCATTGATCCCGCCGATTGGCCGGAAAAAGAGCAACGATCTCCGAAAAATAACCCATTTTTGCTGCGCGGTTTGCGCCGAACTATCGAAAACGAATGTCCGGTGTATGGCAATTCAGAACTTAAAGCTTTTCACAGCTTGTTGGAAGCATATTAAGGAGCGCGCACGAATTAGCTTGAGCGAGTTTACATTTAAGTGGCTCGATATACCAACGGAGCCGACCTTTCAAGTTGCTCAACCTATTAAATGAACATTTCTAAGTAGGCATTTTTTATATGTCAAAACACGGGGTTATAGATATGTCGTATGAAGGGTTTTTCGCCATTCTGGTTCGGCGCGCTTTTGCAGTCCTAGCCTTGGCTATGGTTTTTGTGTCCGGGGTACTGGCCGAGACCGTGCCTATCGGCATCCGCTTTATTCTAAGCGACGACCTGGGGCTAGACGCTACGCAACGCCAAGCCACCCAGGCAAAACTGGAAAGTTACGTGGCAGAACTTAACAGCTATTACCGCAACAGTGAAGTGATGTTGCAAGCCGAAATTGTGGATATTGAGTTTTCTCGAATTGAAGCAGTCGATGTTATGCAGATCCTTGACGACATGGCGCATCAGCAGAACGGATTCGACACGCTGTTTAAAAAAGCTGATGAATTTGGAGCTGATTATACTGTTGTGATGAGCAGCAAGCTGATGGTTCATGGTAAGCGTGGGTGTGGACGCGCTGTTGCGGTGAACAAAACACTGGAGTCGATTGCCTCGACGCGCAATGCCTATGCTGTCATTAACTTTATCTGCGGTTCTCATACCTTGGCGCACGAGTTGGGGCATCTGATGGGCTTGAATCACGGCGTTCTGGTTGATCAGTGCCAACCCAAAGCGGGGCATACCTCGGCCATCGCTCCTTATGCCAACGGTTACGCAGAGGGTAATTGTGACGGTGAGCCGCAACAGGGAGAATTCGGCACCATTATGGTGGGTGGTCATATGAGTGAAATAAACGGCAACAACAAGGGAAGTTTGCCGATATTTTCCAATCCGCGCATTCGGGATGAGCGCTGCGGTGCAAATCAGATATGCGGCGATCCCGTCATTGGCGATGCTGCCCGTGCTTTGAATGAGAATTCGCGGTATTACGCGATGCATGAAGAACCGGATGTACACACCCTGCATTATGGGAGTATGGAGTTGCTTGCATGCATCAGCAGTAAATACCGGGGCAAGGAGATCACGGAGTTGGAAGAGCTCGCGTGTCCTAATGCCGGCATCAGCAAGGTGACCGGTATCGAAAAGTTGAGCGCATTGCGGCGTATTGATCTATCCGGTAACCGGCTTGTGGATATGAGTCCGCTCGAACAGTTGCTGGCTGATCGCATTGAGACAATAGATTTGCAAGGGAATGATCGGCTGTCATGCTCATCTCTTGACGGTCTTGCGGGACGGTTTCCAGGTAAGGTGCTGCGGCCCATACGATGTTTTCGGCAAGAGAGTAAAAGGGTGTTGAATGACGGTTTGGCCTAAAGTTTCCAGGGATGGTGCAGGCAAAGTCACTCAGTGCGTGTTTTAAAAGTCAGTCACAAAGTCGTCCGAGCATTAAATTTATCATTGCAATATGAATAAAGGCGGTACTGGAGTCGGTCAGTACCTCGTAATCTTTACTTAATCGACGGTAGCGATAAAGCCAGGCGAAGGTTCTTTCAACAACCCAGCGGCGCGGTAATAATTGAAAGCCCTTGGCATTATCAGAGCGTAAAATCGTTTCTAAAACAATGTGGAAGCGTTGCGCGGCCCAGTTCATCAGCTTAGGTCCTCGATAACCGCCATCAACCCAAATGCGACGTATTTTCTTGCAACTTCCGGTCAATGCTTTAAAAATAAGCTTTGCCCCATCACGCTCTTGCACCGAAGCCGCCGTCACCACAACGACCATAATCAGTCCCAGTGTATCCACAAGAATATGACGTTTTCGACCTTGAATTTGTTTGCCGGCGTCGAAGCCTTTAATACCCGCTAAAGCGCTTGTTTTAACGCTTTGACTATCGATAGAACCGGCGGTTGGATGCTTATGTCGCCCTGCTTTTTGCCTAACCCAAGCACGCAACGTGTCGTGAATACGTTGCCACATTCCATTGGTTGTCCAACATCGATAATAGCCGTACACAGTCTGCCATGCTGGAAATTTATGCGGCAACAATCGCCAAGCACACCCACTTCGAGCAATATACACAATCGCGTTGATAAGCTTCCTTAACCCCACTCTTCTCGGGCGTCCTTTTGGCAACGCACTGGGTAATAACGGCTTAATAAGCGCCCATTTTTTATCATTCAAGTCTGTCGGGTAGCGCTTGACTTTTGAGGTTCGCTTCTTGGTCGTCATTGCAAAAATGCTTATTTTTGCATTTTAGCTGTTTTTGTCACTTTTAAAACATGCACTTAGGAGCGCTTGTTCACCACTGCCTTTGCCTTTGAAGTCACCCATGGCTGCATTAAGCACTGCGCCACTGGATAGGCAGGTCACCCCCACAATACGGCAGATAGGAAAACCCAGTCCGGGTTTCTGTCCATTCTGCTGGGGATAGGCGGCTTGGTTAGCTTGCGTATCCGGTAAGGTGACGGTTGTGCCATCCACCGGTCGTACACGCCGTCCGTACCAGCGCCAAGTCTTGGGGGATTGGGCAGCAATCAGGCTACCCGTGTGACGCACTATCTTTGATACCATTTCCAGCGGCAAGCGCTGACGCGCCTTGCAGTATCCACCTGTTTTTGTGCTGCACTGTGGTAAGCCATGGGTTAGCCGTTTCATAGCGGCATCATTGACGATGTTTTGACATGAGCGATCTGGTCTCAGGACTTGCGCGAGAAACATGGACAGTGTTTCTGTCGGAGGAAATAGTCGCTCACGATGCTCGGGCAGTGTTGACTCCAGTGTGTCCAGTAGTTCTGGTGAGCTGAGCTGATTGAAAAAACTAAACGCGTCACTGGCAGCCGCGTAACGTTGAATGCGCTGTTGTTGAGATAATACAGAACGGTTAATATGCATAGGGGCTGGCTGTTTGGTGGTTTCTATGGTTTGGTGACTAAAGCTTACCGGCAGCCGCTGTATTTGCAACGTTGCCGGATGATCCGGTCGCTAATATGTATTTGCAACGCTGTGTTGCCGAAAAAGATGGGGTGGGTTCTGATTGGGATGGTGTTTGGGCGCTAAATGAAAAATAATCAGCTAGGCGATATGCAGAATTATCTGGATATTTGTATTGCCAGCCAGCAACTGACGGTTTATGCGGATGGACAGACGGTGCTGCGTTATCCCATTTCCACCGCCAAAAAAGGCGCCGGCGAATTGATGGGCAGCGAATGCACGCCTACCGGCTGGCATAAGATCAGGGCCAAAATCGGCGAGGGTCGGTTGTTAAACTCGGTTTTTGTCGGCAGACGCGCCACCGGTGAAATTTACAGTGCCGATTTGGGCAGGCAGCATCCGCAACGTGACTGGATTTTGACCCGGATCTTGTGGCTGGGCGGGCTGGAGCCGGGCAAGAATCGTTACGGCAACGTCGATAGCACTTGGCGGTATATTTATATCCACGGTTGTCCTGATGAGTTGATGAACGGCAGCCCTGAATCGCATGGCTGTATTCGGATGAAAAATGTCGATGTGCTGGATTTGTTTAATAGGATTGAGGTTGGAGTTAAGGTTTATATTCATGAGTAGCTGTTTTTTTGTAAGCGTAAAGGGACTTGGATGACGCGTATTGTTTTAGGCATTGAATACGATGGCAGCGGATTTTCAGGCTGGCAATGGCAAACTCATCAGCGCAGTGTCCAACAGGTGCTTGAACAGGCCTTATCGAAAGTCGCCAATCATCCGGTTACCGTGCAGTGCGCCGGAAGAACCGATACCGGCGTGCATGCGCTTGAGCAGGTGGTGCATTTTGACGCAAAAGTAGAGCGCGAACTGCATACCTGGGTGCTGGGCGGTAACAGCAATCTGCCGGATGATGTCAGGATCACCTGGGTAAAACCGGCGGTGGGTGATTTCCATGCCAGATACAGCGCCATTGCGCGTTTTTATCGCTATGTCATTCTTAACCGGCCGATCAAATCGGCGTTATTACGTAATCAGGCGACTTGGCATCACAATCCGTTGGATGCCGATAAAATGCACCGGGCTGCGCAACATCTGATCGGCA
>Ga0208636_100317_pt1 | contig 12775 bp, 10 predicted proteins | sample LakWasM103_HOW12_2_FD_183921 | JGI IMG/M metagenome (GOLD analysis project Ga0208636, IMG submission 183921) | Freshwater sediment methanotrophic microbial communities from Lake Washington under simulated oxygen tension - Sediment Metagenome... | ecosystem: Environmental > Aquatic > Freshwater >... | reverse complement strand
ATTGCCCAAAAAAACGGGCTGGCCGTGGCGGCGGATCCGAATATGCAGGCCAAGCCCGAAGGCAAGTCGCGTAAAAAAGATAAGCGTCCTTGATCATGATTCCAGTAAACCATAGCTGCTCTCGTTTTTGCGTAGTGCGCCCTTTGGCACAGTTCAAGGCAGACTTTAACTGCACTATTAAGTTAAGAAATACCCTGGTCCCCAAGCTCCAGCTTGGGAACCCAGGAGGCGAAGCTCCAGCTTCGCGAGACGGGAAGCTGGAGCTTCCTACACTGAATTCCCAAGCTGGAGCTTGGGAACTAGCGCCAAAGTCTGTTCAAGACCGTCATTTGGACACGGACATTGATTTGGATGTAGGCCGGAATAAGACCGCCCGGCGTCAGCCAGGGTGGGCGTTTCCGGCAATCGGAGCGCCGGAAAAGCTTCCGTTCCTGCTCACGCCCCTTGCCTACATCCATGTAGGCAACACCAGTCCTGCGCGCTTAACGCGCGGACAGGCTTATTCCGGCCTACGTCGAGATGTATATAACGACGAGCGCGGCGCGTGGAAACGCGGAGGCGATCTAACGGCAGCGACGCAGCGCATGGGAGCGAGACAAATATGACACCCTCAAACCATACCCTGCCGAAGTTCAACCCGTCCCGGCTGTTCATCCTGCGCCCGGTGGCGACGTCGCTGCTGATGGTGGCGATGCTGCTGGTCGGCATTCTGGCTTACCGGTTGTTGCCGGTTTCCGCTTTGCCGCAAGTCGATTATCCGACCATACAAGTCGTGACTTTGTATCCGGGCGCCAGTCCCGAGGTGATGACTTCGGTGGTTACCGCGCCGCTGGAGCGCCAGTTCGGCCAGATGCCGGGACTGACCCAGATGTCGTCGACCAGCTCCGGCGGCGCGTCGGTGATTACCCTGCAATTCAACCTGAACCTGGATTTGGACATTGCCGAACAAACCGTGCAGGCGGCGATAAATGCCGCCGCCAACTTCCTGCCGAACGACTTGCCGCAAGCGCCGATTTACAGCAAGGTCAATCCGGCCGACACGCCGATCATGACGCTGGCGGTCAGCTCCAAAGCCTTGCCGTTGTTCAAGGTCGAAGATTTGGTCGATACCCGCTTGGCGCAGAAAATCGCCCAGCTGTCCGGCGTCGGCATGGTCAGCATCAGCGGCGGCCAGCGTCCTGCGGTGCGGATTCAGGCCAATCATAAAGCGCTGGCCGCTTACGGCATCAGTCTGGAAGACGTGCGCAGCGCGATCGCCGCCGCTAACGTCAACCAGCCCAAAGGCATGTTCAACGGGCCGATGCGCTCGGCGATTATCGACAGCAACGACCAGTTGCGCTCGGCGGCGGAATACCAGGATTTAGTGGTGGCTTACCGCAACGCTGCGCCGGTGCGGCTGTCCGAAGTCGCCGAAGTGATCGACGGCGCGGAAAATGTCCGGCTGGCGGCCTGGGCGAACAAAGAGGCGGCGGTGATCGTCAACATCCAGCGCCAGCCCGGCGCAAACGTGATCGAGGTGGTTGACCGCATCAAGGAACTGCTGCCGAAATTGCAGGCGTCGTTGCCGCTGAGCGTCGAGGTGCTGCCGTTGACCGACCGTACCGTGACCATCCGCGCCTCGGTGCATGATGTGCAGTTCGAGTTGCTGCTCGCGGTGGCGCTGGTGGTGATGGTGATTTTCCTGTTCCTGCGCAACGTCCCGGCGACGATCATTCCGGGCGTCGCGGTGCCGCTGTCTCTGGTCGGCACCTTTGCGGTGATGTATCTGGCCGAGTTCAGCATCAACAACTTAACGCTGATGGCGCTGACCATCGCCACCGGTTTCGTGGTCGACGACGCGATCGTGGTCATCGAGAATATCTCCCGTTACATCGAGCGCGGCGAATCGCCGTTGAAAGCCGCGCTGAAAGGCTCCGAACAAATCGGCTTTACCATTATTTCGCTGACTTTTTCGCTGGTCGCGGTGCTGATTCCGTTGCTGTTCATGGGCGACGTGGTCGGCCGCTTGTTCAGGGAGTTTGCGATCACGCTGGCGGTGGCGATCCTGATTTCCGCCATCGTATCGCTGACGCTGACGCCGATGATGTGCGCCAAGCTGCTGCGTCCGCATGAAGAGCATGCCGAAAAGCCCGGCGACGATTGGTTCGACAAGCTGATTGCCGCTTACGGCCGCAGCCTGGAATGGGTCATGCAGCGGCAAGTCCTGACCCTATCGGTGTTTTTCGCCACCGCCGCATTGACCGTGGCGTTGTACATCTTCATCCCGAAGGGATTTTTCCCGGTACAGGATACCGGCATCATTCAGGGTTTTTCCGAAGCGCCGCAAAGCGTGTCCTTTTCGGCGATGGCCGAGCATCAGCAAAAGTTGGCCGCACTGCTGCTTGAGGACCCGGCTGTAGACAGCCTGTCGTCGTTCATCGGCGTCGACGGCGTTAATACCACGCCCAACGCCGGACGCTTCCTGATCAACCTGAAACCGCTGGCCGAACGCAAACTGAGCGCAACCGAAGTGATCGCCCGGCTGAAACCCAAACTGGCCGTGCTGACCGGAGTGACCCTGTATTTGCAGCCGGTGCAGGATCTGACCATGGAAAACCGGGTCAGTCGCACCCAGTACCAGTTCACGCTGGAGACGCCCGATATTGACGAATTGAACCGCTGGACGCATAAGCTTGTGGCGGCACTTTCCGGTCAGCCGGAGTTTGCCGATGTGACCAGCGATGTGCAGGATCAGGGTCAACAAGTCTATGTCAACATCGACCGCAGCACCGCCAGCCGTTTCGGCGTCACTACCGCGGCGATCGATAATGCGCTGTACAGCGCTTACGGGCAACGGCTGGTATCGACTATTTTCACCCAGTCCAACCAGTACCGGGTGGTGCTTGAAGTCGATCCGGCCGAGCAAACTTCGCCGGAAGCCCTGAACGATTTACGGATTCCTTCCAGCAACGGCACGCAGGTGCCGCTGTCGGCGATAGCCGAATTATCGGAACGGCCGACGCCGCTGTCGATCAACCATCTCGACCAGTTTCCGGTCGCGACGCTGTCTTTTAACCTGGCCCCGGGCGCGGCGCTGGGCGATGCGGTGAAGGCGATCGACCGCATCAAGCAGGAGATCGATTTGCCGTTGAGTATCCGCACTAGTTACCAGGGCGCGGCGCTGGCGTTTCAGGCTTCGTTGGGCAATACCCTGTGGCTGATCCTGGCCGCCATCGTCACCGTGTACATCGTGCTCGGCGTGCTGTACGAAAGCTATATCCACCCGATCACCATTCTGTCCACGCTGCCTTCCGCGGGCGTCGGGGCATTGCTGGCCTTGATCGTTTCCGGCGGCGACCTGGGCATCATCGGCATTATCGGGATTATTTTGTTGATCGGTATCGTCAAGAAGAACGCGATCATGATGATCGATTTCGCGCTGGATGCCGAGCGCAAGCAAGGCATGTCGCCGGAAGATGCGATTTTTCAAGCCTGCCTGCTGCGGTTCCGGCCGATCCTGATGACCACGTTGGCGGCATTGCTCGGCGCGTTGCCGTTGATGCTGGGCAGCGGCGTCGGTTCTGAATTGCGCCATCCGTTGGGCATTACCATGGTCGGCGGCTTGCTGCTCAGCCAGTTGTTGACCTTGTATACCACGCCGGTGATTTATTTATGGATGGATAGTCTGGCGCGACGCGTGTCCGGCCGGCTGCGGCTAAATCCGGCTGAAAGCGACGGAAATTTGTGATGAATTTAAGAACCGCAATTTGTCCACGAAAAGCACGAAAGACACGAAAAAAGCAGGATGTTGTGTTGGCATACCAATGCCGGTCGGGGTTTGTAACCCCGACCGAAACGTTTCAAGGAATCAATAGATTACGAAACGTGAGTGACGGGGTTGCAAACCCCGTCACGCTCAGTGAATTTAAGATCCTTAATGGGTCCACGAAAAGCACGAAAGACACGAAAAGTTATAGTAACTATTCAGCGTATCTTGCGCTGGTTCCCAAGCTCCTGCTTGGGAACCCAGTTAGCGAAGCTCCAGCTTCGCGAGTCGGGAAGCTGGAGCTTCCAAGACTGCGTTCCCAAGCTGGAGCTTGGGAACGAGCGAACCCCGTCACGCTCAGTGAATTTAATATCCTTAATGGGTCCACGAAAGACACGAAAAGCTATATTGTGGAGTTTTTCGTGCTTTTCGTGCTTTTCGTGTATTTCGTGGACAAAAAACTATGAACCTGTCGGCGCTGTTCATTTACCGCCCGGTCGCTACCAGTCTGCTGACCTTGGCCATCGTTCTGGCCGGTATTCTGGCTTTCCTGAATTTGCCGGTGTCGTCGCTGCCGCAGGTGGATTTTCCGACCATCAATGTCCAGGCCCAGTTGCCGGGCGCCAGCGCCGAAACCATGGCTGCCACGGTCGCCACGCCGCTGGAACGGGCCTTGGGACGCATCGCCGGTATTACCGAAATGACGTCCAGCAGCTCGCAAGGTTCCTCTCAGATAACCCTGCAATTCGACCTGGATCGCGACATCAACGGCGCGGCCCGCGATGTGCAGGCGGCGATCAATGCCGCCGCCAGCCTGTTGCCCAGCGGTATGCCGAACCGTCCGAGCTACCGCCGCGATAATCCGTCCGACTCGCCGATCCTGATACTGGCGCTGACTTCAGACACCCTCAGCCGAGGCCAGATGTACGATGCGGCTTCGACCATCCTGGCACAGAAAATATCGCAGATTCCCGGCATCGGCCAGGTACAGATCGGCGGTGCGGCGTTACCGGCGGTGCGGGTCGAATTGAACCCCAATGCGCTGACCAAATACGGCATCGGCCTGGAGGATGTCAGAAACACCATTACCCAAACCAACATCTCCCGGCCGAAAGGCGTGCTGGAAAACGATGAGCAACGCTGGCAGATTCAGGCCAATGATCAGGCCCGCAAAGCGGCGGATTACCTGCCGCTGATCGTCAGTTACCGTAACGGCGCGCCGGTCAGGATTGCCGATCTCGGCGAGGTGGTCGATTCGGTCGAGGACTTGCGCAATACCGGCTTGAAAAACGGCAAGCAGTCGGTGCTGCTGATTCTCAGGAAGCAACCGCTGGCCAACGTGATTCAAACCGTCTACCAGGTGCAGGCCCTATTGCCGGAACTACGCGCCTCGATCCCTAGCGCGATCGACCTGTCGGTGGTTATCGACCGGTCGCTGACCATCCGGGCTTCGATTACCGAAGTCGAGCACAGTTTGTTTATCGCCATCGTACTGGTCATCCTGGTGGTGCTGGTGTTCTTGCGAGACCTGCGTTCCACGCTGGTGCCGATTATTGCGGTGCCGGCGTCCTTGCTCGGCGCTTGTGCGGCCATGTATTTTTTCAATTACAGCCTGAACAACCTGACCTTGATGGCGCTGACCATCGCCACCGGTTTTGTGGTCGACGACGCTATCGTGGTATTGGAAAACACCAGCCGCCATATCGAAAAAGGCGTGGCGCCGTTCAAGGCCGCGCTGTTGGCAGCCAAGGAAGTCGGCTTTACCGTGATGGCGATGAGCGTGTCGCTGGTCGCGGTATTCCTGCCGATTTTGTTGATGGGCGGCGTGGTCGGCCGCATGTTCAGGGAGTTTGCGGTGACGCTGTCGGCGGCGGTGCTGGTGTCGTTGCTGGTGTCGCTGACCGTCACGCCGATGCTGTGCGCGCGTTGGGTGGGCAGGGAAAGTCCGCAGCATGGCCGCATCTATCAAGGCATAGGCCGGGCATTCGACCGGGTGCAGACGGCTTACGAAAGTTCGCTACGCTGGGCGTTGCGTCACGGCCGGATCATGATGCTGATTTTGCTCGGCACCATAGGCCTCAATGTTTACCTGTACACCGTGATCGACAAAGGTTTTTTTCCGACTCAGGACGGCGGCAGGTTGCTGGGCGAGGTTCAAACCGACCAAGGCACTTCTTTTTGGGCCTTGCAGAAAAAATTTTTCGAGATTTCCGAGCTGTTGCGGCAGGATCCGGCGGTCAATACCGTGGCCGGGTTTGCCGGCAGCCAGCAGAGCGGCAATAGCGCCCGAGTCTTCGTGGTGTTAAAGCCGCACGAAGAACGGGAGCCCATTGAACAAGTCATGGGCCGTTTGCGCGATAAGGTCAAACGCATTCCCGGCGCGGAGCTGCATATGTTCGCGGCGCAAGAACTGCGTATCGGCGGCCGACCCTCGTTCGGTTCGTTCGACTACGCCTTGCAATCCGACGACCTGGGCCTGCTCCGGGAGTGGATGCCGAAAGTGGTCGCCGCACTGTCCAAGCTGCCGGAGCTCAGCGACGTCAGCTCCAGTCAGCAAGACAAGGGGCAGCAGATCGGCTTGGTGGTCAACCGGGATATGGCGTCGCGCTACGGCGTCAGCCAGGCCATGATCGACGCGAGCCTTAACGACGCTTTCGGCCAGCGCCAGGTTTCGGTAATTTATAACCCGCTGAACCAGTACCGGGTAGTGATGGAATTGGCCCCGGAATATTGGCAAAGTCCCGAAGCCTTGAAGCAGGTGTATATCAGCGTACCGGCCAAGCGCTTGCCGTCCGGCGAACAACCGGGCGCGGTCCAGGTGCCGTTGTCGGCGCTGGCCGGTTTTGCGCCAACCAACACGCCGCTGTCGGTCAATCATCAAGGCCAGTTCGCCGCCGCCACGCTGTCGTTTAATCTTAAGCCCGGCGCCTCGCTGTCCACCGCCACCCAACTGATCGAAAAAACCATGCGCGACATCGGCGTGCCGAATGCCGTTCAAGGCAGTTTTCAGGGCTCGGCCAAAGCCTTCAAGGAATCGTTACGCAACCAGCCTTTTTTGATTCTGGCCGCGTTGTTCAGCATCTACATCGTGCTGGGCGTACTCTACGAAAGCTATATCCACCCGCTGACCATCCTGTCCACGCTGCCTTCCGCGGGGGTCGGCGCGCTGCTGGCGTTGATGGCTTGCGATACCGAATTCAGCATCATCGCGCTGATCGGCGTGATTTTGCTGATCGGCATCGTCAAGAAGAACGCGATCATGATGATCGACTTTGCGTTGTATGCCGAACGCGAGCACGGCCTGGATTCTCGCGAGGCGATTTTTCAAGCCTGCCTGCTGCGCTTTCGGCCGATCATGATGACGACGCTGGCCGCGCTGTTCGGTGCGCTGCCGTTGGCGCTGGGCAGCGGTTACGGCGCGGAGTTGCGCCAGCCGCTGGGCATTTCCATCGTCGGCGGCCTGATTTTTAGCCAGATGCTGACGCTGTATACGACACCGGTCGTCTACCTTTACCTGGATCGTTTCCGGCTGTGGTTTGGTGGACGCTTCCGAAGCGGACAAAATCTTTCAACACAATGAAAAAACAAATTTTTATTCACCACGAAGGCACGAAGGACACGAAGAGATGAAACGCCGTGTTCCCGGCGACTCACAAGCCGGACGAGACATGTTGTTTTTCACAAACCGGACGGGGCATGTTGCCCCGTCCGAAATGTTTTTTCCTCATTCCCACGCGCTGCGTGGGAATGCAGCCAAGGCGCGCGGTCAACAAGCTGAAATGCAGCGTATCTCTACGCAGGACGCAGCGCGTCCCATCCTGCATTCCCACGCAGCGCGTGGGAACGAGACAACGAGACAAATTATTCCAAACCCCGCCCCGCGTAGATCATGGGCCACGACGAAGACAATATCAAACTTCGTGCCCTTCGTGTCTTCGTGGTGAATTTTTTAGATTTTTTTGATAGCTACTTATCCCTGAGATTTACATGACAGTTCGCATTAGCCACCCCCTGATTTATGCCCTATTAACCGCACAGCTGGCCGGTTGCACGGTAGGTCCCGACTATGTCCGCCCCGAAGCCAAGATTTCCAATGAGTTCAAGGAAAGCAAAGGCTGGAAACAGGCCCAGCCTCGCGACAATGTGCTGTCCGGCAAATGGTGGGAAATTTTCAACGATCCCCGGCTTAATAAATTGGAAGAACAGGTTGCCGCCGCCAACCAGTCGATCATCCAGGCCGAGGCGCAATACCGTCAAGCCCAGCATCTGGTGCAATCGGCGCAATCCGGTTTTTTCCCGATACTCAATCTGACCGGCACGACCAACCGTTTCCGCGCCGCCAGCGGCCAAAGCGTGGCGGTGTCGGGCGTCAGGAACCTGTTCGGCGTCGCCGGGGCAATTGCCTGGGAGCCGGACTTATGGGGCAGCGTCAGTCGCCAGGTTGAAGCCAACACCGGCAGCGCCCAAGCCAGCGCCGCCACCTTGCAGGCGTTGCGGCTATCCAGCGAAGCGACATTGGCCGACGATTACTTTCAGTTAAAGGCCTTGGATGCGCAAAAAGCGTTGCTGGATGAAACCGTGGATGCTTACAGCCGGACCCTGCAAATCATCAAAAACCGTTATGCGGTCGGCATGGTCGCCAAGAGCGATGTGATGCAGGCCGAGACTCAGCTGGAATCGGTGCGCGCCCAAGCGATTAATCTCGGCGTACAGCGGGCTAAACTGGAGCATGCGATTGCGGTATTGATCGGCAAGACCCCGGCGGAATTGTCCCTGGTTTCAGCGCCGCTGGACGTGCAGCCGCCGTCGATTCCGGTCAGCCTGCCTTCGGAGCTGCTGGAACGACGTCCCGACATTGCCGCCGCCGAACGCAAAATCGCCGCCGCCAATGCCCAGATCGGCGTAGCCAAAGCGGCTTATTACCCAAGCTTGAATCTGGCCGTTACCAATGGTTTTCAAACCTCCACCTTGGATAATTTGTTCAAGGCGGCCAGCCGCTATTGGGCGCTGGGTCCGGCCGGTGCGGCGTTGACGGTATTCGACGGCGGCGCTAAAAACGCCCAGTACAAGCAGGCGATCGACGGTTTCGATGCCAATGTCGCCGCTTACCGGCAAACGGTGCTGACCGGTTTTCAGGAAGTGGAAGACAATCTGGCCGCTTTACGGATACTGGAGGAAGAAAAACAGGTGCAGGATAAAGCCGTAGCCGCAGCCAACCAGGCGCTGGCGCTGACCATCAATCAATATCAGGCCGGAACCATCAGTTACCTGAATGTGATGACCGCGCAAACCGCCGCCTTGTCCAACCGGCAGACCGCCGTGCAGCTGCACAGCAACCGGATGTCTGCCACGGTGCAACTGGTCAAAGCCTTGGGCGGCGGCTGGAATGTGGCGATGCTGCCGAGCCCCGATCAAGCGGGCGGCGAAGTTAAGTGGACGGATTATTTGATATTTCCGGTGGATTGATTTGTCTCGTTCCCACTCGCTGTATGGGAATGCAGTCAAGGCGGGCTACGCCGCGAGTCGCGAGCAACGCGCCGAAATGCAGGGTATCTCAACGTAGGGACGTAGGCCGGAATAAGACCATCCAAGCGCGTAGCGCGAGGTGGCGTTTCCGGCGAGTTTAGGTGGTGATTGCCGGAAACGCCTGTTCTCGCTATCGCTCGAACCGGCTTATTCCGGCCTACGGGGCTAGTTGGAATTAATAGTGACGTAGGCCGGAATAAGACCATCCAAGCGCGTAGCGCGAGGTGGTGTTTCCGGCGAGTTTGGGTGGTGATTGTCGGAAACGCCTGTTCTCGCTATCGCTCGAACCAGCTTATTCCGGCCTACGGAGCTAAATAACTTAAATGAAATTATCTAAAATTGTATATAATAAAATCATAGATTCTTAGCTACTACCAGATGTTTATCATGGCATTAAAATTTTATGACAGCCCATTTCACGTTAATCACGATGCGGAAACGGCAAGCAAAATGGTCATGAAAATGGATTTATCCATCATGCTCAGCCGTTTAATCGAAAGCAAACAATGGACGCAGGCGCAGGCGGCTGAACAGCTCGGCGTCAAACAATCGCGCATATCCGACTTGGTAAACGCCAAGATTGAAAAATTCACCATTGATGCGTTGTTCGATATGCTCGATAAACTTGGCTTTCAAGTAAGTTGGTCTATGCCGTCATTACAAAAAGCCACTATGGTCATAAAAGCTAAAACAACTCAGTGAATTTTCTTCATCCCTGCCAGCAACTCTTTTAAGCGTTGCTCGGCCACTTTCATGGCTTGCCGATCAATCCCGTTAGTGGTTTTGGCAAAGGCATGCAGCACAACAACCGCATCCTGATACTTTGCCACATAGATGCAACGAAAAGCCAGGCTACCGTTTTTCTCAATTCAATAACGCCTGCGCCAATACTATCCAAATGGGTGATTGGTAATCTTGGCTCTTCATCAAATCGAGAGTTTATTAATTTTTTTAAACAGACAATTTCTTTCTTATCTTGAGAATGCTATATTATATTGGTGTTGATTTTTTAGGAAATTGATACTCTATTGATTATTTTTAAATAACCTAAATAAAGGAGATTTAATGTTCGATTTTTTAAAAACAATTTACATTAAAGATGGTTTATTCGGCGTAATTATTGTCATGGTTTTAGCAATTGTATTTGTTGCTATGTAGTTGTTAATTAAGTGGTAATTTTAAAAAATAACAGCGCTTCGCTCTTCATGTGTTGCGCTTTTTTTACTAATTGTTAAAGCTTTAACTTATTGATTTTTATGTTAAAATAAATGAGTCTGTATTGTAGGTATGTAAAAATTTAGATACTACCCACATAAAGAATTTAAGTGCTACCTACAGAAAGATTGCTTATTTAAATACTACCTACAGAAAGATTACTTATTTAAATACTACCTACAGAAAGATTACTTATTTAAATACTACCTACAGAAAGATTACTTATTTAAATACTACCTACAGAAAGATTACTTATTTAAATACTACCTACAGAAAGATTACTTATTTAAATACTACCTACAGAAAGATTACTTATTTAAATACTACCTACAGAAAGATTACTTATTTAAATACTACCTACAGAAAGATTACTTATTTAAATACTACCTACAGAAAGATTGCTTATTTAAATACTACCTACAGAAAGATTACTTATTTAAATACTACCTATAGAAAGATTACTTATTTAAATACTACCTACAGAAAGATTGCTTATTTAGATGCTACCTAAAGAAAGATTATCTTATTCAGAATGCTTCATGTACAATTCCATAGGAGTGCACCAGAAATGATACACAAACAGCTAGCTGAAGTAATCAGGAACAGCAGCCCAAAACTTTCGGTTAAGTTTTTCCAGCAAGAAGCTTCTAGGTCTGAGCCTGTTCGTGAGTGGCTTAAGTCCTTACCGGAAGATGAAAGAAAAGCTATAGGCGAAGACATTAAAGCTGCTCAATATGGTTGGCCGTTGGGTTTGCCCTTGGTAGGTCATATTGATGGCGACATTTGGGAAGTTCGCACAAAACTGACAAACCGAATTGCTCGTGTATTGTTTGTGGTCGAGGGTGAAACGCTGGTGCTTCTGCATGGGTTTATCAAGAAAACCCAAAAAACACCGAAGCAGGAATTAGAACTTGCCAAGGATAGATTAAAAATAGTGAGGGGTACGAAATGAACCAACATATTGGCTCTGACTTTGACGATTTTCTTCAAGAACAAGGTATTTTTGAAGAGGTGGAAGCCGCGGCGATAAAAAAGGTGATTGCCTGCATGATTGCACAGGCGATGGCTGATACGCATATCAGCAAAAGTGAAATGGCTAAACGCATGAAAACCAGCCGCGCTCAATTGGATAGATTACTCGATCCCAATTGCCATTCCGTTACCTTGGCAACGCTGACCAAAGCCGCCTCTGCTATCGGTAAAAAAATTTCCATTAGCTTTGAAGATAGCAATACGCAAACGGCTTGATATTCTCGAAACTAACGCTGTAACGCTGTAACGCTGATTAACGATAGGCAATCTACCGTAACTTCGGTACGTTTTTGCTGGTTCCCAAGCTCCAGCTTGGGAACCCAGTCGTGGAAGCTCTAGCTTCCCATCTACTCTCGCCACTCTGTAGTACGATCATCAGAAGCCTATTGAGTTCAATGCCCCTCGTGCCCACACGACCTAACCCTAAGGGTAAATCACTGGCTTACGTTGTTTCTCTGGTTTTAACGCTCCTGCTTCCTGTCTCGCGAAGCTGGAGCTTCGCCTTCTAAATTCCCAAGCTGGAGCTTGGGAACTAGCGGAACGTGTTTTGCGCGGGTACGGAAAAACCGGGTAGGAGACGCTGCGCCTCCCATTGGAAAGGTACGCACAGCGTACCCTACGACCTGCTTCCAGATTCAACCGCCACGGATAATATCCTGATCTATGCCATACATTTTTGAATTTGTTTCTTCGACATAAACTCTTCGATTGCCCCGATCGCACCGTCCCCGGTAAAACTTAAATACAAACTCCAGCCCACTAAAAATGTCTTCTTTTGTCGGCAACATTCTATAAATTTCCCACACAGTATCGTATTTCCAGATGTGTTGATCAGGAAACACATAAACAGCAAAAGGTTCTTCAAGTTGATGCTCAGCAAGCAGCCGCGCATTAGGCGCTTGTTGAAAATATTTCAATTTTCAATCGGCCGACCATTTGCCGGATGTTCGTTAAAAAATATAAGTGATTCAAATACAACGTCTTATTTTTCGTGTGGGTTGGGCTTTTCGGTGTTTTTACTGATTGATCATTATATGGCATGGAACATGCTTTATTCATAAAGACAGTATCAACTAAAGCTGGTCGACAGTGGGGTTATTCCCTTCGGTTCATCCATGAGTAGGCAGGAGCCGGCATTTTTTTAAGCAACGGGAGATCTCGCATGAATAGTCCTTTGGTGGCTTTTGATAAATTTGAACCGGCAACTCTCGCGCCTGAGAGAAAAAGGGCCGATGTCGTTCCCATCAAGCCGGAAAT
>Ga0208636_100316_pt1 | contig 12782 bp, 11 predicted proteins | sample LakWasM103_HOW12_2_FD_183921 | JGI IMG/M metagenome (GOLD analysis project Ga0208636, IMG submission 183921) | Freshwater sediment methanotrophic microbial communities from Lake Washington under simulated oxygen tension - Sediment Metagenome... | ecosystem: Environmental > Aquatic > Freshwater >... | reverse complement strand
GGCTACCCCGGCCACCAGGTGCGCGTCATCGACGACGACGGCAACGAGTGCCCGGTCGGTGTGCCCGGCGACGTGGCGCTGAACCGCTTTGATGTGCATGGCCAGCCGGACCCGATCTTTTTTCTGGGCTACTGGAAAAACGACGACGCCACCCGCGCCAAATTCACCGGCGACTGGTGCCGCACCGGCGACCAGGCGGTGCGTGATGCCGACGGCTACCTGTGGTACCACGGCCGCGCGGACGATGTGTTCAAGGCCGCAGGCTACCGCATCGGCCCGGGCGAGATCGAGAACTGCCTGGTCAAGCACCCGGCCGTGGCCAATGCTGCTGTGGTCCCCAAGCCCGACCCGGAGCGCGGCGCCGTGGTCAAGGCCTACGTCGTCATAGCTCCTGATTTTGTAGCAAGATATGCAGGTGATACGAGGGCTACAGACCAATTTCATGCAGAGCTTTCGCTGGAGCTGCAGGCCCACGTGAAGGGCCTGCTGGCGCCCTACGAGTACCCCAAGGAGATTGAATTCGTTGACGCCCTGCCCATGACCACCACCGGCAAGGTGCAGCGCCGCGTGCTGCGCCTGCAGGAGGAGGAGCGGGCACGCGTGCGCGCCGGCGCGGCCTGATACACGGCGAAGGACACCCCATGCCACTCAAGCTCCCCCAACGCATCCCGCTGCGCCGCGGCATCCAGATCCTGTCGGCTCTGAAGTACCTGGCGTTTCCGGCGCTGCCGCTGGCCAGCTATTTCGCGCTGCACGGTGGCATCGCGCTGGTGCTGGTGGCACTGGTGTGCCTGGCCCTGCACGCCGCGCTGCGCGTGTGGGAGACCAGCCTGCGCCGCCGCTTCATCCGCGAGGCCACGTTCCCCCGCTTTCTGGGCGCCAAGCTGCTGGCCCAGTACCCGCAGTTGCAGCCGCGCGATGTGGAACTGGTGCTGCATGGCCTGCGCCAGTTCTTCATCGCCTACCTGCGCAGCCAGCGCAAGTTTGTGGCGATGCCGTCCAAGGTGGTGGACGCGGCCTGGCACGAGTTCATCCTGCACACCCGCGCCTACGAGGCCTGGTGCAGCGCCGCCTTTGGCAATCTGCTGCACCACACGCCAGCCGAGGTGCTGGGGCGCGATCCCAAGCGCAACGACGGCCTGCGCCGCACCTGGTACTGGGCCTGCAAGGAGGAAAGCATAGACCCGCGCAAGCCCGGTCGCCTGCCGCTGCTGTTTGCGCTGGACAAGAAGTTTGCGATTGCCGGTGGCTACAGCTACGTGCCCGACTGCAGTGACATCAACCGCCAGGCGGGGTCCGACTCTTACTGTGGCACCAGCTTCAGCGACGGCGGCGGTGGCGCGTCGGGGGATGCCGATGGCTTTGGCGGCTGCGAGTCGTCCGGTGACGGCGGTGGTGGGGATGGCGGCGACGGCGGAGGCTGTGGCGGCGGCTGCGGTGGCGATTGAGCATCCAGTACGATGCAGTTCAACAACGAAAGAGGAGACAACATGACACAGGGTTTTTCCACACGGCGCCGCCAGACGGCTCGCCTGGCCGCAGCCGCCGCGCTGACACTGCTGGCCGGCTGGTCTGGCCAGGCGTTGGCCCAGGCCTATCCGTCCAAGCCGCTCAAATTCGTCGTGCCGTTCTCGGCCGGCAGCGCCACCGACGCCGTGGGCCGCATCGTGGCCCAGGCCATGGGTGAAGCGCTGGGCCAATCAATCACCGTGGAGAACAAGGCCGGTGCCAATGGCATTTTGGGTGCTGAAGCAGTCAAGGCTTCGCCGGGCGATGGCTACACCTTTCTGGTCACCACCAGCACCACGCAGGCTGCCAATGTGAGTCTGTACAAGAAGCTGTCCTACGACCCGGTGAAAGACTTCACACCCATCGGCAAGATCGGCGAGACCGGTTTCATTTTGATGGTGCAGACCGACTTTCCGGCCAAGGACATGAAGGAGTTCATCGCCTACGGCAAGGCCAACCCCGGAAAGCTGGCCTATGGCCACGGCTCGTCGGGCTCGCTGGTGTCGGCCGCGCTGCTGGGCCAGATGGCGGGGCTGGAGTTCTTGAGCGTGCCCTACAAGAGCATTCCTCCGGCGCTGACCGACCTGCTCGGTGGCCAGCTGCAATTTGTGTTTGCTGACGTCGGCAACGCGGTGTCGCAAATGAATGGCGGACGTCTGCGGGGTCTGGGTGTCACCACGGCCAAACGCGCGGGCAAGGCGCCCCAGGTGCCGCCCATTGGCGATACCGTCAAAGACTACGCCATGGGCGCCTGGTTTGGCCTGATGGCCCCCGCTGGTTTGCCGGCCGACGTCAAGGCCAAGGTCGGTGTGGCCTTTGCGGCTGTCATGGCCAAGCCCGAGGTGCGCGAGAAGATTGCCGGCGTGGGCATCGACGTGGACTACCAGGACTCCGCCCAACTGGCCAAGACCATTGATGCCGAGATCAAGAAGTGGTCCGGCTGGGTCAAGGCCGCAAACATCACACCGGAATAGGCCACTAGCCCTCGTCATTGCTGCATATAGTGCTATTGAAATGCTAGCTTATGGCTGATGCGGACGTCAACGACGGCGCACTCGCCGGCTACCGCGTCATCGACATGACTGGCGTGGTGCTGGGGCCGTATGCCACGCAGATCCTGGGCGACTACGGCGCCGACGTCATCAAGATCGAGCCACCCGGCGGCGACATCATGCGCCATGCCGGGCCCATGCTGCACCCCGGCATGGGCCACATCTTCATCAACGCCAACCGCAACAAGCGCTCGGTGGTGCTGGACCTCAAGAAGGCTGAGGACCGCGCCACGCTGCTGCAGCTCTGTGCCACGGCCGACGTGCTGGCCTTCAACATCCGCCCGGCCAGCATGGCGCGCCTGGGGCTGTCGTGGGAGGCTGTGCAGGCAGTCAACCCGCGCATCGTCTATTGCGGCGCCTATGGCTACAGCGAGGGCGGCCCGTACTCCGACTGGCCCGCCTACGACGACCTGATCCAGGGCGCGGCCTGCATCCCCTGGCTGATGACGCAAAGCGGCAGCCCCGAGCCGCGCTATGTGCCGGCCACCTTTGCCGACCGCGTGACCGGGCTGAACATGGTGCACGCCATCATGGCCGCACTCTTGGCCCGCGTGCGCACCGGGCGCGGCCAGAGCGTGGAAGTGCCGATGTTTGAGTGCCTGCTGCAGTTTGTGCTGGGCGAACACCTGGGCGGCGCCACCTGGGAGCCACCCATCGGCCCCATGGGCCACAGCCGCATGCTGGCCCCCAACCGCAAGCCCTATGCCACGGCCGACGGTCATGTCTGCGCGCTGATGTACAACGACGCGCACTGGAAGGCGTTTTTGGCGCTGGTCGGCGAGCCCGAGCGCTTTGAAACCGACCCGCGCTTCACCACCCAAAGCGCGCGCATCACCCACATCGACGCGCTCTACGGCTTTGTGCAAGACCATCTGCGCGCGCACAGCACCGCGCACTGGCTGCGCGAGCTGGCGGCGCATGACATTCCCGTCATGCCGATGATGAAGCTCGACGATTTGCTGACCGACCCGCACCTGGCTGCTACCGGCGCCTGGCTGGATGTGGCACACCCGCATGAGGGGCGCCTGCGCCAGTTGCGCCCGCCGGTGCGTATGGGGGACACGCCGACATCCGTTCGCCGCCCCGCGCCCTTGCTGGGTGAGCACACGCGGGAAGTGCTGGATGAACTGCGGGGCGAGTTGTGATGCGCTGTGGTGCTCGCGCTTACTCGTCGGGTAGCGGCCGCGCCGAGCTGATGAACGCAATGGAGCGGCCCGCGGGCATATTCGCGTGGATGCCTTCCACCATGGGCGGACTGGCGGGCGTGTCGGATTTCCACTGAATCACGAAATTGGCACCGGAGCCACCCGTGTCGTCGCTGCGGGGAACAAACAGCTCATGCGTACCCATGGGCCCAATGGTTTTGGGGGCGGTCACGTACTCCTTGAGCTTCTTGCCATCGGTATCGTAGTACTGGGCGGACAACACGCGGATGGATTTCACCGGATCGGTATTGCGAATGCTCACGGAAACGGATACCAGCGTTTTGGTCCGCTCACCATTGGCAACCACGTCGCCATGCCAGATGTGGGAGTAGATCGGCAAATACAGGCTCTGCCCCAGTGATCGACCCGCAGTCGCATGGGCGACCGCGAATCCACTGGATAGCGCCAGCAGCAGGCTTGTCAGTATCAGCTTCATACAACCTCCGATGTAAAGTCTGACTATACGAAAACCAAAGTTCCCAAAGTCAATCACACGATGAAAACCATACCACTCGGCCACAGCGATCTGCACGTCACCCCCATCTGCCTGGGCACTATGACCTTTGGCGAACAGGTGGATGAGCCCACCGCTCACGCCATCATGGACCGCGCGGTGGAGCGCGGCATCAATTTTCTGGACACGGCCGAGATGTACGCCGTGCCCGCCCGGGCCGAGACCTTCAACGCCACCGAGACCATCATGGGCAACTGGCTGGCCGCGCGCCCCGGCCTGCGGCAAAAGCTGGTGATCGCCACCAAGGTGGCCGGGCCGTCGCGCGGCATGCCCTGGGTGCGCGGTGGCAAGGGCGACCTGAGCGGCGCCGACATCATTGCCGCCTGCGACGGCAGCCTGCAGCGGCTCAAGACCGATGTCATCGACCTCTACCAGCTGCACTGGCCAAATCGCTCGGTGCCCATGTTTGGCGCGCTGTACTACAAGCCCATTGACGAGCAGGCGCAGACCAGCCTGCACACGCAGCTCGAAGCGCTGGGGCAACTGGTCAAGGCCGGCAAGGTGCGCGCCGTGGGCCTGTCGAATGAGACGCCGTATGGCGTGCACGAGTGTGTGCGTCTGGCCGAGCAGCACGGCCTGCCGCGCGTGGCCACGGTGCAGAACGTCTACAACCTGATCAGCCGCGGGCTGGAGAACGCCTTGGACGAGACCATGCACCGGCTGGGCGTTTCGCTGTTGGCCTATTCACCACTGGCCTTTGGCCTCTTGACCGGCAAGTACGACGCGGGCGGCACGGTGGGCCCCGACGCGCCGCAAGAGGCGCGCATCGCCAAGTTTGAATCCATCCGCAAACAGCGCTGGGGCCGCTCCCAGTCTCTGGCCGCTGCCAAACGCTACAACGCGCTGGCCCAATCGGTGGGTCTGACGCCCACGCAGCTGGCGCTGGCCTTTTGTTATACGAAGTGGCAGGTGGCCAGCACCATCATCGGCGTGACCTCGCTGGCGCAGCTGGACGAGAACATCAATGCCTTTGGCACCACGCTCACCCCCGAGACGCTGGCGGCGATTGATGCCATTCGGCTGGAGATGCGGGATCCGGCGTATTAGGTCTGGGGCGCGCTGCATGGCTCGGGTGCACACCATGCCTACTTGGTGCTCGCACCTCCGAAGGCCTGAGCATACTTTGCATACATTCTCGTAATGTTGAAGTAATAGTCTCGCTCTTCCCCAGCGGCATTGCTGGTGGTGAGCACATCAAATTTGCCGAATGGCGTGTCGACAATCCTTTGGTTCTTCCTGACCAAGCGCTTGTCGGCGAGCCATGAATACTCTTCCGAGGTGGCAATCACGTGGACTGCGGTTTGCGGTGTCAGTGCATCGCCGCTGTGCGCAATGGCCTGATTGATTCCGAACAGAAGTCCGCGAAGCTCGCGCTGCTTCTCGTTGTTACCCAGTTTTCCGTTCAAAGCACTGTAGGCCCCAATGAGGTCAGGAATGGGAATATTCTCGATCGGCCGGAGTGACTCAATTTCTTTCAGGGCCGACATCGCGTCTTCCGACTTGCCTTGCGCTTCAAGCTGAGCCACCTTTGTCAGTGCATCCCTCACTTTGCTGACCAGTTCCAGATATGGCATTTGTGAGTCGTTGAGGAATTCATCCCGTCTGGTCTTCGCCAGCTCAAACAGGGTCCGATGCTCTGGCTTCATCTGCTCAATCGGAATGGGCGAAAAAAGGCCCAGCCGTGAGTTGGTGCTGGTTTGAACTCTCGCATCCAACTCGAAAAAGGCAGTCGAAGGCTTGTTCCCCGTTGATGGACCACTGTAAGTGACCACAGTCAAACCGCGGCCCATGTGTGATCGCGATTGAACGTCCGCTATGCGCGCCATCTGCATGCGTACCCACTCTGTGATTTCGTTGACCATCACCACACGGACAGCGGTCTCGGGCGATTGTCCCGTTCCAATCCGACCGGTGATGACTTCGCGCATGGCGTCCGCGCGCGCGCGGTGCGCGGACGCCATGGCGGTATCGCCAGTCTTCGTGTACAGCCAGGACGAAAGCATATGTACATCAAAGCTCGGGATGTCGAGCATTGGCGCATACTTTTGAAGATCGGCCAGTCGGTTGAGTGCAACTTGATACTTTGCCTCTTTCTCCAGCCGCTCGCCTTCTGTCACCGCTGACCGGATGGCCTTTGACATCTCTGCGAGGTCGACCTTGCCATCACCAACAAGTGATTGGCGTTTTGCCAGGAAGCTTGCCACCTGTGCTTCGTCGACAGCACTCGCGCTGTGCACATGCATCGAGACGGCGCTGAGCAGCACCACAAGCCATACCCAAATGTGTTGTTTCTTCATGACTCGCTTTGACGTGCTCTGGCGGACCACTGCATGAAAAATATGCCGCTAGCCCTCGTAAACTATCAATAGTTTGCTATCGAAATAGAAGCAAACCTACCCCAGCCGCGCCCGATGCCGCGCCACCTGCGCGCGCACCTGTACCGGCGCCGTGCCGCCCAGCGTGTTGCGGGCGTTCAGCGAGCCGCGCAGGCTCAGGCATTCGTACACGTCTTTTTCGATCTTCGGGTTGAACTCCTGCAGCACGGCCAGCGGCAGTTCCGACAAATCGACCTGGTGTGACGTGGCGGCCTTGACGGCGTGGGCGACGATCTCGTGCGCGTCGCGGAACGGCAAACCCTTGTTGACCAGGTAGTCGGCCAGGTCGGTGGCGGTGGCGTAGCCCTTGAGTGCGGCCTGCTCCATGGGCACGGGGTTGACGGTGATGCCGCCTTCCTTGTGGCCGGTGGCCGGGTTCAGTTGGCCGCCGACCATTTCGCTGAAGATGCGCAGTGTGTCTTTGAGCGTGTCCACGGTGTCGAACAGCGGCTCCTTGTCTTCCTGGTTGTCCTTGTTGTAGGCCAGGGGCTGGCCCTTCATCAGCGTGATCAAACCCATCAGGTGGCCGACCACGCGGCCAGTCTTGCCGCGCGCCAGTTCGGGCACGTCGGGGTTCTTCTTCTGCGGCATGATGGAGCTGCCGGTGGTGAAGCGGTCCGCAATTTTGATAAAGCCGAAGTTCTGGCTCATCCACAGGATCAGCTCCTCACTCATGCGGCTGATGTGCACCATGCACAGCGTGGCGGCTGCCGTGAACTCAATCGCGAAGTCGCGGTCGCTGACCGCGTCCAGGCTGTTCTGGCAGACCTGGGGGTTGCCTTTTTCATCGACCATGCCCAGTGTGCGGGCCACGCGCTCGCGGTCCAACGGGTAGCTGGTGCCGGCCAGGGCGGCGGCGCCCAGCGGAAGGCGGTTGGTGCGGCGCCGCACTTCCGAGAAGCGCTCGGCATCGCGGCTGAACATCTCCACATAGGCCAGCATGTGGTGGCCAAAGCTGACCGGCTGGGCGACTTGCAGGTGGGTGAAGCCGGGCAGGATGACGTCGACATTTTTCTCGGCCACGTCCAGCAGAGACTTCTGCAGGTCCACCAGCAGCTTGCCAATCAGGTCAATCTCACCGCGCAGCCACAGGCGCACATCGGTGGCAACCTGGTCGTTGCGGCTGCGCCCGGTGTGCAGGCGTTTTCCCGCGTCGCCCACCAGCTGGGTCAACCTGGCCTCGATGTTGAGGTGCACGTCCTCCAGGTCCAGCTTCCACTCAAAGTTGCCGGATTCAATGTCGCCGGTGATCTGCGCCATGCCACGCTGGATGGCGGCGTGGTCTTCGGCGCTGATGATGCCCTGGGCCGCCAGCATCTCGGCGTGGGCCAGGCTGCCGGTGATGTCGGCTTGCCACATGCGCTTGTCAAAGAACACGCTGGAGGTGTAACGTTTGACCAGATCGCTCATGGGTTCGGAGAACAGCGCCGACCAGGCTTGGGACTTTTTATCGAGTTGATTTTTGGACATGGGGAGCGGGGCTGGTAATGGAGTCAAAATCCGGGTTCATGAAAGACACCCAAATATTATCGGCGTTCCAGGAGTTGACGCCGGCGACGCAGCCACCCCAGGGGGACCCGGGGTCGCTGGACGCTGCCCTGGTGTTCGATGCCTGCCAGACCGGTGTGGTGCTGCGCGCCGTGCTGTTTGTCGAGGTGTGTGCCAGCGTGGGCGTGGTGTTTGCATCCCGTGACCTGCTCGACTGGGTGTTGATGGTGGCGCTGGTAACGGGCGGTGCCTTGCCGGGCACCCTGGCCTGGTTGCTGCTGGCCTGCATGACCAAACGCGTGGTGGCACGCCTGGCGCCGTGGGCGCAGTACAGCGTGGCCGTGGCGATGGGCGCTCTCGCCGGCCTGTATGGGTGTGCCATGCTGGCCATTGCCGGGCTGTTGCAGGCGCCGCCCTGGGTGGCCAGCGCCTGCAGCGGCGTGCTGCTGTCGTCGGTGCTGGTGGCCGCGCTGGTGATGCGCAGCAAGGGCCGCCTGCCGGCCCATACCTCGGCGCGCCTGGCGGAGCTGCAGTCGCGTATACGGCCCCACTTTCTGTTCAATACGCTCAACAGTGCCATTGCCCTGGTGCGGGCCGAGCCGGCCAAGGCCGAGTCGCTGCTGGAGGATCTGAGCGACCTGTTTCGCGAAGCGCTGAAGGATTCCGGTGAGCCGGTGCGCCTGGCGCACGAGATTGAGCTGGCGCAGCGCTACCTGGCCATCGAGAAGGTGCGTTTTGGTGAGCGCCTGCGCGTGCAATGGTCGCTGGACCCCGAAGCGGATGACGCCCTGTTGCCGCCGCTGCTGCTGCAGCCCCTGGTGGAGAACGCGGTGCGCCACGGCGTGGAACCCAGTGCCCAGGGCGCGGACGTGCGCATCTCGACCCAGCGCAGGGGCTCGGTTGTGGTGATCAAGGTGACCAATACCGTGCCCAATGGTCAGGGCGAACGGGGCCAGGGGCTGGCGCTGCGCAATGTGCGGGAACGCCTGGCCCTGCTGCACGATGTACAGGGGCAGTTCCGCAGCGGTCTGAAGGATGGCTTCTTCCAGGTGCGCATGGAGGTGCCGCTGTGAACGCCGCAAGCGCAGGGGGCATGGTTCTGAAGGCCCTGGTGGTGGACGATGAAAGTCTGGCCCGCGCGCGCATGCGCACCCTGCTGTCCGACTGTGCGTCGCCCGCCGTGCTGTGCGTGGGCGAAGCGGCCAACGCGGTGCAGGCCATGGCGGTGTTGCAGCACCAGCCGGTCGATGTGGCGCTGATCGACATCCACATGCCCGGCGCCGACGGACTGGCGCTGGCGCGTTCGCTGCAGGCCCTGGCCCAGCCACCGGCCCTGATTTTTGTAACCGCCCATGCCGAGCACGCGGTGGATGCCTTTGAGCTGGAAGCCGTGGACTACCTGACCAAACCGGTTCGGCTGGAGCGATTGCAACTGGCGCTACAAAAAGTAGAGCGCCAGATGCAATCCCGACGAGGGCTAGCGGCCACTGAGGCTCAAGAAGATGTGCTGATCATCCAGGAGCGCGGGCGCACCGAGCGCATACCCGTGGCGCAGATCGTGTACTTCAAGGCCGAGCTGAAATACGTCACCGTGCGCACTGCCACGCGCAGCTACATCCTGGATGGCTCGCTCAACGAGCTGGAGGAAAAGTACCGCGCCGACTTTGTCCGCATCCACCGCAACGCCCTGATTGCCCGGCGTGCCGTGCGCGCACTGGAAAAGCACTTTGACGCCGAAGAGGGCGAGGGCTGGGCGGTGCGCCTCAACGGGGTTGACGAGTTGCTGGCGGTATCGCGGCGCCAGCTGGCGGCTGTGCGGGAACTGGTGTCGCGCTGACGCAGCGCGGGGTCGCGGCGCTTGGGCGTTGGCTCTGAAGCCACTGTTGCGCCAGCGCCAGTGCCAGCGTCAGGTGGTGTTCGGCCACCGGGCTGAGGCCCTCACCCAGCGCGAATTGCGCGCCTTCTATCGCCAGTTGCCACGCGGGGGGCGCGCGCCCCGCAAGCTGCGTAGCAACCTGCAACACGGCCTGCGGCGACAGCGCATGGCTGGCCGGCAGCGTGCAGGGCGCCGCATGGATGGGTGTGAGGGTGGCGCCGCACGCCGTACCGGGCCGGGCCGCGTCGACAAACAGCACAGCCTGGCGCCCTTCCAGGTCCAGCGCATGCTCGATCTGGAGCTGGAAATCGGTGAGCAGCTCGACATCCCCCAGGGTCAGCCGGCTTGACTGCTGCAGGCGCTCTAGCAGCAGGGGACCCAGTGCATCATCGCCGCGGCTGGGGTTGCCAACGGCCAGTACCAGCAGCGCTGCCCGCCTCATGCTGGCACAGCACGCATCAGGTGGGGACCCGTTCAAAGCGACCGTCACCGTGGCGCAAGACCGCGTCCTGCACCCGGCCATCGGCTGCGACCAGAGTCACTTCCAGCGGCATGCTGCCCAGTGCGTGGGTGGCGCAGCTCAGGCAGGGGTCATAGGCGCGGATCGCCACTTCGATGTGGTTGAGCAGGCCTTCGGTAACCGAGCGGCCGTCGAAATACTCGCGGGCCACGGATCGCACGGCCTCGTTCATGGCCTGGTTGTTGTGGGTGGTGCTGACGATCAGGTTGCACCAGCTGATCAGGTCGTCGTCGCCGATCACGTAGTGGTGGAACAGCGTGCCGCGCGGCGCCTCGATGACCCCCACCCCTTCGCGCCGGGCAGGGCGTTGCAGGGGCAGCGGTGCGGTCAGTTCACCGCCCAGCAAGGCGTCGTCCTGCAGCAGCTCGGCAATCACTTCCATGGCGTGCAGCATCTCGATCATGCGCGCCCAGTGGTAGGCCAGCGTGGCGTGCACCGGGCCGTGCGCCAGAAAGCGCTGGCGCTGCGCCTCGGCGCGCGGGCTGGGGATGCGCTCGCAGTTCTGCACCCGCGCCAGCGGGCCGACGCGGTACCAACCGGCGTCGCGGCCCAGCGCGCGCAGGTAGGGGAACTTCATGTAGGACCACGGCTCGGTGGCCTCTTCGATCACTCCCAGGTAGTCCTGGACGTCGGTGCCATCCTGCAGGATGCGTCCGTCGGCGTTGCGCACGCGCAGCTTGCCCTCGTACAGGTCCATGTCGCCACCGGGGCGCACGATGGACATCCAGTTGGAGCGGAAGCTGCCGAAGTGGTCGTACAGCGCCGGGTTCTGGGCGTGCAGCGCGGCCACCAGGTCAACGGCCTGTTCGCACCAGGTCAGCATTTGCGGCACCTGGGCAGCGAGCTCGGTACGTTCGGCAGGCGTCAGGTGGCGGTTCACGCCACCGGGCACCGAACCCGTGCCATGCACGCGCTTGCCGGCGGTGAGGCGGATCACCTCCTGCCCGAACTTGCGCAGCAATACGCCCTGGCGCGCAATGTCGGGGTGGGCCGCGGCGACCCCGACGATGTTGCGCTGGGTGACCTCGCTGTCAAAGCCGAACAGCAGGTCGGGCGACGACAAGTGGAAGAAGTGCAGTGCGTGCGACTGCATGATCTGGCCGTAGTGCATCAGCCGGCGCATGACCTCGGCCGTGCGCGGAATGGAGGTGATGCCCAGCGCCACATCGATGGCCTTGCTGGCCGCCAGGTGGTGGGATACCGGGCAGATGCCGCACAGGCGCTGCACCATCACCGGCACTTCCCAATACGGGCGCCCGACGATGAAGCTCTCGAAGCCCCGAAATTCCACGATATGCAGGCGTGCCTGCTGCACCCGGTTGTGCTCGTCGAGCAGCAGCGTGACCTTGCCGTGGCCCTCCACGCGCGACACCGGGTCGATGACGACCCGCCGGGTGGACGGGGGCGGGGCTTCGGGGGCGGTGGTGGTTGACATCAGTCGAAGCGGATATGGTTGGGGGCGGGTTGCGGATCGCGCCCGGCCAGCAGGGCGCTAAAAAAGTCCCAGATCGCATCGGCACTGGGCGGGCAGCCAGGCAGGAAATAGTCAATGTGCACCACCTCGTGGATGGGGTGCACCCGGGCCAGCGGCAGCGGCAGTTCGGGGTCGTTGGGCACCGCGCTATCGGCTGCCAGCCCGTCGCGTGCGTGGTAGACGTCGCGCAGGATCTGGCCAATGTCCATGGCATTGCGCTGCGCGGGCAGCCCGCCATTGATGGCGCAGGCACCGACGGCAACCAGCACCTTGCAGTGGGCGCGAAACTCGCGCAGGACCAGCACGTTTTCGGCATTGCACAGGCCGCCTTCGACCAGGCCGATGTCGCAGGGGCCGCAGTGCTTGATATCGGTCAGGGGTGAACGGTCGAAGCTGACCAGGTCAAACAACGTGAACAGGCGCTCGTCGATATCCAGCAGCGACATGTGGCAGCCGAAGCAGCCCGCCAGCGAGACCGTCGCCAGGCGCGGCTTGGGCGGGGCGGCCGAAGCAGCGGGAGACACGGGTTGTGAAGGGTCAGCTTTGGGCATCACAGTCGTTCTCCTGTGCGGCATCAACGGGGCGCGCGCCGATGGGGACCACAAAGCCGCGCCGCTTGGGCAAGATCGCGCCCACCGGGCAGACCTGCGCGGCGAAGTCGTCCTTGGCAAAGGCACTATCCGCCAGCTTGCCGGTGGGCGAATTGACGCTCAAGTGGGTGGCGATCCCGTGGCCGCTGATGGCAAACACGTCCTTGCCGTCGATCTCA
>Ga0208636_100310_pt1 | contig 13048 bp, 16 predicted proteins | sample LakWasM103_HOW12_2_FD_183921 | JGI IMG/M metagenome (GOLD analysis project Ga0208636, IMG submission 183921) | Freshwater sediment methanotrophic microbial communities from Lake Washington under simulated oxygen tension - Sediment Metagenome... | ecosystem: Environmental > Aquatic > Freshwater >... | reverse complement strand
CGATTTCCAGCCAAACCGTTTTGACTTTGCTGTATTGCTGGGCTTCGGCTTGCTGTTCCAATACCTGCAAAATGCTTTCGCAGAGCGACATTTCATGCATGGCTATCCCTGCCATGCACCCTTCGGGCCAGTGCAAATCCGCTCCAGGCGGATTTGTCATGCATGGCTATCCCTGCCATGCACCCTTCGGGCCAGTGCAAATCCGCTCCAGGCGGATTTGTCATGCATGGCTATCCCTGCCATGCACCCTTCGGGCCAGTGCAAATCCGCTCCAGGCGGATTTGTCATGCATGGCTATCCCTGCCATGCACCCTTCGGGCCAGTGCAAATCCGCTCCAGGCGGATTTGTCATGCATGGCTATCCCTGCCATGCACCCTTCGGGCCAGTGCAAATTTGTTCCAAACCAATTTGTCATGCATGGGCTTCTATCTCGTTTCGACTGTCCGTCAAGTTTAACGCGTATTGTACGCAAGGGTCTACCGCGTTGATATAAAGTTCCGCCTGCCGTTGCAGATCGTTTAGGCTTTGGGCTGTCAATTGTTTCAAGCCTTGGGCAACGACGCCTTCGGGATGAAAATTCCATTCGGTGGGCGCGATGATGCGGTAATCATGGATCCGTCCTTGCCGTAACTCCAGACGATGAATCAATAGGCCTCGCGCCGCTTGGACCTGGGCAAGACCGATGCCGTTGCTCGCGGTGTTATATATCGGTAAAGCCGCGTCGTTTTTTATCTGCGCTAAAAGCCGTCTTAGTTGGAACGGTATTAAGGCTACTTCCAGCAAGCGGGCCAGCATTCGGACGATCAGGCCGTTGCCGTAATGGCTGCGCATCTCGGCGATTAAAGGTTGCGACCATTGGCGGTTCAAGAGCGTTACTTCAAAGCAGCGGCCTTGCCAGCGTGGTACTCGGGTGAACGTTGCTAAGTCTTCCCGCTGCATCTGTCGGTTCAATGCTTCGGCATCCAGTTTGGGCAGGCAGGCAATATCGTTTTGCCCGGTCATCGCCCAATCTTGACTATATAAGTAGTTCAGCAACTTGGCAGGTAATGCATCGTTTCGCCGTAGCCAATCATGCAACTGTGTTTCACAGGTTAACGCCTGAAAATCGACAAGCCGACCGTTAAAAATCGAGACGTCGATCAGGGCTTCCAATTCGTCGATCAGATTTGTTAGCTGCGCGGCGTCGACGTCAAGACGGCTGTCGAGCTTGAACGCCTCGCCGTACCGGAATAAATGTCGTTTGAACAACGCATCGAATTTAAGCAGCGTCGCCAGGGCTGTTTTATCCTGCGCAAGACCTATAAAAAGCGGCCAGTCCAGCAGAATACGCCACGCATGCTCGCGCAAGGTTTCCAGTTGCACCAGCATGTCGCGGGCCGAATCAATGTCAGGCTCGGTTGCCATGCCCAGCGCCGCACAACAAGCCAGCAACGCGGCATAGGCTTGAGCATTGCCGCACAGCGTAAACAATAGCGGAACGGTGTCGAGTAGCTGTTCCGGGGTTTTGCCGATTAATATTTGTGCAACTGCATCAGGTCGGCTGGATGCGATTTGCACCCCGGTTGCATTGCCGAAGCGGTGATGCAGATCGATGAGGATAGAACCGGCCGGTGTCATTCAACGGTTTCCTTTGCCGATAGCGCCCCGCAGCAAGTCCCGACGACTGACAGCACGAGGAGCTACTTCGGCCAGCAAACCTTGTAACGCGGATTGAGCCGCGGCAAGCGCGGCAGCTTGATTCTCGAACTGGAACATCGGCGAGAACAGCGAACAAAGCGCGTAAATACCCATTTGAGGCTCGCTACCCAAGGTGAATTCGAATACGCCGTAGGGGAAGCGCTTTTCTATTTTTGTGCCGGGTTGTTGCGTGCGCCAATGGCTGTCCGGCCCCGGTAACAGCATCAGATTCATGAACCAGGGCGTAATTAATACGCCCAGCCAATCTTCGCCAAAACGATTGAAGCCGACGGCCTGCACCGAAAGCGAGGCGTTGACTACCGGCAAATCGCGCATACGTTTGTCCAGTATTTCATTGAATGTCGTTTCCAGCGTATATTTGATCTGTTTGTTATCCAGCCACATCATGATTTAGCGTAGGGCGTGCCATGCGCACCAACAGGTCGAAGGCGGCCCAGGCGTTTGCTGATAGCTGGAGTGCAGGCTTCGCCTGCAAGCGCAAGCAAAGCTTGCACTCCCGTTGCAATAAAGTCGTTTTCATGAACATGGCTCTCGGAATTCCTCAGATACTTGAGCATAACGATGGGCGTGCTGCGTAGGAACGAGAATGCACCGATTTAATCTCAAATTGCGAAAAAGGCGCGCACGGCGCGCCCTACTCGATAGCTGGAACATAATCAGTCATCCAGCACCAAAAAATCCTGTTTTTTGCTGTCGCACTCCGGGCAGCTCCAATGCTCCGGCAATTGCGAAAAAGCCGTGCCGGGCGGCATTTGCCAGATTTCATCGCCAACGGCCGGATCGTATACATACCAACAAATCTTGCACTCCAGCCGGGTTTGCGGCGGCAGCTTCGAAGCATCGCCGCCGAAGGCTCCGGCAAAAAAGGAGTCATTCATAAATACACCTTAAGTATCTCCTGCAAACGCTCGCAACTGTCGGTGATGTCTTCCGGCGAGGCGCAGGCCACGCTGGGCACGTCGCTGACTTCCAGCGTGTTGAGGATCAAGGTGTCCTCCGAATTGAAATACTGTACCCACCAGACGCGCTGGGTGCCGGTAGCGGTGATCCGGCAGTTGCCGTAGCCTCGGGACAATATCGTCACCGAGCCGCCGCCCAAACGTTGCGCCAAAAACGCCAGATCCTGTTCGGTCTGCGGCAACAGGCTCAAATTGATGGTATGCGCCTCGCCGCCCGGCCGGTATGCGGCGATTTTGGCGTTGAGTTCGGCCAGCAACGGCGGTGCATTCATCACGCCCGGCGGTAGTTCTGTCCAACCGGTATCGATTTGTGTAGCCGTGCCGTTAAAGGCCGATTGCGAGAGCTGCTGCGGGATAATGCCGACCTCCAGCGCATCGTCGACGATTTGCCTCTGGGCGTTGAGTTGTTGTAATCGCCAAACTCCGGCCAGCACCGATTCCTGAATACGGATGTTTTGCTCGCCGGAACAAATCACGCTGACTTCGCCTTCGCCGAGCAGCTCGTCAATAAAGCGCCGGTTACCTGCGTCCAATTGCGTCAATTCGATGGGCGCTGAAATCGACGGAAACGCGGCCAGATTCTGCTGTAATTGCTGCAAGATACTGTGAGCCTGCGCCAAATCCTGCGCGTTTAAATCGGTCGAAATCTGCGGCATCGCATAGGTGGTCATTTCCTGCGGCATTTGCAGGTATTCCAACGCGACGCCGTCTTGTTCCGCCGGTTGGCTGCCTTGTCCGAAAATCGGGAGTGATATAGAGGTCATAATGATCGTGGGTTATATTTTAGTAGGGCGTGCCATGCGCGCCTTTTGCAAGGTTTAAAGGTTTTTTGTGCATTTCTGGCGCGCGCGGCGCGTCCTACATTATTCAATGCGCACCGCCGCATACTTTATCCAAGTCGAAGCCGGGCGGTTGTCTGGGCGCGGCGGCCAAAATCTCGGCGGTTTCCTGTATGTATTCATACCAGTTGCGGATGCCGGTGATGACGCCCAAATACTCGCCGTTACGCAGAAACACCAGCGACGGCCAGCCGGTAAAGCGAAACCGGGCCTGCAATTCGCGTTCGATTGGCTTGGCGATGACTGCCGCTTGCAACCGACCGCTAAACGCTTTGCTCAATTCCGGTAAAATCACTGCGACATCGTTGCTTTCAGGAAACTGGACGGGATCGTTACAGAAGAACAGCACGACAGTTTCATTGCCGTAAACAAAATGATCGTAACTGTCCGTATCCAACAACGGATAACCGTGGCGGGTTTGCAATTGCTCAAGCAGCGGTGATGTCATGATTTTAAAAACTCCGGTAGTGTCGGTTCCCTGCCGACCAAATCGGCAAACAAATGGTCTATTCGATTATCTCCGTGCATCGCCAGCCGCATGGCTTCCAGCGCATCGGCGATTTGCCGGGCTTTTTGTTCGCTGAGCACTTCCCGGGCAGTGTCCAGAAAAACCAGCAGCCAGGTGCCGACCCGTTGCGGGCCGACCAGCATCGTGTCGACCAGGCTTTCCTGACCGCGATAACTACAGCGCGCCGATTCGCCATGCTGTTCGACAACTTGCATCGGGATGCCGATACACATCAGTATTTGCCCCGGTAATCGACATCGACTTGCACGGTGCCCTCGTCAGAAGATTGCGGTGGGCGCAACTCAACCCCCTCAACCTGCAAAACCCGGTCGTCTCCGATGCGACAGGCCGCGTCGGCAGTGGGCCGTTCCTGTTCGTAACGCTGTATGTTCAGCACCGGGTCGGCCAAGTCATCATCCCTATTGATTGCTTCCGCTTTAATGCCGAAAACTTGCAGATAGGTCAACGCCATATCTATAGCCGGTTGAATTTGCGCCTTAACGATTGGCCGCAAGCTGCCGCCGTAGTCGTCTAACTCCTCGGGCTGTACGCCGATCAACAACAAATGTTGCGGATAACTGCCCAGCATTTGCGCCATTGCCAGCACTTCCTGAAACCCGGTTTGATGCAGACTCATTTTTTTTGCACCGAGGAAATTCGGCACGTCTCTGTTTTCGATCCGTTTTAATGTGCCGGGCGGCAGGTCGTAATCGATTGCATCGAATACGATCAACACGTCAGCCGCCTGGACATGCTCGACCAGATAAACGCCTTGAGTACCGCCGTCCATGACTTTGACCTGATCGGGGAAACGGTAGCTTTTTTGCAGGCGTTCGATCACGCGAACACCGAAGCCTTCGTCAGCCCAAAGTACGTTGCCTATGCCTAGCAGTAAAATATTCATGGTTGATCCTAGATAGTTATTTGTCCACGAAAGGCACGAAAATCACGAAAAATAAATAGAACACTGGTCACGCTGGTTCCCAAGCTCCCGCTTGGGAACCCAGTCAACGAAGCTCCAGCTTCGCGAGACGGGAAGCTGGAGCTTCCCGCACTGAATTCCCAAGCGGGAGCTTGGGAACTAGCAGACATCGCTTCGCTTGGACCGACTTATTGCAACCGGAGTACGAGCTTTGCCTACACTCCAGCTATCAGTAACTTCTTGTACTTTTTCCCGCAGAATCATTACGCTTTTGTTCGTATCGCCTAGAGGCGCCTACTTTTGGCTTTCGTGCTTTTCGTGGACAAAATCAATGCACATCGTCTACCGGTTTATCATCCTTGAAAGTGCGCCAACCGGTCACTATCGACGACAAAATACTCTGCCTGGACAATTTATCCTCGCGCACCGCGACATAAATGTGAGCCAGCACAAAACAAACGATCAGCCACATAATCAAATGATGCCAGCTGTGCAGGTTTTGGCTGTCGCCGAAAATAGGCAGCACCCAACTGCTAAACAGTGCATGCTGCCAACTGCCCTGCCCTGTGCCTTCTCCGTACAACGCAAAGCCGGTCACGATCATGAACACGATGCCCCAAACGAAGACGAAATGCATGAATAGCACCGCCAAAGGATTATGGCCGATGTATTTTTTGGGCTCTTTGACCAGAAAGGCATACCACAGTATTTCATGGCCGACGCCTTGCCAAAAATCCCGCGACAATAACGGCGGCATAAAGATTTGCCGGGCATGCTCGTTACCGGCATACGCCCAGTAAGCCCGAAACAGCAGGCCTATCGCTAACAGGTATCCGGCGGCGAAATGCAGGAATCTGACGTAGCCCATCACGAAATGATCGGACGCTTCACCGCCCACCGATGCGAGCGGCGAGGCGATTAAATAGCCGGTTACGGTCAACGCGACAATGACCAAGGCATTCAGGCTGTGCCATAGCCGTACCGGTTTTTCGTAGACGTAGACGGGTTGAGATATTGAGGTTGGCTCAGTCATGGCAATTTCCTATGCGAGCAGCAACCAAGCACCGATCAAGCCGGTCATGGTCCCGTAAATGCGGATCAAACCGGCCGCATTGATGCCCCTCGCGATTAAGCCCAAAGCCAAGCCGGAAAAATGCAAAACCGCAGTGCCCGATACAATCCCGGTGATATACGCATAGGCCGATGCGGCAATCGGCATTTCGCCGCCATGCGCCAGTCCATGCATCGCGGCAAAGACGGCAATCGACGTTAAGATAATCGCCTTACGCATATTTATCGTTCCCACGCTCCAGCGTGGGAATGCAGTGTCAGACGCTCCAGCGTTGCGAACTGAATTCCCACGCCGGAGCGTGGAAACTATTGGAGTCGTGCCGAAACTAAGCGCTATGCCGACCAACACCAGCGAGACAAGAATGCCCGTTTCGACATATGCAAAACCCAATCCGGCTAAGCCGAACAGCGCCCCTACGATCATAAATGATAAAAATACGCCAATCGCCTGCTGGGCAAGCAAACGGCTTTGGCTGCTCGCCCATAAGCCCAAACCCAGCATCACCAAAAAATGATCCAAACCTAAAAACGGATGCTGGAAACCGTGGCTGAAACCGTCAGTCGGCAGCAAACCGGTATGTGCCGATGCGGCCTGGGAAAACGCGATAAGCCCTGCGACCACTATAATTTTTTTCATAAACCTGCTCCTCAGCGAACTTTGACTTGGGTTAATTCGGTGCCGTCCGGGCTGATGATATGCGTCGAACAAGCCAGGCAAGGGTCGAAACTGTGCAGGGTGCGCAAAATCTCCACCGGTTCCTCGGGACGCTCGACCTTGGTATTCATCAATGCCGCCTCGAACGCGCCGATATTGCCTTGCTCGTCGCGCGGCGAACCGTTCCAGGTGGTCGGCACCACGCATTGATAATTGGCGATTTTGGTGTTTTCGATTTTCAGCCAATGTCCCAACGCACCGCGCGGCGCTTCGGTAAAACCGACGCCTTTGACGCTGCTCGGCCAGGTTTCAGGGTCCCATTTGGCAACGTTAGCGGTCGCCAAATCGCCGGATTTGATATTGGCGATCATTTTGTCCATGAAATAACGCATCTTGCCTGCCGCCCATTGCGCTTCCAAACCTCTGGCTGCCGTTCTGCCCAAGGTCGAGAACAATGCGGTCACCGGAACGTCCAAAGTCTTCAATACGAAATTGATTTGCTCGGTAATTTCCTTGTTGCCTTGGGCATAGCCGATCACATAGCGCGCCAACGGTCCGACTTCCATCGCATGGCCGCGCCAGCGCGGGGCTTTGATCCAGGAATATTTGGCCGCTTCGTCCAGTTCTTTGATATGGGTGCGGTCGCCCTTGGTGTTCGGCCCGAGCTTGTAGTTGGGTTCGGTAACGCCGTCCCAAGGATGCAGGCCCAGCGATTCGTCCGGGTATTTGTACCAGGAGTGCGGGATGAATTCCTTGATTTGCTCGGGGTCGGTCAAATCGACTTCATGGACTTTGGTCAAATCGCCGTTGATGATCGCGCCGCGCGGCATCAATAAATTCGATGCCGAATAGTCGTTGGCGTTATCGGGAATGTCGCCGTAAGACAGCAGGCTTTGCCCGGAAATGCCGCCGCCGTACATCCAGCCTTTGTAGAACCCGGCGATAGCCAGCAAATCGGGGATGTAAACCTGATCGATAAAGTCGATGGTGCGGTCGATAATCGACGACACCAGATTCAGCCGTTCCATGTTGATCGCACCGTTAGCGCCGACGCCGTCGATGTTGATCGCACACGGTACGCCGCCGACCAGCCAGTTCGGATGCGGGTCTTTGCCGCCGAAAACGGTGCGGATTTTCATGATGTCTTTTTGAAAATCCAGCGCTTCCAGGTAATGGGTCACCGCCATCAAATCGGCTTCCGGCGGCAATAAATAAGCCGGATTGGTCCAATAGCCGTTCTTGAACGGGCCTAATTGGCCGGATTCGACAAACTTCTTTAAACGGTTTTGGGTGTCGCGAAAATAGCCGGGCGACGATTTGGGATTATGCGGCGAAATCGATTGTTGCAGCGCCGAGGTCGCAACCGGATCGGCTTTCAGCGCATTGACCGGGTTGACCCAGTCCAGCGCATGCAAATGATAAAAATGCACCAAATGGTCCTGCACCTGCAAACTTAGCTGCATCAGGTTGCGGATCGAATTGGCGTTTTCGGGAATCTTGATTTTTAACGCATCCTCGACCGCGCGCACCGAAGTCAACGCATGGGTGCCGGTGCAGACGCCGCAGATGCGCTGTACGAAAGCCCAGGCGTCGCGCGGGTCTCGGCCTTTTAAGATCACTTCCAGGCCGCGCCACATGGTGCCGCTGGAAATCGCGTTGCGGATGATATTGTCTTCGTCGATATTGACTTCGCAACGCATGTGGCCTTCGATGCGGGTGACCGGGTCGACGATGACGCGGCGGCCTGCGTCATTCAGGTTAAAGCCATTGGGGGTGCTGGTGACTGTCATTGTTGTTCTGCTCCTGGTTGTTTGGCGCGCTTCAGCGCAGTCAATCCGGCATGCGCGGCAATACCGACGCCGACGACGGTTGCCGCAGTACCGCCGACCGCATCGGCGTTGGCTTCGATACCGAAATCGTTAATATCGGTCAGGCGCTGGTAAAAGCCGCCTTTATCCCAGAAGCCGTCCTCGGAACAGCCGATACAGCCGTGACCGGCTTGAATCGGAAACGATACGCCTTCATTCCAGCGCACCGTCGAGCAGGCGTTGTAAGTCGTCGGGCCTTTGCAGCCCATTTTGTACAGACAATGTCCTTGCCGCGCGGCCTCGTCGTCCCAATGCTCGACGAATTGCCCCGCGTCGAAATGCGGACGGCGGTAGCATTTATCGTGGATGCGCTGGCTGTAAAACATCTGCGGACGGCCTTGGCGATCGAGAGTCGGCAGCTTTTCGAAGGTTAGCAGATAAGCCACCACAGCGGTCATCACTTCGGCAATCGGCGGACACCCGGGCACCTTGATGATCGGCTTGTCGGCCAGACCGGGGATTTTATGTACCGGCGTCGCACGAGTCGGATTGGGTTTGGCGGCCTGTACGCAACCCCAGGATGCGCAAGAGCCCCAGGAAATAATCGCCTTACAGCTTTCGGCCGCATATTTGAGTTGTTCCACGAACGGTTTGCCGCCGATGATGCAATACATGCCGTCTTCGGCCAACGGCGCGTTGCCTTCCACGGCCAGGATGTAGTTGCCTTTGTATTTCTCGACGATTTCGTCGACGATGGCTTCGGCGTTGTGGCCTGCCGCCGCCATGATGGTGTCGTCGTAATCCAGCGACAGCATCGACAAAATCACATCCTTGGCTAAAGGATGGCCTGAGCGGATAAAGGATTCAGAGCAACAGGTGCATTCCAGCCCATGCAGCCACAGCACCGGAATGCGCGGTTTGGTCTCCATCGCATGGGCGATTTTGGGAGCGAAAGCGGGGGAAAGCCCTAACGAGGCAGCGGTCAGGCTGCAAAACTTGAGAAAACTGCGGCGCGTGATGCCCTGCCTGCGCATGACATCGTAAAAGGTTTCAATCATTCAGGAGCTCCTGGCGTTATGGTGACTTGAAGAATGCACGGCCTACAGGCAATCTTCAGTACCGCGTTTCCAAAACGCACAGTCTTGCCAACGACCGCTTTATCAGCTTGGAAGCGCTTATTGTTATTATGTTTAAATCTAACGCAGCGTCGGTAGTTCTCTAACCGACGCTGCTCCGCATAGCTGGAGCAACATCTATGCCGGATTGGCGCCGATCAAGAAACCTTTGTAATTGTGGGAGAAATAATTACAAAAAGAGCCCAGGAAAAAACCAGCTAATGTGCGTTATGCAACAAATGCGACAAAATGAATGGACTGTTGCAAGAAAACTTACATTAGGGCTTTAACTGCTCGCATTCCCACGCAGCGCATGGGAATGCGATAAAAATGAACGGACTGTTACAAGAAAGCTTACCTTAGCGATTTAACTTGGTGCTTATTATGAATCCGGCATTGCGGCCAAACGGTTCTCCAGTTCGGCGTTGACCAACGCATCGTAATGGCGCTGCAGAATAGAGTCGGTAGGACGCGGAAAAAGAGCAGATTCGATTTCGCTTTGCAGATGGGTGAGAAAACTCTGCTTGGATGTCGAATCCACAGGAACTATCAATTCTGAATCCGAACAGGAATCACCGGCGGCGTCGGATTGTTGATAAGATTTGGCGGAAGGCCGCACGCTGCAACCCACTGGTAAAAAAGCGCATGCTGCAATTACAAGCATGACGAAAAACAACAGAGTGACTTCAAACATATTAATACCTCACTATTATTGAAAAACGCCAAGTACACACATCAGATGGATGCAGGTATCCCGGCTGCTCTAAATCTAGCAATTAAAATGCCAGTCCATCCTCACAGATAACAGACTGATTATTAACGCTAATGATTTTTTTCAAAATGCACGGCCTGATGTTTTTTGAACAATTTGTCAGCAATCCAGCAACAATGTGGTGCAGTTTCATGGGACTCCTACTCGCTTGTAACGGCTGCGTAGAGAATTTCGGCGAAAGGATTTGATCTATTGTGGGCGCGAATTTATTCGCGTTTTTCAACACTGATCACGCGAATAAATTCGCGCCCACGACATTCAACTTTCGGTTTCGCTTAATGGCCGTGAAGCTCCAGCTTGAGAATCCCACACTGACATTCAACCCAATCACATAAACAGCCTGTCATCAAAACTTAACCGTTCTGTCATTTGATGTTCATGAGTTCGACACGAAACTGACACCTTTATTCATTAAGGTATCCGCATCTCTATTTAGCCAAGTGGATACCCATGAAAAAAGCAGACGTAGCAATACAGCTCAAACCTTCCAAACGATTGGAATGTTTTGTTATCGCCGGGGATGGTGTGTATGCCGCAGGCCAGCCGGGAGCGGGCGCGGCGGCAGACTCGGAAGCGCTGGTCAAAGAAGCCCAGGCATTGCGTTTCCGTGTGTTCGCCAAAGAAATGGGCGCCAAGCTCAAGACCGAATCGGAAGGTCTGGATTACGATGAGGTGGATAGTTATTGCGACCATTTGATTGTCTATGACAACGTCAATAAAAAAATAGTCGGCTACACGCGTTTGCTTAACCAAGACCAGGCGGAGCGCCTTGGCCGTTTTTATTCTCAAAGCGAATTCAATCTGGATCAGGTCTTAACGTTACCCGGCCGTTTTCTGGAAATAGGCCGAACTTGCGTCGATCCTGATTATCGCGGCAGCGCGGTATTAACAACGCTTTGGTCGGCATTGGTGCAATACGCGCTTGAAGGACAATTTAATTATTTGCTCGGCTGCGCCAGCATTACTCCGGGGCCCAGCGGTTTTGCCATCGACGCGGTTTACCGGAATATCGACGCCAAAAATATTGCGCCCTCCTCCCTTCAAGTCACACCCAGCATCCCGGTGCCCAGCGGATTAAGATGCGAACGGGATGAGTCGGGCATTCCTCCTTTGCTCAAGGCTTATTTTCGTTTCGGTGCCGTGGTCTGCGGCGAGCCTTGCTGGGATGATGATTTTAACTGCATGGATTTATTCATGCTATTACCGCTCGACCAACTGCAAGAGCGCTACAGCAAACACTATATGAGAGGATATCAAGCGGGCAATGAAATCGAAAATACGGCTGTACTATAAACTTTTCCTGATCATTATCCTGTTCGTCAACGGACTCATTATCGCCGCAGGCATTTTTCCCGCACTGAGTTTTTTATATTCGGCAAGTGATGCAAAATCCAAACGGGATGCGCTCAAGACCCTGTGGCTGCAATGGTTCAGCGTTATTGTTAACCTGCAAATAGCCAAGGACGGCGAACTGCCGGAACAAGGCGCTATCTTAATCAGCAACCACATTTCCTGGCTGGACATCATCGTTATCGGCCAATATTTACCGGCCTATTTTGTTGCCAAGAGCGATATTTCAAACTGGCCGGTGATCGGTTATCTGGCCAGACAGGGCGGCACCATTTTTATCCGTCGCGGCGATAAACAGCATATAAAAACCACCGCCGAAAAAATGGTCTGGCTGTTAAAGCAAAACAGCAACATTATTGCTTTTCCTGAAGGGACCACGACCAGGGGCGATGAGGTTTTGCACTTTCATTCGTCCTTATTTCAGCCTGCGCTGTTAACCAAGTCGGCCATTCAACCGGTAGCCCTTCAATATCAAGGCACGGCCAAAGAACACGCGCCGTTTGTCGGTGACGATGACTTTGTTACGCATTTAATCAGGATGCTGGCTCTGGATAAAATCGAGGTGCGGCTTAGTTTTCTTCCTGTTATTACCAGCTCGGGGAAAGACCGTCATACCGTCAGCCTTGAGACAAGGGATAGGATATGGGAAAAAATTTCAGAAGGTTTACCGGCGGATAATTCGGCTCAACAGCGTTTAAAATCATCTCAAGGTTAAATTCATCACCCTGTCATGAGCCTGCTATAAGCTTGTAACAGTTATAACGTTAACCACAGGATGCGCTATGAAAATTTTAAGTTTAATGAAAATTGCTGATATTTTTACCGTTGGAAATCTGTGCTGCGGCGTCCTTTCGATTTTGTTCGCTATCGACGGTTCTTTTTACTTAAGCGCCTTGCTGCTGTTTTTGGCGGTGGTGTTTGACGTGCTTGATGGAAAAATAGCCGGCCTACTGCATCAAAAGAATCTTTTCGGCAAACAAATCGATTCCATGTCTGACCTGGTATCCTTTGGCGTTGCTCCCGCCTTGTTATTTTACTCACTGAGCTCTCCCGGTATTTTAGGCATCGCAGTGGCTTTGTTCTTTGTCGCCTGCGGCATGCTTCGGCTAGCTCGCTATAATATTTCCGAAGGAACGGGCTTCGAAGGCGTGCCTATTACCGTGAACGGCGTCCTGTTTCCGGTCCTTTTCCTGCTTTTTGGCAGCTTCCCTCAAAGCCTGAACTATTGGCCGATAGTCTTTTTAATTCAGGGTTTCCTGATGATTTCCACTTTTAAAATAGCGCGGATATTCTGATCACCTCCATTGCATGAATCCAGTATGAAAAAAGAATTATTGTCGCAACCGGTTT
>Ga0208636_100309_pt1 | contig 13060 bp, 14 predicted proteins | sample LakWasM103_HOW12_2_FD_183921 | JGI IMG/M metagenome (GOLD analysis project Ga0208636, IMG submission 183921) | Freshwater sediment methanotrophic microbial communities from Lake Washington under simulated oxygen tension - Sediment Metagenome... | ecosystem: Environmental > Aquatic > Freshwater >... | reverse complement strand
GTCGACAATTAGAATGCAGAACATCCATCAAATTAATACTGCGGACGCATCAGTCGATGCCTAGAACTGCGCCGCATAATAAGAATAAGGTTTATTTTGTCGGAAGCGGTATCGCTTCTCTCGCGGGTGCGGCTTTTCTTATTCGGGACGGTCTTGTCCCCGGCGATAACATTCATATTTTCGAAGAACTTGAAATCACCGGCGGCAGTCTGGATGGAGCCGGTTCGGCGGACGCAGGTTATGTCATTCGTGGCGGCCGAATGATGGAAGAACACTATGTCTGCACTTACGATCTGTTTGCAAGCATTCCTTCGCTGACTGATTCAGCCAAAAGCGTCAAAGATGAAATTGTCGAGTTTAGCCGCAAATACGTCAGCGCCTCCAGATGTCGATTGGTCAGGGACGGCAAAAAAGTCGATGTCTCATCGTTTGAGCTGAGTGAAAAGGATCGCCTGGATTTATTCGCGCTGCTTATCCATTCTGAAGATTCGATTGGCGATAAGAGCATTGAAGACTGGTTCTCGCCCTCGTTTTTTGAGCATAATTTCTGGCTGATGTGGGCGACGATGTTTGCGTTCCAGCCTTGGCATAGCGCGGTCGAACTCAAGCGCTATCTGTTGCGGTTCATTCAATTGTTTCCCGACTTCAGCAAGATGGGCGGCGTCTGGCGCACACCCTATAACCAGTATGATTCGATGATACGGCCGCTTACTGTCTGGCTCCAGGAACAAGGCGTGCATTTCTCGCTGAATACCGAGGTCACCGGGCTTGATTTTGACTTGGGCGGCGGGTGGCGATCGGTGCAGGGCATTCGCTATACCTGTGATGGCGAGCCTAACACTATTGCCGTTGACATGGATGATCGGGTGTTCGTTACGCTGGGCTGCATGACGGAGGGCTCCAGTTTGGGTTCTATGACATCGCCAGCCATTCTAAACTCGGAAAAACCAGGCGGTGCCTGGAGCTTATGGGAAGATATTGCCAATGGCCGCCCTGGGTTCGGACATCCCGCAGTATTCGCCGAGAATATTGAACAGACCAAATGGCAGTCATTCACCGTGACCCTAAGCGATCCGGCGTTCTTCACGTTCATCGAAGAATTTACCGGCAATGAGGCAGGAACGGGCGGACTATTCACTTTGGTGGATTCGAACTGGTTTATGAGTATCGTTCTGGCGCATCAGCCGCACTTTATCAATCAACCCGAGAATATCTTCGTATTCTGGGGTTACGGCTTATTCCCGGACATGCTCGGCAACTTCGTCAACAAAGCCATGTCCGAATGTACCGGTGAGGAGATTTTGATTGAGCTTTTCCAGCACCTCAAACTGGGCGACAAGGCTCAGCCCATCATTGATGGCGCAATCTGTATTCCATGCATGATGCCGTTCATCACCAGCCAATTCATGCCCAGAATCAAGGGGGATCGTCCAGACGTAGTGCCGCCTGGGGCGAAGAATTTTGCGTTTATCGGGCAGTTCTGCGAAATCCCGGATGACGTGGTGTTTACCGTTGAATATTCGGTAAGGTCAGCGCAAATGGCGGCCTATAAACTTTTTGACATCAAAAGGGACATTCCGCCGGTATTCAAAGGTCAGCATGATGTCGGCGTGCTCTTCAACGCACTCAAAACGATGCACAGGTAAAACCAGATAAGCAAACGCCGGTTTGTTCCCCAGCCCTTGCCTTGAGGGGGGAAAGGAGCCAAACCTTAAAGCCGACAACAATGACCTCAGAGTCCGCCTCCTTCGGTGTCCCGTTAAGGGTTAACGTGATAAAACTGATTGATCTCTTCGCGCTGTAGATCCCATTTATTTGAACTGTCCGGCCAATGCTTCTTATCAAACCCTGGCGCGTTTTTTAATGTCTCCTTATCCAGATCAAGGACGTAATATTCTTTATCGCGAGTCCAATGCAGCACTGACCATGGAATGGCAAAAAGCTTATTCCCCAGGCCCAAAATGCCGCCGAAGGAAACCACGGCATAGACTACGTGACCGCTCTCAGGATCAATCACCAGATCCTTGATGCCGCCCAGGTTTTCTCCTGCCGTGTTTTTTACATTGGTACCGTTAATTTTGCTGGCCCGGCTCACCTGTAGCATCTCTTTATTGACTTCATGGGTAGTCTCGAGCGATTCCTTGCGGGTCTCCTGTTTGAGTTCTTTCTGGGCTTCTTTAACCTCCTGCTGTTTTTCGACTAACTCCTTTTGTTTCTCAGGGACGTCAGCCGCATAGGTAGTACTCACGAGTGTTGCACTCAGAAACGACACGGCTACGATAGGGATAAATGATTTCATATTGTGTACTCCAACTTTTGAAAATGACCGGTTTCTCGATAAGTTTCGAGACTGACTCAGGTTCTTTGTGACATTTCACAAACCCGTACCCAGTCTATCCAATGCATAAAACATCGTCGGTACGGTATCGAACATAAGAGTTCTATCTATCGGTTGTGCTGAATTCAGCACAACCGATAGATAGAAGCTGCGGTTGGCGTTATGCGGACAATAAAGCAGCGCCATCAAATTTTAATAGCCATTGAGCGTTGCCGAACACAAGCGCTATGTTCGTTGCCGCACCGAACACATTCAGGTTTACGTGTATTGTTTTCTACAAGCGATGGGAAAACATCATTCCACGCTTTGGGCATGGCAATGTGGTCATGGTTAACTTAATTATCAGGAGACACTCATGAACAAAGATCAAGTAAAAGGCAAAGTCGAAGAAGTCAAAGGTAAAGTCAAGGAAGTCGCCGGCAAGGTACTGGACGACAAAGGTATGGAGATAGAAGGAAAAGTCCAAAAGAACGTTGGCAAAGCCCGCGCAGGCCTTGGCGATCTCAAGGAAGACGTCAAGGATGAACTTGAGGACGACTAAAACAAGCGCTACTGAGAGCTGTGCAGTTGAGTCCGGACAAGCCGGTTCAGCTGTATAGTCTTAACGGGACACTCACGAACCGCTTTTTTACAGGAAATGAATATGAAACTGACTAACATGAAAAGCACCGGCTTATTGACAGCTGTCTTTTTGACCTTCTGTTCGTTTGGCGCTTATGCCGAAGAAAGCAAAATTAAGACCAACGTGAACGAAGATCAGGTAAAAGGCCGCGTCGAAGAAGGCAAAGGCAAAGTCAAGGAAATCACCGGCAAGGTACTGGACGACAAAGGTATGGAGATAGAAGGCAATGTCCAAAAGAATCTCGGCAAGGCCCAGGCGGGCTATGGCGATCTAAAAAAGGACATTAAGGACATTAAGGACAATAAATAACACCGGAATTATTGAGCTGCGCAGGCACTGGCCTGCTGCCCGATAGCATCGAGATACTCTTAAACTTTTATAGGAAATTGATATGAAACTGACTAACATGAAACACACCGGCTTATTGGCGGCTATCCTTTTGACCTTCTGTTCGTTTGGCGCTTATGCAGTAGAAAGTCACATGGAGCAAGCGCTTAAGCACGCAGAGGCTGCGGCCAAAGCTGATGATGGAAAGACTATTGCCGAACATGCGGAAGCGGCGAAGACCCATGCGAAAACTGCCGATGAACACTTGGATGCCAGCATCAAGAGCTTGAATGATGCTATCGATCACGGCAAGATGAAGCATCCCGAAGCAGCAAAGAAGGCCGCCGAAGAGGCCCTAACACATCTGAAAGCCGCGCAATAAACGACCATCGTTTTTTCGGTATCACAAAGAACGGCGGGTTATTTACCCGCCGTTAATTCCACATAAGGCAATGATTTATAAATAACTGATGTTACGCACTGAGCCGATGCAGTTCGGCAAAACTGGCTTGTAAGGCTTTGATGTAAAGCTTACTTCTAAGCGCGAAATGGTTGAGCTGATGTTTAAGCTTGAGTTGTTCAAGTTTGAAAAAAGCATAGATGGATGCAAAAAAGTGGTTGCTTTGGGTGCGGATGGTGCGGGTCGGTGAGTGGGCCAAGCCGGTGTTGGATTTAATAGATTTGTGGAAGATTTCGACGTTCCACCGTTTTTGATAGAGAGTCGTGATCTGGTCGTAAGTATGCTGGAGATCGCTGGACGCCAAATAAAGCATGCCGCGGCTTCCGTCTTGGTTTTTAAAGACTTGCTTGGCCAACATCACTGGGAAGGAAAGCCCCTTGATGAAAACCAGTCGTGCCGTATTGTCTTCTAGCGGCAGCGCATCCACGCGCACGAAATGACCTTGGCGCTTGTCTTCCAGGCTAAGGGCGACGGTCCTGTTACTTTTGAGAGCCATGACGAAGTCCTTGTTCAGCTCGACTTTAATGAAGGTCATGTTTTCTTTGGAAGAGAACCAATTGTCGGTTAACACGGTGCGATAACGCAGTTGATTTTGCTGGCATACCCGCAGCATTTGGCGCAGCTGCTCGTTTTTTGTCAGAGCGCTGTGGCGCTTAACCTGCCGGGTTTGTATATCGCAAAACAGCAAATCCTTGTGAACGATTTCGAAGGCAACAGGCACATTGATGCCATTGGCGTGATATAGACAATTGAGGATGTTGACGCCTTTGACGGTGCGATTTTGGCAATGGTCGAAATGCCAGGCGATGATCTCGTTTTCATCGGTATAGGGTTTTTCCTCAATAGTGTCATCGAAGATCAGCACGCCCTCGTCCGTCTCAATAGTGCGGACGGTTGGCTTCACTAACGACCACAAGTCCCGGGATGTGTAATCAGTGCCTGCTAAAAATCGGGTGATTTGATCATGGCTGACCTCATGGTCCAGCAGTTGGGACAAACCGGTCGCGGTGATCTGGGCAAACGAACGCATCAGATAATCGCTGTATAACTCTAACAGAGAATTTTTCATGACATATACCTCACATGAATCCAGTCAACAGGCAATATTCTATGCCTTTATCAACTTCAGTGCGTAACATCAGTTAATGCCTTATCTAAATTCTATTTTCAAGTGCTTTTGAGCGCGATTTCCCGACTGTCACCTCTTTATATGGATATTTGCGACAGCCCCCCTTATCATTGCGTAAAGCCTCGATGCGCTTCATATACGCATCATCAATATCATCGGTAATATATTCATTACTAAAGCATGAAGTATCGAAATGCTTAATATTTGGATTACCTTTACGAACCGCATCAATCAGGTCATTCAGTTCCTGATAAATCACCCGGTCTGCGCCGATTGCCACACGCACCTCGTCTTCAGTGCGATCATGGGCAATCAGTTCATGGGCGGCCGGCATATCAATGCCGTAAACATTGGGATAACGAACCGGAGGTGCGGCAGAGGCAAAGTAGACTTTTTTGGCCCCGGCATCCCTAGCCATCTGGATAATCTGCTCGGACGTTGTGCCTCTGACAATTGAATCATCAACCAATAATACATTCTTTCCTTCAAATTCAAGACTAATGGTGTTTAATTTTTGCTTGACCGATTTTTTCCTCATTTTCTGGCCCGGCATGATAAACGTCCGGCCGATATAGCAGTTTTTTATGAATCCTTCACGGTACTTTATGCCCAGAAGGATTGCCATCTGAAAAGCCGATGTTCTGCTGGTGTCGGGAATGGGAATAACCACATCAATATCATGATCAGGCCATTCCCTAAGCACTTTTTTGGCCAATTTCTCGCCCATACTAAGACGCGCCTTATAAACCGAAATACGATCAATAATTGAATCCGGTCTGGCAAAATAGACGTATTCAAAAATACAAGGACAGTGATCTATCTCATCAGCGCACTGTTTGGTATGCAATACACCTGCTTCTTCAATAAATATGGCTTCTCCAGGCTCAATGTCTCTAATAAGATCAAAGCCAAGCACATCCAAGGCAACACTTTCGGATGCAATCATGAATTCCGAGCCTTGCTCGGTCTTTCTTTCGCCAAACACGATAGGTCGGATGCCGTGAGGATCCCTGAAGCCTAAAATCCCGAACCCTGAGATCATAATTACAACCGCATAGGCACCCCGACAGCGTCGGTGAACTCCAGATACCGCTTGAAAAACGTCATCAACGCTTAAATGCAATTTACCTAAACTTTGTAATTCGTGAGCAAAAACATTCAGCAGAACTTCAGAGTCAGAATCGGTATTGATATGTCGCTGATCTTCTACGAACAGGGCCTTTTTTAGCTCTTCGGTATTGATCAAATTACCGTTATACGCCAGCGTTAAGCCAAAAGGATAATTCACATAGAACGGCTGAGCTTCTGCAGAACTGGTGCAGCCTGCTGTTGGGTAGCGAACATGCGCAATACCCATATTGCCTTTCAATTTCAACATCTTGGCATTGGTAAAAACATCACCAGCTAAACCATTTTCTTTGCGCAAATGTAATCGCCCATTTTCACAAGTCACAATGCCTGCGGCATCCTGCCCCCTATGTTGCAAAACTCTCAAAGCATCATATAAATCCTGATTAACAGCTTGATGTGAAACGATAGCAGCAATACCACACATTATTTTTTAACCTAATTTTAAGAGAAATTAGCGATAATTACGGAATATATCACCGTTAAATTTGGAATCCTTAAATGGCGGGACTTTGAGCAAACGTCATAATCCGCCATACCCGTCCAGTTTTTTCAGCTCAAAGACACAACCGAATCAAGTTTGCTAAAAATACTGGATCAAACAAGTTGCTATGGATATCCCATATTCACGCCGAGAAGTGTTTGGTCGCCTGAAAATTCGACCGTTCGAACAGTTTTCCCAATCCCGAGTTTATCAACTGAATATTCAGTTAGATAACCGTTAAAAGCGGCTAATGGCGTAAAATTTTCCTACCGCCAAAACGCAGATCGCAAATATGACCAATTGTTCAACCCTACTATATTTTTCTTTTAGCACTACCGGAGAGAGTAGCATTGCAAATAAACCAGTTGAATTCAAAATTGGCCACGCTAGAGCAGACATAGTATTACCAATCGCTAAAATGAAAGTAGTCTGAGTAATTACTGTTAGCAATGTACGCAGAACGAATGTACTGTTTGTTAATAAAGTGTAGGACGGAATTCGCACATTTTTTGTCCGACGCAGAATGGGTATCAAGCACCAAAAGCTTCGCCAAATGATGATTCCTGTAGTAAATGGTAGTGCTTGGTTCCAACTTAAGTCAGTGCTACTGACTTCAATAAGAATCGGCGCAAAGCTAGCCTGCAGTACCAAGGCTGCACCAATAAATACCCAAGCAGTTTTAATTGCTCTTGTGTTTCGCTTATGAGGACCAATCCACAGGATCGGTAGACAAATTAAGGTAGTGGCTATAGCAAAATGGTACGTTTCCCAACTCCAATATCCGGTTATAGCCCAAACACCTATAGGAATGAATAAGTCAGAAGCTTTCCCTGCGACAGTAACTTGATTCACACTTAGATATCGGAATGCATACGAAAACGAGTAAGCAACTAGCTGCACCATACCGCTAAAAAGTGCAGTCCGCCAACTGAAAATGGCTTCCAATAACTCCAAATGTAACCCTAATATAGTGACTAAAAGTACTAAAATACAAGCTGGAACCGCGCTATTCCAGAAATTTATATCAATAATTGAGAGTTTTTTTTGACCTATTTGATACCGGTCAACAATATTCAGTCCAGCCCTGCTAAAAGCAGAAATGGCTGCCAATGACATAACTGCTTGAGCAGAAAAATTCGCGTCCAACATAATTTTATCTAGCGAAAAGATCCACCCATAAGTCGGCGATAAATTTTTTAGATTTATCACCTAACTGGCAGACGCGGTCTTTCGGGGAATTTGATAACTGCCCTAGGGCTAAAATAAGCTCTGCTTGTACCAATTTAATGAAGGGTCCTACAACACCTCCGTGCATGAAGTTTGCTGAATTGCCGTTATTGCACAAATAGAATTGAGTATCGTGAAGTTTTATTTGCGAAACACTCCCATTAATATGGGGCGTTGACTGTTTAATAACCCAATGGTGATTCTCGATTTCGTCGTCTATAGATGTGGCAGTAAATACATAGGCATTTTGCTTGATATTATTTAAATCATCCACTTTCAAGGACTGATTTCCCGTAGCACAAAACACCAAGTCCGCGCTACTCAGCAGATAACCTTTATCCCCAGTGTGATGCCCATGTGCAAGAGCAAGCACTTGTCGAACGGGACATGAATCATATACGTCTACTCGAACTCCCTTCGAGTGAAGGTGGCTGGCAATACTAGAGCCAATCTTGCCGTAACCGAACACAACTGCGTGTTTCCCAGTAATAATTTGACCTAAATCGCGCAGTAATGCCTCTGCCGAAAATACTATAGCTTGGCCCACTAGATAGTCTTCTGGATTTTTCAAAGCACTGCGTGCTACAGAGATCACAGGGCAGGCGAATAAGCTACCATGCTCATTAGTTGCTAGTACAGCTTCATATTTTTGATGACCGTTTTCTGTGTCTTCGACAATACCTACGAGTTTTCTTCCAAAAAAAGACTCCAACTCATGCAAAACATGTGCAAAATAACCACCCGTATCAATAATTGCGAAATTAAAATCACCTATATAAACACTAAGATCATGCAGAAATTCCTTGGGGTTTTCTTTAATTTGTTGCCTTGTGTAATCTAGTACCGGAATATGATTGCTAACTTTATCTCTTATATCGCAATCAATAGAATTCGGCTTCGGGATCACTGCCGCAATTGGCAATTTTTCGTTTATAGCAAGTAGAAAAACGTCACTGCCCGGTACGAGATGAGTAACAATTACCAATTTATCTATTTTCTGTGAGTTGTTTGAGCCAAGGATGGTATGGAAAAATTCCCTGTTGTGTTTCATTTTGCCTCCCATGAACTTAACAAGTTCTGGTTCGCCAGTTTACTGATCAAATTTCTTAAATTCGGCTCTTCCACATCTTGAATTTCTCTCCATGTATTTAAATGATGGTCTTTTATATCATGCAGTGGAGTCTTGTCTATACTTAATAGATATCTGAAATCGTAATGAAAATGCGCTGGCTCATTTTTGCTTTTATTAGCAGGGATGTGGTGAACATCAATATCGAAAGGCATTACGTTTTGAAGATGCCAAGGATGGACAACAGAAACCCTTCCTGTCTCTTCCAATACTTCCCTTTGTGCTGCTATCAAAGGCAATTCTCCTCTGTCTACATGCCCACCAGGTTGAAGCCATTTTTTCAAAAATGGATGAAAGATCATAAAGATCTTTCCATCTTCGATCCCAATGCCACTGGCAGTGATGTGACCAGGCATAGTTTTGCGGTCAAAAATATCAGATTCCATCTTGAATTGTTGAAGTAGAGACGCTATACGTTCATCCTCATCTGTGTAAAAGGATAGATAGCAACTCGTTTGGTTGAGCAAGTTAATGAGTATCTCTTCGTCTGAAGATGAGAGGAGAGGAGACTTTGTGACATAACATTTCATGGTGTGCTGAATAAATTTCTCGAGTGCTTGAATTTTGGTTACTAAATAGAATAGATACGTTGTACTTTGCAAATCGTAAGGACTGTTTTACCCTGTTGAGGGTTACCTTTGCTGCCTTTAACAACGTACATCCTGCCATCTAAAAAACTTGTTTCCTAGGTGGCATATCTAACTGTTTTTTTTCGTTAGAAACAACTGTCAAACTTGACAGGTTATGAAGCGTTTCGTGTCCTGACCTAGGAAGCTGTCGGATTAACAGTGCTTACCAGTACTGATGTGTCAACACTTTTCTGGACACAAAGTTAAGCAGATTTCATCTGCATTTCGTAGTTCACTGGGGGTGTAAATAAAATCGTGTAACCGCTTATTTTCAGAGCTGTACAATACGGCGACCTAAGGAGAGAAAATGAGCGACTTGATTAAAGACCCAAAATTGATTTCAGCCATGCAAGAGTTAGGGCGAGGCTTGAAATCCCCAAATGACCTGGCCAATCTGAGTCGAGAACTCTTAAAGATTACCGTAGAAGCTTCGTTGAATGCCGAAATGGATAGTCATATAGGCTATGAGAAACATTCGCCAGACGGCTATAACACCGGCAACAGCCGCAATGACTACAACCGTAAAACGCTAAAAGGCGAGCATGGTTCGATTGCGATTGAAACGCCACGTGATCGTAACGGCCGCTTCGAGCCGGTGTTTGTGGCGAAAAAGCACAGGGTCAGGCCTTACATTTTGCATCCACAGGGGCGCAAAAAAAGTTCCAGGTTTTGCATTGTGCATTTTTCCGGCAGGGCCGTAGGTTGGGCTGAAAGCTGTAAGATGGATTCGCCGCTAGGCAATCCACCACACTGCGACAGGTTGTCGTCGGCGTTGTGCGTATGTGGCGGTTTGCTACGCGAAACCTCCCTACGGGACTACAACTTTAATTCTTCCCCTCTTATCTTTGGCAAGTCTTATAAAATACTTATAATTTGACTTATGAACACGATCAGCTGGAAACCCAAAGCCCTTAAGCAGCTTGAAAAGATCAAGGAAATCGCCATGCGTCAGCGGATCTATACCGAAGCGCAGGTATTGGCTGATTTCCCGAATTGCCAGGGCGTTAAAAAGCTGACTAACCACGCCTACAGCTACCGCCTGCGGGGTGATTTCCGGGTGTTTTTCGAGTTCGACGGTGACGTAAGTATTATTGACATTGAAGATGTGAAAAAACGCGATGAGCGCATTGACTAACTACCAAACCATTCTAGGCGACGACGGCAAACCGGCGTTTGTAGTGCTGCCCTATGCCGATTTCGTTAAACTGCCCGGCGTTGTTCGCCCCGGCATGATTCCGAACGCTGTTGTTGGTAAGCGCGTCATGGATGGGGTCAGTATGCTGCAAGCTTGGCGTGAATACTTGATGCTGACTCAAACCGACATGGCAGAACGCATGGGTATTAGCCAAGCAGGTTACGCGCAGATTGAGGCCGCCAAGCGTCCACGCAAAGCCACGCTGCAAAAAGCCGCCGATGCTTTGGGTATTACGCTGGAGCAGTTGGTGTATTGAGTTCGTTGGGCTGAGATACGATGCCCAACACTATTCAGCCCCGATCTGAGGCGCATTTTATGAGCAGTTTGGGGCGGAGAGAAGATTTGACGCACTAAATAAACGTATATACAGTTATTAGCATGAAAAGAAACTCACCTGGGACGAAACCAAACGGCAAGCCAACCTGTAAAAGCATGGATTGGACTTTGCCGATGCCGGGGAAGTGTTCAAATCGCGTTATCGTTTGGATTTAATGGTCGAGAGAAATGGCGAGCAGCGCCTACAGTCTTTTTCGTATGTGATGAATCGGCTGGCGGTTTTATCCTTGGTTCATTTGGATCGCAACAATACGGTGCGGGTCGTCAGCTTTCGGCCTGCAAGCCAACTAGAATCGGAGATGTATTATGAGTGGCTCGAAAACAACGTCAATGAGTCGTGAGCAAATTCTTGAAGCGATGAAAACGCCACCACCCGGCGGTTATTACGTTTGGGACGGTGTTGATGAAGATGATCGCCCCGCGACTGAGGAAGAATTACGTGCAGGCATTGCGTTAGCGCGAAGCCGTGGGCGTCCGGCTGGTTCAGATAAAACCCAGATTGCATTGCGTGTTGACAACAGTGTGTTGGAGGCTTTTCGTTCCACGGGTAAGGGCTGGCAAACGCGCATGAACGAGGCATTGAAAGAATGGCTTAAAGAACATGCGGCGTAGTTCCGGCATGATCTCCAATGCCGTCGTTGGTAAGCACATTATGGATGGGGTCAGCCGTGTAGGTCGGGCAACTGCGTTTCGTTGCCTGACAATAGAAGCTTTCTGCCGCATTTATTTAACCCACACCAACTCATTCCAGCTTGTCGTATAACTCTGCGACATCCGTTCCGTTCTCGACTTCCAAGTCTTATCAAAACCGGTGCCGCGACTGAAATAGCCTTCGGAAAGCGCCGGTTGATTTGGTCGATAGCTTTCATTAATTGGCGGTTCTCGATAGGCAAGCCTGTATCGGCAAAATCGAACAATTCCAGCTGGCCGGGCGATGCTTCCGGCTGAATGTGGCTGAACTGCACGCCGCATTTATGGTAGCCGTAACCCGCTTTGAATATTTCCTTTAGCAAGCGATTGGCGGTAGCGATGATTGCGCGTCTGTCCTGGGTGGCGGCATCCAGCTTTACGCTGGCCGATGGTTGGTATTGCGGCTCTTGTGGATTAAACGGGTTGGTTCTGATAAAAACGGTGATGCAGCCGGTCACCGAATGTTGTTTTCTGAGCTTTTCCCGGCGCACCGGGTCCGATAAATCCAGTACGCCTTCGGTTTTTTTTCATTTTTTAGCGGCAAAATTAGCCAGTTTAGCCGGCGTTTTAGTCGGCCCCATGCCGACGCAGACCGGAATGCCGGTGGCTCGGGACACGGTCTTTCTGATTAAAACGTGCCGGAGTTTGACCCGAGGCGTCCGGTTGACGGTAGGACTTCATCATCCAGACTAGGGGCAAGGCCGTGTATAAAGTTCGAGCCGAGGTTATGAGATTCAGCGCGATCCTCAAGGGTGAGCTTTCGGTAGCCTGCGGCTTGTCGACAGTGCCTGGGCGTTTTTTGGAGGTTTGGCGCTTGGTGAGTTCGCCAATAATAAATCCGATGCCGCCGGCCAGCAGCAAAGTTGCCGGAGCGGTCATCTGTTGGTGTATCTTCCGAACCAATGTCGTTGTGCGGATGCCGACCTCCTGTTGACGATTCAACACCTGCCGCTCGGCAGCATTGATTTGAGCTGCCAGGGATTTGGGCATCATGATTTCTCCTGGTCGCGGCGCTCTGGAGGCCTGGGCCGAAGAGTGCGGAGGGTGGCCGGAAATTGCAGATAACGGCTTTTGCGGCGTATCACAGCACAGAGAATCAACGAGAGTAACAAATTGAAAACAACGGCAAGCAGTATGGCGCTACTCGCCACGACGCCATGCTCAACCAGCCACAGCACGGCGGCGGCCAGAAGTCCCAACCACGCGCCGATTAGCAAAACGGCAACCATCACACCCGCCACGAGCATGGACACCAAACTATCGCCCGCTCGCTGCGTTTCCAGCGCGGCGAGCCGGAAGCGATCATGGCTTAGCTCACGTAGCTCCTGCCATAACGACTGGGCATCTTCCAGCACACCAGAACCTT
>Ga0208636_100308_pt1 | contig 13125 bp, 6 predicted proteins | sample LakWasM103_HOW12_2_FD_183921 | JGI IMG/M metagenome (GOLD analysis project Ga0208636, IMG submission 183921) | Freshwater sediment methanotrophic microbial communities from Lake Washington under simulated oxygen tension - Sediment Metagenome... | ecosystem: Environmental > Aquatic > Freshwater >... | reverse complement strand
TGGCAGATCGACCGAGCGCCCGGGCCAAGTAAGCGCGGCCGGCGCGCGGCCCGCTAGTGCCGGTGGATCAGCGGATCGGCGGCCGCATGCTGTGGCGCTTCCAGCGGGAGCCGCATCACAAAACAGCTGCCCATGCCGGGGCTGCTGCTGACCTCAAATTCACCACCAAACAGCGACGTGACAATGTTGTAGCTGATGGACATGCCCAGTCCGCTGCCACCTTGCCCCATTTTGGTCGTGAAGAAGGGATCAAAAATCCGCGTCAGGTTCTCCGCTGCAATACCTACTCCGTCATCACTGAACCGCACTTCGACGTGGGCACTGCGCAGCCGCTGGGCTTGCAGCTGCATGGTCCCACCCTTGCGGCTCCCAAAGGCATGCAACAGGGCATTGTTGATCAGGTTGGTCAGCACCTGGCCATAGGGGCCGGGGTAGCCGTCCAGCGTGATGTCCGCGGGTATGTCGACCAGCAGGCGGTGTCCTGCGATCTGCACCGTGCGCTGCAGGGTTGCAATCACTTCTTGGCTGGTGCGCAGTAGTTCAAAGGTGCGCCGCTGTTCGGTGGCCCGGTCCACGGCGACCTGTTTGAAACTCTGGACCAGGCCCCCCGCGGATTGCAGCCCCCGGATGACCAGGGTCAAACCTTCCTGGGTTGATGCAATGTAGTCGCTGAGGGTGCTGCGCCGCATGGTTCCGCTGGCAGCCGCGGCTTCCAGTGCTGTTGTGTTTTGCTGCAGCGTGCTGGCGGTCAGCAGGCTGTTGCCGATCGGGGTGTTGAGCTCATGCGCCACACCGGCTACCAGTGACCCCAGCGCCGCCAGCTTCTCCTGCACCACCAGCTGGTCCTTGGCGTCGCGCAAATGGGTGTAGGCCACCGCGTTGTCCAGGGCGATGGCGGTGTAGGCGCACAGCGTCCGAAAAATCAGGCGCTCGTTTTCCGCATAGGCGTGGGCCTTGGTGGACTGAATGGTCATGACACCCAGCACCCGCTCAGCGATGGTCAGTGGCGCAAACAGGGCGCTCACAGTGATCAAGGTGTCAGGGATGTAATTGGGCGTCTGAGTGGGGTCCGAGAAATCAATGAGCAGCTCGCGCCGCTCCCGCACGCAGCGCGCGCCAAAGGACTGCGCGTCGTCCAGACGCACATGGTCACTGGGCAGGCGGACCCCTTCCTCGATGTCATAGACGGAGGTCAAGCCCTGGCCGTCCGCATCCATCAGGTAGATCGCGAAGCTGGAGGCGTCCAGCAGCCCGTGCACATGGCGCTCGATGGCCGCAAACACATGCTCCTTGTCGAGTTGCGAGGTGATCTCCTGGCCTATGGTTCCCAGCAGGGCCAGCGTATCGCTGGACTGTTGCAACAGTTCAGCGCGCCGGGCTTCTGCTTCGGCCTGGCGTCTGTGGTGCTCGCCTTCTGCGCGCGAGCGTTCCGTGCCCAGGCGGACCTGGATCGCAGTGGCGCGGTTGGAGGCCTCCTGGTTGAGAACCCGCTCGCGGGCCGCACTGGCCTGGATGGACATCGCGTAGGCCTCGGCATACCGCCCTGCGCGCGCATACTCCTGTGCCAGGGCAAAGAGCAGGTCACTGGGTATCAGGTAGCCGTCGACGGTGCGGGCGGTCTCCAGGGCCTTTTCCAGGCATTCCGTGGCAGCGTCGTGGTGCCCGCGCCCACCATGCACGCGGGCCAGCAGGCGCAGCGCGCTGATCGCGTGCAGAACCGCACCCTGGTTTTCGGCCAGATGCCATGCACCCGCGGCCAATTTCTGTGCCTCGGCGTCCTGACCCATATCCAGCAAGGTATTGGCTATGCCCAACTGGCCTTCCATGGCCAAGTCCGTTTGGGCCAGATGCTGCGCGCGCTCGGCTTGCAGGCGGAAGTGTTCCAGTGCCTTGGGATAGTCGCCGCGTGTGAGGGCCAGGTCCCCGAGCGCGGTCAGCACCATCGTGAAGTTGCGCGAGTTGCGCAGCGGCTGGTAGACCTGCATGGCCTCTTCCAGCAGCGATTGCGCGGCCTCCAGCCGGCCCATGGCCCGCATGACTTCGCCCATCTGGCGCAGACAGGGTCCCGAAGCAACCGCCCAACCCGTCGGACGCGCCAACTCCAGGCCTTGCTGCAGCCACTCCAGCGCGGCATCGTGGTCATTCAGCACCACATAGGTGCCTCCTGCATTGACGGCCGCGACCACGGCGCACAGCAGCTGTCCCGAGGCACAGGCGGCTTCGAAGGCCTGATTGAAGTGTTCCAAAGCCCCGCCAAAGTTGCCCGTGTTGTAGTTGCGAACCGCAAAATAGGTGTAGACACTGGCGGAGACGGCGGGGTGGACGTCCGCCATGTCATCCGGGAAACGCAGCCGCCATTGCGCGTTGCTCAGTTGCACGTCGCGCATCGCCGCGTAACGCGCCTGGTTGGCCTCGTAGTAGTCGACCCGCTGGGCGTCGTTCGCCAGCCTGGCGCAGGCAACGGCACTTGCCAAGGCGTTATCGCGTTGCGGCAAATCGCCCGCACTGGAGTACACCGACACCAGAACACCATGGCAGTCGGCGCAGCCCCCGTGGTTATCCACGGATTGAAAAACCTGAAGGGCCGATAGCGCCGCGGCGGTGGCACTGTCGAAATCCGAGCGCAGCCATTGGGTTTCCGCCTCAACCAGCAGCAGGCGTGCGGTGGCGTCGCGCCAGGGTGCGGGCGTGGGCTGGCGTGCCATCCAGGCGCGTGCGCGGGTGCAAAGCTCATGTGCACGCGGGTTGTCCCGCTGCCGCAAGTACCACGACAGACTCACTTGCAGCGGGAGCGCTTCCTCCGGTGTGCGTGCGCGTTCCAGCGCCAAAGCCAGGCGATCAACCTCGGAGTTGCGTTCGAACAGTTGCATGCGGGTGGTGGCGGCTGTTGGGTTCCGGTGGGGATTCGCCATCATAGTGCCCCTATTGCACGCCCCACAATCGCGGTCACCCACAGGCGCCGCGCGGGCTGTGCGGCTTACAACAGGCGCTGCAGGTAGCGCCCGGTGTGGCTGGCCGGGTTGGCGGCAATGTCTTCCGGCGTGCCCACGCCCAGCACGGTGCCGCCGCCCGAGCCGCCTTCGGGCCCCATGTCGATCAACCAGTCGGCGGTCTTGATGACGTCCAGGTTGTGCTCGATGACGACGATGGTGTTGCCGGCGTCGCGCAGCTGGTGCAAGACTTTCAGCAGCAGGTCGATGTCGGCAAAGTGCAGGCCGGTGGTGGGCTCGTCCAGGATGTACAGCGTGCGCCCCGTGTCGCGCTTGCTGAGTTCCAGTGCCAGCTTGACGCGCTGCGCCTCGCCGCCCGACAACGTGGTGGCGGCCTGGCCGAGCTTGATGTAACTCAGTCCCACATCCAGCAGCGTCTGCAGTTTGCGGGCGATGGTGGGCACGGCCTGCAGGAAGTCGAACGCGGCCTCCACCGTGAGTTCCAGAATCTGCGCGATGTTCTTGCCCTTGTACAGCACCTCCAGCGTCTCGCGGTTGTAGCGCTGGCCCGCGCACACGTCGCAGGGCACGTAGACATCGGGCAAAAAGTGCATCTCCACTTTCACCATGCCGTCGCCCTGGCAGGCCTCGCAGCGGCCCCCGGCCACGTTGAAGCTGAAGCGCCCCGGGCCGTAGCCGCGTTCGCGTGCGGTCGGCACCTCGGCCATCAGTTCGCGGATGGGCGTGAACAGGCCGGTGTAGGTGGCCGGGTTGGAGCGTGGCGTGCGGCCAATCGGCGATTGGTCGACGTTGATAACCTTGTCAAAGTGCTCGATGCCCTCGATGGCCTCGTGGGCCGCTGGCTCTTCATGGGCGCGGTAGATGGTGCGGGCCACGGCGGCGTACAGCGTGTCGTTGACCAGCGTGGATTTACCGGAACCGGACACACCGGTGACGCAGGTGAACAGGCCCACAGGAAAGTCCACGCTGACGGACTTCAGGTTGTGGCCGGTGGCACCCACCACGCGCAGCGTCTGCAGTTCGCCCTGAGTGGCCAGGTGGTGCGCCTCGCGCTCAGCGCGGCGGATGGCTGCCGGGCTGGGCGCATAGCGTTGTGCCTTGTCGGCGGGCTTGTACGGTTGTGTGTGCACCGTGGGCAGCCACGGCGTTCGGCGCTTGGGCACGGCAATCTTCAGGGTCTGGGCAAGGTACTGGCCGGTCAGCGATTCGGTGTTGGACTGGATGGCATCGAAGTTGCCCTGGGCGATGACGCGCCCACCATGCACGCCGGCGCCCAGGCCCATGTCGATGATGTGGTCGGCCGCGCGCATCATGTCCTCGTCATGTTCGACCACCAGCACGCTGTTGCCGATGTCGCGCAGGTGTTTGAGCGTGTCGATCAGCCGGTCGTTATCGCGCTGGTGCAGGCCGATACTGGGTTCGTCCAGCACATACATCACGCCGGTCAGCCCCGAGCCGATCTGGCTGGCCAGGCGGATGCGCTGGCTCTCGCCGCCGGACAGCGTTTCGGCGCTGCGGTCCAGGCTCAGGTAGTTCAGGCCCACGTCGTTAAGGAATTTCAGGCGCAGGCCAATCTCGCGCACCACCTTGGCGGCGATGTCGCCCTTTGCGCCGTGCATGGTCAAGGTCTGGAAATAGGCGTAGCTTTCGCGCAGCGTGGCGTGGCTGATTTCAAAAATGGCCCGGGCCTGCGCGCCCTCGCCGATCTTCACATGACGGGCTTCGAGCCGCAGACGCGTGCCCTTGCAGGCCTGGCAGGGCTGGGTGCTGCGGTAGCGGGCCAGGTCTTCGCGCACCAGGGTGGAATCCGTCTCGCGGTAGCGGCGCGCCATATTCGGAACAATGCCCTCGAAGGGGTGTTTCTTCGTCAGCTTCTTGCCCTGGGACGCACCCGAGTCCATGACATAGCTGAACTTAATGTCTTCCTCGCCCGAGCCCTGCAGGATGGCGTTTTGCACTTCAGGTGGCAGCGATTCGAAGGGTTTGTCGATATCAAACTTGTAGTGCTTGGCCAGGCTCTCCAGCATGCTGAAGTAGTAGCCGTTGCGCCGGTCCCAGCCCTTGATGGCACCGCTGGCCAGGCTCAGGGACGGAAACGCCACGACACGGGCCGGGTCGAAAAAGTCCTGCTGCCCCAGACCGTCGCAGGTGGGGCAGGCGCCGACCGGCGAGTTGAACGAGAACAGGCGTGGCTCCAGCTCTTGAATAGAGTGGTTGCACACCGGGCAGGCAAACTTGGCATTGAACAAGTGCTCTTTTGGCCTGTAGCCCTCGTCAACACTGCGTGAGGCGCTATCATTTTCGATAGCACCGCCGTCCATCTCCACGGCAATGGCGCGGCCGTTGGCCAGGCGTAGCGCCGCCTCGAAGCTCTCGGCCAGGCGTTGCTGCAAGTCCGGGCGTACCTTGACGCGATCGATGACCACGTCGATGTCGTGCTTCTCGGTTTTCTTCAGCGTCGGCAGGTCGTCATATTCGTAGATCACGCCATTGACCCGAAAGCGCACATAGCCCTGGGCCTGCATTTCGGCAAACACGTCCAGGAACTCGCCCTTCTTCTCGCGCGCCACCGGCGCCAGGATCATCAGCCGGGTGTCTTCGGGCAGGGCCAGCACGGCATCGACCATCTGGCTGACGGTCTGGCTCTGCAAGGGCAGGTCGTGGTCCGGGCAGAAGGGCGTGCCGGCGCGGGCGAACAGCAGGCGCAGGTAGTCGTGGATCTCGGTCACGGTGCCCACGGTGGAGCGGGGGTTGTGGCTGGTGGCCTTTTGTTCGATGGAGATGGCCGGCGACAGACCTTCGATCACGTCTACATCGGGCTTGTCCATCAGCTGCAAAAACTGGCGGGCGTAGGTGGACAGGCTCTCCACATAGCGGCGCTGGCCTTCTGCATACAGCGTGTCAAAGGCCAGGCTGGACTTGCCGGAACCGGAGAGGCCGGTGATGACCACCAACTGGTTGCGCGGGATGTCCAGGTCGATGTTCTTCAGGTTGTGGGTGCGCGCACCCCGGATGCTGATGGTCTGCTGCTGCAAGGCCCGGGCCAGGTAGGTGCCTTGCGGGTCATGGGGCACGGAGGTGCTGTCGGGAGTGGAATTCAAGGTGGGACCCGCTGATGGAAGAGGTGTTGAGCCGCGTTTGGGGAAACCCACCATGATAGTGACTGTTGGCTTCTGGCGCTATTTGGGGCTCACCAGTGTTCGTCCGTGGTGCCTGCACGGCTGGTGAGCGCCCGGCGGCATAGGGGTAGAGGCCGGGGCCTCATGAACCTGCGGTTCCTAAATCGGCCCCAACCTCTACCCCTATCCCGCCTTAGAGTCTTCTATTGGGCAGCGGTCAAATACTTTGTCACTACGCCTGCCATGGCGTGCTTGGGACTGGACTGCACTTTCATCAGCAGCGGGTGTTGCGCTTCGGGCAGGTCAAAGCGTTGGCACAGGTCGGCCTGGATGCGCTTCAACAGCGCGGCGGCCACTTCGGCGTCTGCCAGTGCCCGGTGGGCGCGCCCGGCGTTGGGCAGCTGGTGCAGGGCGGCCATTGCGCCCAGTGAGTGACTGCGGGCCTCGGGGTAGAGCCGGCGCGACAGCAACACCGTGCAGGCAAAGGGTTGCGGTGCGGGAAGGTCCAGGCGCGCCAGCTCGGCCGCCCAGTAGCGACGGTCAAATGATGCGTTGTGCGCCACCATGGGCGCGTCGCCGACAAAGCGGCTGGCCGCCGCCATGACCTCGGCCGCAGGCGGTGCGGCCTGAATCATGTCGTTGCTGATGCCGGTGAACGATTCGATGAAGGACGAGATCCGCACCCCCGCGTTCATCAGGCTCTGGAAGCGTCCGACCACTTCGCCGCCCTCCAGCATGACGATGGCCACCTCGGTGGCGCGGTCGCCCATGGCGGGGGAGAGGCCAGTGGTTTCGAAGTCGATGACGGCGATGCGGGTCATGGCCTATTGTCTGGTGAATGCCAAAGGGTTGATCGGTGTCCGAGCGTGAGGCACCTTAACCAACTACCAGCCCGGGACTTTGCTTCTTGGAGGCAAGTTGAATGTGAGGTTGGGGGAATGTCATTTGCTTCATATTTGATAGCAAACAACCCATTGAGCACGAGGGCTAATGCCATGTTTGACCTGCGACCCAACTGTGAATGCTGCAACAAGTACCTGCCGTCAGAATCCCTGGACGCCCGCCTTTGCTCATTTGAGTGCGCCTTCTGCGCACCGTCAGACCCGGGGGATGCGCGACAATGGAGGCTTCTTTGCCAGCCCACTATTAACCGCCTTGTCTTCCTCTTCGATACCGATTCCGGCAGCCGGGGTGGGCCCCAGCTCCACCACCATGACGCCGCAAGAGCGCCGCTCCAGCGCATCGCTGGCGTTGATCTTCGCTTTTCGCATGCTGGGTCTGTTTCTGGTCCTGCCGGTCTTTTCACTGGAAGCGCGCAAGTACCCTGGGGGTGATGACCCGGCGCTGGTGGGACTGGCCATGGGCATTTACGGCCTGACGCAGGGCTTTTTGCAGATTCCGTTCGGGGTTGCCTCCGACCGCTTTGGACGCAAGCGGGTCATGGTCATTGGGCTGGTCATTTTTGCTGTGGGCAGTGCCCTGGCGGCCCTGGCCCCCACCATGGCGTGGCTGGTGGCCGGGCGGGCCCTGCAGGGCGCAGGCGCCATTTCGGCGGCGGTGACGGCCTTGCTGGCCGACCAGACGCGCGATGCGGTGCGGACCAAGGCCATGGCCATGGTGGGCGCCAGCATCGGACTGATGTTTGCCGTGTCCCTGGTTCTATCGCCGCTGCTCAACGCCGCGTTGGGATTGGGCGGCATGTTTGCCCTGACCGCCGCGCTGGCAGTGGCCGGTATCGCGGTGGTGCTGTGGTGGGTACCGCCCGAGCCCACCAAGCATGTCGAAGAGTTGCCCACCAGCCTGGGGGCCAGTCTGGCCGGGGTGTTGCGCGAGCCCGCGCTGGCGCGGCTGTATTTCGGTGTCTTCATGCTGCACGCCGTCCAACTGGCCATGTGGGTGGCATTGCCGGCCATGCTGGTGCAGGCGGGCCTGGCCAAAGACCACCACTGGTGGGTCTATCTGCCGGCGGTTCTGGGCTCTTTTGTGGTCATGGGCGCCACGCTGTTTCCGCTGGAAAAGCGGGGCTACCTTCGGGCGGTGTTTCTGGTTGCGGTGGGTTTGATCGCACTGGTGCAGGCGGGCTTGCTGGCTGTCGCGTCGGGTGTACCCACGGTGACGGGGCTGGCCCTGCTGCTGTTTGTATTTTTCTGCGGCTTTAATGTGCTGGAAGCCAGCCAGCCCAGCATGGCCTCGCGCGTGGCGCCGGGCCATTCGCGCGGCGCCGCACTGGGTGTCTACAACAGCTTGCAGTCGCTGGGGTTCTTCACCGGGGGTGCCTTGGGTGGCTGGCTGGTCAAGGGCTTTGGCCCGCAAGTGCTGTTTGGCGTCTGCGCCCTGGCGATGCTGGCGTGGCTGGTGGTGGCGTGGCCCATGCAGGCCCCCCAGTTGCGTGCTGCGCCAGCGCACCCCAAGGCCGGATAAACTCCACCCTCACCCGGTCCCAACCCCTTAGGAACACCATGGCATCCGTCAATAAAGTTATTCTGGTCGGCAACTGCGGCCGCGACCCCGAAATCCGTTACCTGCCCTCCGGCCAGGCCGTGGCCAACGTGAGTGTGGCCACCAGCACCCGGCGCAAGGACAAGAACACCGGCGAGAGCATTGAATCCACCGAATGGCACCGTGTCACGTTTTATGACCGCCTGGCCGAAATCGCCGGCGAATACGTCCGCAAGGGCCGCCCCATTTACGTCGAAGGCCGCTTGAAATACGGCAAATACACCGACCAGGCTGGCGTCGAGAAAAACACGGTCGACATCATTGCCACCGAGCTGCAGTTGCTGGGTGGACGCGAAGGCATGGGTGGCCCCGGCGATGGTGACGAGGGTGGTGGCGGCGCACCGGCGCCGCGCCGCATGGCCCCTGCTGCGGCCGCACCCCGTGCCGCGGCTGCAGCCCCGGCACCCCGCCAGGCGCCGCCACCGCGGCCAGCCAGCGGATTTGACGACATGGACGACGATATTCCGTTCTAGGTCAATCCCGGTTTTCGGTTCGACGAAACCACGCTCGTGCCAGCCAGACGCCGGCGGCTATCAATGCCACGGTGAACACCACTGCAATGCCACTGCTCGGGCTCGGATGGCGCATGGCATCCAGTATGGTTTCGACAAACACGGCGATGGCCAGGGTGCCCGGCGCCATGCCCAGCAGGGTGCCCAGCAGAAGATCGCGCAAGCGGATGTGGGAGGCTCCCGCAATCATGTTGACCACGGCAAAGGGTGCTACCGGCACCATGCGCACGGCGATCACCGCCAGCAGTCCGCGCTGGGCCAGCTTCTGGCTGACGCGGTTGACCCGCTCGCCCCCGAGTTTTCGCACGATGTCCCGACCCAGCGCCGCGCCCATCCAATAGCTGCACAGGGCGCCGACCTGAGCCCCGGCCATCGCGCAGACAAAGCCGGCCCACGGACCAAAGGCCACAACGACCACCAGTGTCAAAAAAGTCAACGGAACCGCGACTACCAGCGCAACAGCGAACGCCAATGCCGCAACCAACAGGCCATGGCCACTGGCAAGCTGGCGCAGCGCCACAACGATGCGGTCCACATCGAGCCATTCCCGCAGTGATGAGAACGACCAGGCCAGTGCCAGCATGACAATGGACAGGACCACCACCACCAAGGCCGCCAGTTTGTAGCGCAGTTGTCGGGACGCCAGGCCTTTTGGCGCTGTAGGGATTGGATCCATGTGGCTCTCCGGGATCTGCCTTACTTTGGCAGCCAGCTGGAGCTGACCGCGTCCCGAAGCAGAGCCGCAAGCGCCGCGATTTGCCTGGCTTCAAAAATGGATCCATGCAGCCCGGGAGTCAATCGCTCCGACAGGCGATTTTTCAGCAGCTTTCTCCACGGGGCGAAGAATAGCCAGTCCCACCGTGCCAGGCCCGAAGTCTTGATCAGTAGCGTTCGCCCCTCAAATGCCTGCGGGCGATAGCCTGCCATGGCCATCACTTGCCCCACCAGTGCGGCATCGTTCACCAGCGCGTCCAGACGCCGTCCATTCATGGTCAACGCGCCCAAGCGCAGTGTTCTTACAGACCACACAAACAGGCGCCAGAACAGGGTTCCCCCCCACATGGCCCTCGGATACAGCGTGTCAATCAGCACAAGTCCCTGAATGGGAAGGGCACGCTGTTGCAGGGCACAGGCGGTTTCCAGCGCCGCGATACCCCCCACAGAAAATCCCGCGACAAAGCCAGGCAATACGCCCTGGGACTCGATCAGATCCGCGTAGAAGTTTGCCAGTTGCGAAACCGTGGTGAATGACGGTCCGACCGGTGGCTGCAACATGCGCACATCGCAGCTGTCCTGTAGCGCCTGGGCCAGGGCCTGAAACCGCATCAGGTCCCCGTGTCCCGATGCGGCAATGAAGATCGGGACCCGGTTGGAGGGTGCGCTGAGATTCACAACCGAACTGGGGGCCGCAATGGGTTGCTGCAATGCCAGGACCAGTTGCTCGACCGTGGGATTCTCGGTCAGCAGAAACAACGGCACGGGGACTCCAACCAACTTCTCCACACTGGCCAGAATAGTGACCGCGGCCAGCGAGTCCCCGCCCACATCAAAGAAGTTGTCCTGAACCCCCAGGGGGCGAACATCCAGTACTTCTTCCCAGAGTGCCAGGACCTGGCGCTCCAGATCATTTCTGGGCTGCCGCACTTCTTGGGGCGCGAACGCAACGGAAGGCTCCGGCAGGGCGGCGTAGTCTGTCTTTCCGTTGGTGGTTATCGGCAACTCCGGCAAGACACTGATTCCCCCAGGAATCATGTAGTCTGGCAGCCTGACCCGCAGGAGTCTCTGCAAGGTGTCCGCGCCGTGCTCGCTGGAGGTCGCCACCCATGCGTGGAGTACCGGCTTTCCTTTCCTGCGCAGGACTTTGACAGCGGCCTGCAGCACGCCCTCGATGCTGAGCAATGCCACTTCGATTTCACCGAGCTCAATGCGGTACCCGCGGAGTTTGACCTGCCGATCCAGCCTGCCCAGGAAGTGCAGATTGCCGTCTTCGGCCAGCCACCCCCGGTCGCCGGTGCGGTACATACGGGCACCGGGCCGAAAAGGATCCGGCAGAAAAGCGTCGGCGTCCAGGTCCGGCCGGTTGACGTAACCCCGGGCGAGTGCCGTTCCGCCGATAAAAACCTCGCTGGGAACGCCCAGGGGCACGGGAAGAAAATTCGCGTCGAGCACATAGATGCTGGTGTCGTCGACGGGCAGGCCAAGCGGCAGTGCACTTCCTGTGGGGCTGGCGACGCACTCCCAGGCGGTTGCAAAGATGCAGCCTTCAGTGGGCCCATACACATTGAACAGTCGTGCCCGGGTGCCCTTCAGGTACCGGTTGACCAAATCAGCAGGCAATACTTCCCCGCCACAGCACGCAACGCGCAATTTCAGATTCGGCTGGCCTTGCGCCCTATCCAGAAACCGGGTCAAGGTGGATGGAACAAAGGCAATAAATGTGACCGCATGGCGAATCGCGAAATCCGCAAGCGTTTCCGGAAGCAGGCGACCAGGGGGAGGCAGTGCCAGACTGGCTCCCGCAATCAGCGGCAGGCACAGCTCGATCAACGAGGGATCAAAGGTGATTTGCGTGCCCAATGCCGAGCGGTCTTCCGGACCAATCCCATAGGCTCTGGATAACCACAGCAATCTTCTGGAGAGGCTGGCATGTTCCACCATCACGCCCTTTGGCCGCCCGGTGGACCCCGAGGTGAAGAGCACGTACGCCAGTGCCTGTGGATGCACCTGTGTGGGCAGGGGCGGCGGTGCATCGTCGGCAACCGTGTCGTGCCAGGTTGCGAACACGATTTTGGGGTGCACGGGCGCCAGTCGCTCCAGGCTTTGCTCCTGTATGACCAAGGCCATGGCGCCGGCTTCTTCCAGAATGTCGGATAGGCGTGCCAGCGGGGCATCGGGGTCGACGGGCAGGAAAGCGGCCCCCGCTTTGGACACCGCCAGAATGGCAACCACCAGTTCTGCGGATCGGTGCATGGCAATCGCCACGATCTTTTCAGGGCCGGCCCCCAGCGCCACGAGTCGGTGTGCCAACCGGTTGGCCCGTTGGTCCAACTCGGCGTAGGTCATGGTGCCGCCGTCCCAGACCAAGGCAACCCTTTCAGGGGTCAAGCGGGACTGCGACTCAAACTGGGCAATGTAGGGCGTCGTGTCGTCGTGCCATACCGTCGTACCGTGCAAGCCCTGCGCCAGGGCCAACTGCGACTCGGTCAACAGGGACAGGGCGTCCAGAGGTTGGTCCGGTGATGCCATCATGGAGCGCACAAGATGCCAGAGTCGCTGACCCAGGCGGTTAATCTCCAAGGGCTCAAAGCAGGCGGAACTGCCCTCCAGAACGATTTCAAGATCCTGATCTGCCTGAAACTCACAGACCGTGACGCTCAGTGGGTAACGTGCCTTGCCACAAAACAATTGCCGCGATTCCTCCATGCGGGCGTCGCCAAAAGCCACGTCGTAGTCCTGCCGCTCGAAAGACAGGAGGACATCGAACAAACCATCGCGCCCGTGCTGCATCACCTTCAGGGCACGCCCGATCTCGCTCAGCGGGTAACGCGCATGCCGCAGCGCTCCTCGCATGATCAGCCCGATGGCATTCAGCAATGCATCCACGGTCATGCCCGGAGTCACCGTGACGCTGACCGGAAACACGCCAACAAACATACCCAGGGTACCCCGGTAGCGTCGCCCGACTCGGTTCAGGCTCGGCACTCCCAACACGACAGTCTGCCGGTTGGTGGTTCGCGAAAAGTACACCACCATCGCAGCCAGAAAGTAGTTGAATGCCGTGCTGTTGTGCTGCGTTGCGCAAGACTTGAGGTTTTCGTAGTCTGCGACGGGCACCGATACGTGTCCCATGCATGCCGCCGGCAAGCCCGCCGTATTCGCCGCAACGGGCCGGTCTACCAGCATGGGTTGCAGCGCGGGCATCTGCAATAGCCAATAGTGACCATCGGCCAGGAATGCGGGTGACTTTGTGTAGACGGCGGATTCGTCAATGAAGCTGCAATAGCTCGCAGCGGCAGCAGGCTCTGCCTCCTCTCGCTGTAACAG
>Ga0208636_100293_pt1 | contig 13398 bp, 14 predicted proteins | sample LakWasM103_HOW12_2_FD_183921 | JGI IMG/M metagenome (GOLD analysis project Ga0208636, IMG submission 183921) | Freshwater sediment methanotrophic microbial communities from Lake Washington under simulated oxygen tension - Sediment Metagenome... | ecosystem: Environmental > Aquatic > Freshwater >... | reverse complement strand
GGCCCAGCGCCTGCTGCTGCCGCGCGATGCGAACCTGCAGATTGCGCGCGCCAAGGCCGCTGCCGTGCTGCCCTGAAGTGACGTGACGACCCGCACGGCCCCGTGCCGTGCTGTCCCCTGCAGGCCCCCAAACCCTCTCGCAAGAGGGTTGGGGGCATTTTTTTAGCCAAAGTGGCCGGATGCGCCAGAGGAATATGCCTGAGCAGCTATCAAAAGCGTAGCGTTTTCTGGCTGTTCTGCCGCCCTTACCACGGCACCCCCGCAAACCGGGCCACCAAAAAATCCAGCAACGCCCGCACCGCAGGCGACAAGTGACGGCGCGACGGGTACAGCGCATAGATCGTCATCACCGGCAAGTCCCAGCCCGGCAACACAGCCTGCAGCTCGCCGCTGTGCAGATACGGGTTGACCAGATACGTCGGCTGCATCGCAATGCCGCCGCCCGCCAGCGCTGCGCGCATCAGCGTGGTGGCCTCGTTGGCGCTGAAATGGCCGCTCACGCCCACGCGCTCCACCACCTCGCCGCGCGTCAGCTGCCACACGCTTTTGCCAAAGTTGGCGTAGCTCAGGCACCGGTGCTGCGCCAGGTCGGCAGGTTGCTGCGGCACACCGTGGGCGGCCAGGTAGGCGGGCGATGCCACCAGGGCCGAATCGCAGCGGACCAGTGGCCGGCCGATGAGCAACGGGTCGGGCTCGGCGCTGATACGGATGGCCAGGTCGATGCGCTTTTCCACCAGGTTGAGCGAGCCTTCGCTCGCGTCCAGGTCGATCTTGAGCTGCGGGTGTTGCGCCAGAAAGTCCGCAATCGCCGCACCCATCTGCGCAAACGCAAACGACACGCTGCAGGTCAGCCGCAGTTGCCCGCGCAATGCGCCTTCGGTGGTGGTGGCGGTTTCTTCTTCCAGGTCTTGCGACAGCGCCAGCATCTGCTGGCAGCGGCGCAGCGCGTGTTCTCCCGCGTCGGTCAGCGTCACGCTGCGGGTGGTGCGCTGCAGCAGCCGCGCCTGCAGCCACTGCTCCATCTCGCCCACGTAGCGCGTGACCATGGCCCGCGACATCTCCAGTTTGTCGGCCGTGGCGCTGAAGCTGCCGCTGGTGGCGACTTCGGCAAACACATGCATGGCGGTCAGGCGGTCCATAGGGGTTATTTGATCGATTGGCGAAACAAATATGCGCGAATTATCGGGTTTATTGGATCGATTGGTGCAAATAAACTTCATTCCGTTATCTGCACAACCTCTCAACACACCGGAGAAACCACCATGTTCCGCACCACCCTCATCGCCGCCACCCTCGCCGTTGCCTTCACTGGCGCCCAGGCCGCCCAGCCGCTGCAGGTCAAGGTCTACAACGCCGACGGCAACAGCTTCAACGTCAACTCCACACTGGTCTATGGCGAGAAGGAAGCCATGGTCATCGACGCAGGCTTTACCCGTGCCGACGCGCTGCGCATTGCCGCCAACGTGCTCGACACCGGCAAAGAGCTGAAAACCATTTACGTGAGCCAGGCCGACCCCGACTACTACTTTGGCGTGGAGACGCTGAAAGAAATTTTCCCCAAGGCCGACGTGGTGACCACGCCCGCCGTGCTGGAGAAGATCAACGCCAAGCTGGCTGGCAAGCTCGCCTTCTGGGGCCCCAAGATGGGCGCCAACGCACCGCGCACGCCCGTGCTGCCCAAGGCGATTGCTGGCAACACGTTGAGCGTGGACGGCCAGACGGTCGAGATCCGCGGCACCACCGGCCTGCTCGCGCACCGCCCGTATGCGTGGATTCCGTCCATCAAGGCCGTGGTGGGCACCATCGGCGTATTTGGCACCAACACCCATGTGTGGACGGCCGACACGCAAACGGTGGCCGAGCGCAGCGCCTGGGTGGCCCAGCTCGACGAAATGGCCGCCCTGCAGCCCACCGTGGTGGTGCCCGGCCACATGCCCGCAGGTGGCGCGCTGGATGCCGCCAACATCAGCTACACCAAGGGCTACCTGCAAGCGTTTGAGAAGAACGCCGCCGCCACCAAGACCAGCGCCGAACTCATCGACGCGATGAAAAAGGCCTACCCCGCAGCGCCCATGGGCCTGTCGCTGGACATCGGCGCCAAGGTCAACAAGGGCGAGATGAAGTGGTGAGATGACGTGCTGAAAGCTGTCAAAGCAAGTTGTTGAAAGGAACCAGATCGTGACCACGCACCCGCTCCAACAAGTCCTGCAGCACCTGCACGCCGGGCGCTGGAACGCGGCGCACGATCTGGTGCAACACGACGGCTCCATGCTCGGCGCGTGGCTTCACGGCATCCTGCACCTGCAAGAGGGCGACCTGGAAGACGCCGAAAACTGGTACGACCGCGCTGCCCGCCACTTCCGCAGCCGGGGCACGCTGGCCGAAGAAATTGCAGCGTTTGAGGCCGCACTGGCCGCAGCACACCTTACCCAGCTTGCCCAGGCTGCACCCGCAGCGGCACCGGCCGCCGCCACACCGCCTGATCCTGAAGATTCTGAAGAGAGACCCTGATCCATGCCCTCCACGCCCACCGTCACCGTGACGTACCTGTTCGACCCCCTGTGCGGCTGGTGCTACGCCGCCGCACCCGTGCTGGCCCGCTTGCAAGCCACGCCCGGCGTGCAGGTGGTGCTGGCGCCCACGGCCTTGTTTGCAGGCGCAGGCGCCCGGCCCATGGACGCGCAATTTGCCGCCTACGCCTGGTCCAACGACCAGCGCATCGCGCAGCTCACCGGCCAGCCGTTCAGCCAGGACTATCGCGAGCAGGTGCTCGGCCAGCCGGCCGGGCGTTTTGACTCGGGCCCTGCCACGCTGGCCCTCACCGCCGTGGCGCATACCGAGCCCGCGCGCGAGCTGGAGGCACTTCACGCCTTTCAGCGCGCACGGTATGTGGACGGGCGCGACACCACGGCGCCCACCGTGCTGGCCGATGCGCTGAGCGCCCTGGGCCTGCATGCAGCCGCAGAGTTGGTGCACGAGCCCACCGATGCCCTGCGCGCCGCCATGCTGCAGCGCGTGGCCGCCGCCCGTGCCGACATGCAAGCCTGGCAGTGGGCGACGCCGCCACCGGCCGCCGCCGTGTGCTGGGCAGCCAGGCCCTGCACGGCAACTTCGACACATTGCTGCAGCAGGTGGCCCAGGCCTGAGTGTTGCGGTTAGGACGTTGCGGCCCGGGCTGCGCCGTTGCACGCACTGCAAATTGCAGCCAGGCCAGCGCCATGTCCTCAAGCCCCGTGGTCCGCCACGGGCACCCACACCACGGTGTGGTTCGCGCACTCCACTTCGGCCGGCGGCTGCCACAGGTCACTGGCCAGCTCAAAGATGCGCGGCGGCACCACCATCGAAAACGTTGCGCCCTGTTCAGCATTGCGCCGCAACACACGCGCGCGCCGCACCTCGCGCGGTGCGTCCAGCACATACACCACCGTGGCATCGGCCCACGGCCCCATGCGGGCGTAAAACGCATCGCGCTGGTGCTGCTGGATCAGGCCCACCTCCAACACCACATCGCCACCCGCGTGCAGCACGGCCTCGGCCGTCTTCCAGATCTGCTCCAAGCAACGCAGCGTGCGTGGCACATACCAGGCCATGACGTCCGCCGCATCGGGCCGGTCTGGCGAGAACAGCGTGGCCATCCAGTCGTCCAGGTTCAGCGGCACGGCGCGGTGCTGCTGCACCAGCTGGCGCACAAAGGTGGACTTGCCCGCACCCACGGGCCCGATGACCAGATGGATGCGCGGGGAGGGGGCGGTGGCAGCTGCGGGGGCCGTGTGTGTGGAAGTGGCGTGCATCAAAAAGAGCTCCAGAAATGCAAAAAGCCCTCTCTGCAAGCAGGGAGAGCCTTCAATGCGATGGACCAAAAAGAAAAGCCCTCAACGGTGGTGGAGGGCTTTGCGGTTCGCTCAGGCCCAAAGGGCCGGACGCGATAGGGCAGTGTAGGTGCCCGCTGCGGGCTGCGTCAACCGTTGGTCCGTGTGCCGTGTGTTGAGTCCCCCAGTCGCACCCTGCGCGCACCCGGAAAGCTGGGTCACGCCCCAAACACTAGCGCCTGGTGCGCCCCCACGCCCGCCAGCACGCCTTCGGCCGATGCCAGCGTGGCGTTGTGCCGCATCAGCGTCAGGTCGCCAGCGGCATACACGCCGGGCACCGTGGTCATCTTGTTCGCGTCGGTGCGGAGGTACGGGCCCATAGACCCATCGTCGAACGCGCAGCCCAGTTGCTCGGCCAGCGGGCTGGCGGGGCGGGTGGTGGCTGCCACATACAGCGCATCCAGCGGTACCACGCGCGCATCACCGCCACCGGTGGCCTGCAGGCGCACACCCTGCAGCCCCTGGCCCGGGCCTTCCAGCGCGGCGATGGGTGCGGGCTCGATGGTTATGCCCAGCGCCTGTAGACGCTCGCGCTCGGCGCTTTCCAGCGTGGTGTCGCCATTCAGAAAGAGGGTGGTCGGGCCCCAGTCGGCAATCAGCTGCGCGTGCATGGCCGAGCCTGCCGAGTGGTACAGCACGCCCAGCCGCTGGCCTGCAAATTCATAGCCGTGGCAATACGGGCAGTGCAACACCGATGCGCCCCAGCGCTCGCGCAGGCCTGCAATCTCAGGCAAACCGTCTTGCACGCCAAACGCCAGCACCAGCTTGTGGGCCTCCATGGTTGCGCCATCGTCCAGCACCACTTCAAACCCGTTCTCGGGTGACCCCGCCCGTTGCTGCGCTGTGGCCGACACCACCGTGCCCTGCACAAAAACCACCGTGGGGTAGGCCGCCAGCTTGCGCCGCGCCTGCTGGATCATCGCCAGCGGTGGCTCGCCGTCTTGCCCGAAGAAGCCGTGCGACGCTGCCGCAAACCGGTTGCGCGGCTGGCCTGCGTCCACCACACACACCCGCCGCCGGGCACGCGCCAGCTGCATTGCGGCCGACAGGCCCGCAAAGCTGCCGCCCACCACGATCACGTCAAACGCCCGGGTGGTTGCCGTTGTCATTACTGCTGCTGTCGTCGTCATGAGAAATCTCCTTGTGACCGTGGCACCCGGCCACCATGCGTTCATGAAACTCGGCCGACAGCTGTGCCAGCGTCACCGCACCCAGCCGCGCCAGCAGCGCCTCTTCGGCCGCCTGGTAGGCATCGGTCAGCGCGCGGTTCACCGCCTGCTCCACGATGCAGCCGGGGCTCTCCACGCGGTTACCCACCGCCAGCAGCGTGGGCGCACCCAGCGCCTCGTAGATGTCGCGCAGCGTGATGTCGGTGAGCGGGCAAGACAGCACCCACCCCCCGCCATGCCCCTTGGCCGACGCCACAAACCCCGCATACCGCAGCCCCGCCATCAGGCGGCGCACGACGACGGGGTTTGTCTGCATGGCCTGCGCCAGTGCTTCAGAGGTGGCGGGCCCCTCCATCTCTGCCATGTGCAGCAGCGCGTGGAGGACGTTGGAAAGGCGGCTATCTCTTCTCATGCAACATTATGAGTTGCATAATGATTTCATTGCAACCGCAAGGCTTTTGTCTCGTTGATCGTGAACCGACTTCTGTACTTCATTTCGCATCCGAACGTAGCCATCGATGAACATGCGCCGATTCCATCGTGGCCGCTGTCCGCCTTAGGTCGGTCGCGCATGGCCGCAGGCCTGCGTCAGCCTTGGGTGCAGACGCTGACAGCTGTGTATTGCAGTACAGAGCAGAAGGCGATGGACGGTGCGGAGATCCTCGCAAGCCACCTTGGCTTGGAGTTTCAACAGTTCGATTCATTGGGCGAGATCGATCGCTCTTCTACCGGCTATTTGCCGCCTGCGGAATTCGAAGCGGTGGCAGATCAGTTCTTTGCACAACCTGAAGATTCGATCCGTGGCTGGGAGCGTGCCGTGGATGCGCAGGCGCGTATCGTTTCCACCATCCAAGCCCTTGTCGCTAAAGACAGCAGTGATGGAGCCATCGCCATCGTCTCTCATGGCGCAGTCGGCGCACTACTTCACTCCTGGCTTACGCGGCAAACCATCTCGCGCCGATGGGATCAGCCAGCGAATGGGGGTGGAAATTTCTATGCCTTTGCGCTGCAGCCCCCGGCTGCATTCGGAAACTGGCAACCGCTGGACGGGCCATTCAACTGAAGCTTTCCTTTCGTGTTCTCTTGCTTCCGTTTACGCCATTTCTGGACTCAAGGGTGTTTTCCAATGTCTGCTGCCAATACCTCAGCCTTCACTGACCCCGCCGCCGTCGCCCGCTACGCCGAAGGCCCCCGCCGCAAAGTGCCCGGCTACGACAGCCTGCTGCGCATGTCCCGCATCCTCTTGGCCGAGCATGTGCCCGCCGATGGCCGCGTGCTGGTGGTGGGCGCAGGTGGCGGGCTGGAGCTGGAAGACATGGCGCGGGCGCACCCCGGCTGGCGGTTCGACGGCGTGGACCCCAGCCAGCCCATGCTGGCCCTGGCGGCACAGCGGCTGCAAAGCGCCAGCGTGCCCGGCGACCGCGTGGCGCTGCACCACGGCTACGTGCAGAGCGCACCGGCCGGGCCGTTCGACGGAGCCACGTGCCTGCTGACTTTGCACTTTGTGCCGCGTGAGGAGCGCGTGCCCATGCTGGTGGAGATTCGGCGGCGGCTGAAGCCCGGCGCGCCGTTGGTGGTGGCACATCTGAGCGTGGCGGACGGTGCAGGCCGTGGCGGCGAGGGCGGGGCAGGGGAGCGCGACTTGTGGCTGTCGAGCTATGCCGCGTTTCAGGTGGCGTCCGGCGTGCCGCCGGAGTATGCGGCTAGGTTTTGGAGCAAAGGGCTGCGGAGCCGGCGGTGCTGACGCCGGAGGAGGATGAGGCTGTAGCTCGTGAGGTTTTTTCAGCGGTGTTCGGGTGTTCTATATGGGAAGTTGCGTTTGGGTGGGACGTGCCTTAATCCTCCAGAGTGATCCTGTTTTGTATAGAGGCTTCTATATTTTTGCTAATTTATTTTTTTTGACGTTTGATTTATATTATTAAGATTGATTGATTGATTGATTGATTGATTGATTGATTGAAGTTAAGTTTGCAAGTGCCCTGTTGCTATTCCAATAATAATTCGGTTTCCGGTGATGGAAATGATGTCTTGTGGGAAGTTTTTAGGGTAAGCATTGAAGTGGATGCGGCCAACATCATATTTGAATTTTGTGTGCCATTCGCAGGTTATTGATTTCCCTCCAATCGTAATTTTTCGATCTTTCATTGCTTTTGCATTTTTTCGAGTATTTACGCTTTCGGGAGATATTTCCACGCCTGCGGCTGCGGCGCTCTGAATTATGTCGCGATCTGACGCTGTATTGTTAAATGCATGTGGGGCGTAGTCATTCAGCCATGATAGGTGAAGGAATATCTTTTTTTCGAAATCTTCAGAGCTTATTTGTAATAGTCGCGGTGTAGGATGGACGTGAAAATATATGTTTGGATAAATTACAGAAGAATAAACCGGAAGGTGATCGTGTGATAATTCGCAAGCTTGGAATAAAAACCGTGTTACTTTATAAATTTCCTGTGAATTCTCGATTGCTGCCATCGTTTTGTCGTTCCACCAAAAATTATCTTTCAAAGCAGCACTCCCAATTATTCCACCTTTGGTGCTAGTCTGTAGGGCAGTGATCCCAGATCCAACAGGCGATTCAACGTGATCTCCTCTACTTATTTTGAGTTGAATGCGAAGCAGAAGATCGCGAGTCTCGGGGCTGGGAGGGTCTTGAAATACGAAATCCGCAATTGTTGCATTAGCATATGGAAAGCCGTAAAAATCCGGATCAAGAATCCATGAAAAATCCGGAAGGTGTTTGGGCAATGATTCCAGCGCATTGATGAGATTGTTGGCCTCGCCAGGTTGGTTTTTAATTTTATCGAGGAGGCCTTGTTCGTCAAGATATATTTCTATCATTAGAATTATTGCTTGAGGTTAGTTCGCGCAGATTTTTAGTCATCTGATCAAAAAAGCCGCTAGGCCATTGACTGAGAGATCCATTTTTTCTGAGTGTAATAGGATCAATCGTGGGAGGCCCGTCTTTGGACTTGCTGAAAAAGTATATTTTTATGTCTTTTTCATCTAGCTGCGTGCAACTCTTCATTGCAAGTCTAATTCCGTCGAGAAAGTGGTCGCTATGGCTTTCTGCAACTATCTGAATGTTTTGGGTGCAAGCTAGCGCTAGTAACTTGCCAAGAAGCGTCTGCCCGCTGGGGTGAAGATGCGCCTCAGGATTTTCGACTAGAAGCAGGGCTGAATTTTTTCGGATATTTTTAAGATAGCTAATCGCTTTTTGGTCGATATTATCGGATTTGGGATTGGCAGTCATTACCAATACTGCCAGTACGATTGGGAGTACATAGCTAATACCAAAACCTGAGTTGACGGCGCGATTGCCATTAACTTCTAATCGTGATGAGTCAAATTTTCGATGAATGTCGAAATCTAGTCGTACTCCAGGGGATATTTCACCCATCCATGCGATTAACTGATGTTTTAATATTCGACTTTGACTTTTTGGGTGTAATAGTATCTCGTTGACTAGGCAGTTTTCAAAGAGGTAAGCATAGTGAGCCGAGTGTTCCCCTTTTTCTCCAAGGCAGATATTGTTTTGATGTTCGCCTATAAGTGGTAGCTCTACTCTTGGTCCCAATCGGTCTGCGGAAATGAATTCGATAGTTGGTCTATTCTTGGGCTTTTTCTGCGAGTGCTGCGTACCTTTTTTCCAAGTGAAGGAAGATAGGTTTCCTGCGCTATTTTCTAGAGTAATGCTAATATCTTCGCCCACGGGTGAATATTTGGATTTCAGTTCTTCGTATCCACCCATTTCTCCAATTGAAGAGCCGAAAATTTCTTGCCCTAATCCGATCCTTGCTGCCTGCATTACTGTACTTTTTCCGGAGTTGTTAAATCCGGATAGTAGTGTCAAGCCTGCTAGGTCGATGTGGGCATCACTAAACGATTTGAATGATTGAATGTGTAGTGATTTAAGCACGAGTGGAATCCTTTAGAAGCTCTATTATTTTTTTGTAGCGAACGCTTACGCCTCTTGCGTCGCTGCCGTGCTTTCCAATTGAATTGCTGAATGTATCGTCATCCATTAACTGATAATATTTCCCTAGGAATTTTTCTTTATTGTTTGATATGGTTTGGAAATTTTCCTCTCGCAATCTGGAAAAACAAAACATCCAAACATCAAAAAGAGACTTATTGATCGGTGTTCGTTTTTGGCCAGGTTGCGATCTTCTGAATGCGTGGGTGCCGAATATTTTGTAATTGCGGACTAACGCTTTGTCGAATTTCTCTTGTATATTTTCAGGGTCTATGCGTCTAGCGTCGGATAGCTCGATATCACTGTTTATGAAGCGCATGGTGTTTGACAAGAAGTCATCCATGTTGCCCTTAAATCCTCTCCAGTCCCTGCTTTCGAATGAAATGTATCGAAGAATTAATTCGCGCCCAGCCATTCGATCATCTTTGATAGTTTTTCCGATGTGTCGTAGATATGTTGGTGATTTGGCTAAGTTGTTCAAGAGTGCTGTAGCCTTGCCTTGGTACAGGGCGTGCCTAATCTCTTGCATTGAGAGTCGCATTCCGCCTGTATTAATTCTTTTGAATATATTTCTCTTAACGTTCTCTGGTGTATCTGGATTTATTATTGTGAAGGATAATTCGGCTTCCATTAGATTGTTAAGGACCCGTGATGCGCTGGGCTTTTTGGAGATATCGAGAAATGTTTTTCCATTAAATTGCTCGCCCCAAAATTCAAGCTTTTTCAATGGAAAACCCCTGCCATCTCCTAAGGGGCCAAGAATAAATTCTTTAATGGTGGTTAGGCGTTGGAGGCCATCCACTACTTCCCATCTTCCCTCTCTATCTTCCGATACGTAAAACATGGGAAGTGGGATGCGTAGCATCAAGGATTCAATCAATAAACTCTTTCTTTCTTCATTCCAAACATAGTTTCTTTGAAAATCGGGAGAAAGTCTGATGGTTGAGTTTCGAATTCGCCTTAGTACTGTGTCGAGTGCTACCACCTTTGAGGAGATTGATATGGATGCCGGGTCAAAAGGCTCGGTATGCTGGAAATCCTCGCCGCCCTCTACGCCGGATTCTTCGGATTCGTTAGCAATATCTCGCGGGTATTTGATGGATGTCATTATTGAAACTCAACTTTTGTCAAAGAGACAAATGGGTGCCGCTTGTCCGTTGGACGCGGTCGTGTCTTATCGTAGCTGATGCATACGTCGATAGGTAGGTCAAGTCCCATCGAGATGTTGGTCCCGAGAATCTTTCTCTTGCAATAGCAGTTACTAAGATGCTGCAACTCACTGGTTTGGCCTCATCTTGGTCAAAGTTCAGTCTTGCCCGGCCAAAGTAGACCGCATAGCATCCCTGTCAAGCACCCACCCCCATGAGGTGCTGCACAAAAACATGACAGGAGACAAGCCTTGCCATTCACCCGCTGGAGTCACTGCGGCGCCGAAGACCTGGGCGTCTTGCAGACCATCTTCTGGTCCGCAGGCGCGTCCCGCAATGCGCTCGCGCAACGCCTGGCGTATTCCAAGAGCAAGGCCAACGCCATGGTGGCGGCCCTGCTGGACGAAGGCCTGCTCGACGAGGTGGGCCTGCAGGAATCCTCTGGCGGCCGGCGTGCCGAAACCCTGCGTTTAAGCGAAACCCTGGGCGTGGTGATTGGCGCCGACCTGGGCGCGACCAGCATGCAGGTCGCAGTGATGCGCCCCGACATGACGGTGCTGGCGCGGCACCGCGAGCCGATTGATGTGCGCCAGGGGCCGGGCGTGATCCTGGCGCGGGTGCGGGGGCTGATGCGCGAGCTGCTGGCGCGCTGCGGGCTGGCGCCCAATCAGGTGATTGCCATTGGCATGGGCGTGCCGGGGCCGGTGGATTTTGAAAGCGGGCAGCTCGTCAACCCGCCGCTGATGCCCGACTGGGACGGCTTCTCCATCCGCGACTACCTGCGCGAGGCGTTTGCCGCGCCGGTGTTTGTGGACAACGACGTGAACCTGATGGCGCTGGGCGAGATGTACCGGCTGCAGCGCAACTTGCCCAACTTCCTGGTCATCAAGGTGGGCACAGGCATTGGCTGCGGCATTGTGTGCCACGGGCAGGTGTACCGGGGCGCCAATGGCTCGGCGGGCGATGTGGGCCACATCTGCGTAGACCAGCACGGCCCGCGTTGCCACTGCGGCAACCAGGGCTGTGTGGAGGCGATGGCCGCAGCGCCCGCCATGGCGCGCATGGCCATGGAGGCCGCGCAGCGCGGCGAGAGCGCCCTGCTGGCCGAGCGGCTGCAAAGCACGGGCACGCTGACCATTGAAGACGTGGCCCAGGCCAGCCGCACGGGCGATGTGGCGGCCAACGCCATCATCCAGCGCGCGGGCAGCCTGGTGGGGCAGATGCTGGCGTCCATCGTGAACTTCTTCAACCCGTCGCATGTGTTCATCGCGGGGCGGGTGACGGACATGGGGCCGCTGTTTTTGGCGTCGGTGCGGCAGAGCGTGTACCACAGGTCGCTGGCGCTTTCTACGCGGCACCTGGAGATTCAATACGCGCCGCTGGCCGACGATGCCGGTGTGGTGGGCGCAGGCGTGCTGGCGATGCAGGAGAGCCTGTCGCGCGCGGGCTCGATCTCCGGGTCGGGGTCGGCTGCGGGCGTTGGTGTGGGGGCTGTGCGATGAGCGTAGCCGTCGAGTTCCGCAACGTGACCAAGGAGTTTGGCCCGGTGCGCGTGCTGCACGGGGTGGGCTTTGCGCTGCAGCCGGGCCGCGTGTATGGCCTGCTGGGCGAGAACGGCGCGGGAAAGTCCACGCTGATGAAGATTCTGGCGGGGTACGAGAGCCCGACCACCGGCGAGGTGGTGGTGGACGGTGCCGTGCGCGCCCCGGGCGGCGGATCGCGCGCGGCCGAGGCGCAGGGCATTGTGCTCATCCACCAGGAGTTCAACCTGGCGGACGACCTGACGATTGCGCAGAACATCTTCTTGGGCCACGAGATCAAGAAGGGCCCCGTCCTCGACGACAAGGCGATGCGCGAGAAGACGCGCGAGGCGCTTGCCAAAGTGGGCCTGCCGCTGGACCCGGACACGCGGGTACGCAAGCTCATCGTGGCCGAAAAGCAGCTGGTGGAGATTGCCCGCGCGCTGGCCCGCAATGCGCGCCTGCTCATCATGGACGAGCCCACCGCCACGCTGACCCCCGGCGAGACGGAGCGCCTGTTTGCGCTGATGGCCGGGCTCAAGGCTGCGGGCGTGACCATCATCTACATATCGCACAAGCTCGACGAGGTGGAGCGCACCACCGACGAGGTGGTGGTGATGCGCGACGGCCTGCTGGTGGCACGCGAGCCCACGGCCAGCGTGACGCGGCGGCAGATGGCCAACCTGATGGTGGGCCGCGAGCTGGCCGATTTGTTCCCGCCCAAGCTGCCCGCGCCTGCGGGTGGAGAGCCGGCCATCAAGGTGCGCGGCCTCACGGTGCCCGGCTGGGCCGAGGAGGTGAGCTTTGACGTGCGGCGCGGCGAGATTCTGGGCTTTGCCGGGCTGGTGGGCGCTGGCCGCACCGAGCTGTTCGAGGGCCTGCTGGGCCTGCGCACGCGCTCTGCCGGCACGGTGGAACTGGCAGGCAAGCCGGTGAATTTGAAAAGCCCGCGTGATGCGGCGCGCCACGGCCTCACCTACCTGAGCGAAGACCGCAAGGGCAAGGGCCTGCATGTGCACTTCAGCCTGCGGCCCAACCTGACGCTGATGGCGCTGGAGCGCTATGCGAAGCCCTGGCTGGACCCGGCGGCCGAGCAGGCCGCGCTGCGCGATGCGGTGCAGGAGTTCGGCATCCGCACCGGGTCGCTGGAGGTGCGCGCGTCGTCGCTGTCGGGCGGCAACCAGCAGAAGCTGGCGCTGGCCAAGGTGCTGCACCCCGGCCCCAGCGTGGTGGTGCTGGACGAGCCCACGCGCGGCGTCGACGTGGGCGCCAAGCGCGAGATTTATCACCTGGTGCAGGGCCTGGCAGAGCAGGGGCTGGCGGTTGTGGTGATCTCGTCTGAACTGATGGAGCTGATCGGCCTGTGCCACCGCGTGGCGGTGATGCGCGCCGGGCGGCTGCAGACCACGCTCCAAGAGCCAAATTTGACCGAAGAGGAGTTGATCGCACATGCCACAGGTACCCGCTGAAAACGCACCCACCGCAGCGGCTGCCGCAGCACCCGCTGTACCCGGTGCGGGCCGCCATGGCGGCGCCACGGCCTGGTGGGGCAAGCTGCACGGCCTGGGCCCGGTCATCGGGCTGGTGCTGCTGTGTTTTGCCGGCACGCTGCTCAACAGCAACTTTGCCACCTACGACAACGTGATGAACGTGCTCACGCGCACGGCCTTCATCGGCATCATCGCGGTGGGCATGTGCTTCGTCATCATCTCGGGCGGC
>Ga0208636_100292_pt1 | contig 13410 bp, 10 predicted proteins | sample LakWasM103_HOW12_2_FD_183921 | JGI IMG/M metagenome (GOLD analysis project Ga0208636, IMG submission 183921) | Freshwater sediment methanotrophic microbial communities from Lake Washington under simulated oxygen tension - Sediment Metagenome... | ecosystem: Environmental > Aquatic > Freshwater >... | reverse complement strand
AAAGCGCTGCGCTGCCTGGCGGCTTACCTCGGCCAGCAGCTGCTCTTCGCTCTGGCGCTGGCGCAGCCAGCGGGCATCGTTCTGCCCCGCCTCGACCTCGGTGCGCAGCATGTGCATGGCGCTTGACGCGCCCTGTACGGCCGCGTGGCCTGCGATCTTGTCCATGGTGCGCAGGATGTGCTCGCGCAGCGGCATGTGGTCGCCCGTGGCCGGGTCCACATACACCGCGTCCATGCCAAACCGGCAGGCCTGGAAGCGGTTGTAGGTGTACACGAGGTAGTCGTCCTCTTCGGGCATGAAGGGCTGGTCGGCCAGGAACCACGCGCCCAGCGACTGCACGTAGCCCGCGAGGGCCGCAGCGCGCTCGATGGTGAGCGGCGTGTCGAACACGCGGATCTCGATGGTGCCGAACTCGGGCTTGGGGCGGATGTCCCAGTAGAAGTCCTTCATGCTCTTGACCACGCCCGTGCGGGTCATCTTGTTGAAGTAGGTCGTGAAGTCGTCCCAGGTCAGCGCCATCGGTGCGCGCCCCGACAAGGGGAACGCAAACACCGAGTTGAGCCGGGCCGAGTCAAAGGCCGTGTCCTGCCCTTGCACATAGGGGCTGGACGCCGACAGTGCAATGAAGTGCGGGATGTAGCGCGACATGCGGTGCAGCATCAGCAGCGCGGCATCGGCATCCGGGCAGCCAATGTGCACGTGCTGTCCGAAGATGGTGAACTGCTTGGACAGGTAGCCGTACAGCTCGGACAGCTCGCGAAAGCGCGGCTTGTCGTAGATGCGGCGCTCGTGCCACTGCTGGAACGGGTGCGTGCCGCCACCCACCACGGCAATGTTGAGCTTGTCGGCGCTTTTGACCAGCGCATCGCGGATGGGCGTGAGCTGGCCCAGCACCTCGCTGGCCGAGTGGCAGATGCCGGTGGAGATTTCGATCATGCTGTTCGTCATCTCGGGCACCACGCTACCGGGCAGCGGGGTTTTCTTCATGAGGCGCAGCATGTCCTCGGCGTAGGGCGCCAGGTCGTAGTCGTTGGTGTTGACCAGCTGCAGCTCCAGCTCGACGCCCAGCGTCAGCGGCTCGGAATGGGTGAAGGCTTCAAGACTCACGGGGGGACTCTCCGTTGTTGTTGCTGCGGGTCAGGGGTGCCCAGGGTTTGGAGCTTTCGCCCGCACGGTAAATGGCCACGGTGGCAATGACGGCGCCAAATACCTCCATCAGCAAGATGGCGGGCAGCGCCACACCCGCGATCACATGGCCGGTGGAAGGCGACGCGAGCACAAACTGCGAGGCGATCAGCAGGGCGATGGAGGACATGGGGGTCATCGCGCAGCCCACCCACAGCGCCTGCTTCCAGCTGGCGCCGCTGCCCACATTGCCCAGCGCCACGCCGGTGGCCTTGGCCAGCAGGCGCACGGCAATCAGGGCCAGCACCACACCGGCCACGGGCGCGCTCCAGTCGGCCTGCGCTGCCACGGTGGAAACCAGCACGAACATCAGCATGGTGAGCAGGGACGATGCATTGCCCAGCTGCCGTGGCCAAGCCCAGGGGCGCGGATTGAGTTGCTTGAGCAGCATGCCCCCCAGCAGCGCGGCCAGTGGTGCCGAGCCACCCATGTGAGCGGCCACTGCCGTGCCTGCAGCCACCAGGGCCAGGAACAGCATGGAGGTGTTTTCGCTGGTGGGGCTCATGAAGCGCAGCGCCATGCGCAGCACCAGGGCCAGCACGGCGGCCACCACGATCGATACGCCCAGCACCACCACCACGGGCGACACGGCCTCCAGCACGGTGAGGCTCTGGCGGTTGATGAGTTCTGCCTTGGCGCTGCCCAGAGTCAGGGCATACAGCGTGGAGAGTGTGGTGAGCACAATGGCGCGTTCGGTCACCGGGCCGGCGGCACGGGTGTCGGCCACCACACGGGTCAGTACTGCAGGAGATGCCGCCAGCGCCACCAGGGCCAACGGGCCAGCCGCCTGGGGCGGCAGCTGCAGCCACACCAGCACCCAGTACACCGCGAAATAGGTCAGCACCGATTCGGCAATGCTCTGCACCAGCACCATGGGGTTGTGGCGGAACCAGCGCAGCGGGATACGGCCGCCACATTCGAACAGCACAATGGCCACGCCCAGCTCCAGCAGGAACAGGCCAATGCCCTGCAGCGGCCAGACTGCACCGCTGAAGCCTGCCAGGCCGGCTGCCGTGCCCACCAGCGAATAGCCCACCACCTTGGGCAGGCCGGTGTGGCGTTGGGTGAGATAGCCTGCCATGGCGGCTACCGCCAGCAGCAGTGACCATTGCACCGTGGGCAGCCCGGCCGAGGGGCGCAGCCACTGCGCCCAAAAGCTCAGGATTTCATTCATGTCATCGGACCTCTGCGTCAGACGGGCGCTGCCCGTTGGAGTGGAGGCCCCGGCGCACAGGCCCTCCGCAGATGGGACGGGGTGCGCTGGGGCGTTGGGCCCTTGAATTTACAGGCGGAAACACTCCGCCCTTGTAGGACAGAGGCGGCGGTTTCGCCTCAGCCCTGTGCCGTTGTCGCCAGCGGCCCCCGCCGCTCGGGCACAAAAAAGCTCAGCGGCGCGGTGCGCAGGCGGGCGCGGATGGCGGCATAGATGCGCGAGCGGTCCACGCCGCTCACGTTCTGTGCACGCAGCGCCAGACTGAAGGCCAGATAAAAGCTCACCGACACATTCAGTGCGCCCAGGAACGGGAGCGAGGCTACTGCCCACCAGAACGCGGGCAACTGCAGCACCTGCAGACCCAGCGTGGCGCTGGCGGCCGCCACCTGCCCGGTGGAGAGGGTGACGTGCCGTACATCCAGCCCCAAGCCGAAAAACGCAGCGAAAGCAGGCACCAGGCCCAGCATGAAACCCAGCGAGATGTTGGCTGCAAAACCCGACAGGTTCTCGCGCAGGAACCACGCCCAGCGCGCGGCGCGCTCGGCTCCCAATAGCCCGGTGATGCGCGGGTTGTAGTGCAGGGCCGAGTCCATGCGGTGCAGCACAAACCAGTTCTCTGTCCAGCCCGCGATGATGCTGGAGGCAAACAGCAGCACCCCGGTAAAGGCGGCAAAGAACAGCGACGGCCCCAGCAGGTGCAGGGACTCGAACACATGCTCGGCCTGCTTCTCGCTGATGGCCGGGTGGCCCGTGGCCAGTGCAATCAAAGCAGCCAGCGCCAGCACGGCCGGGAACACCACCAGCACATTGCCCAGCACAGCAGCCACCTGCGAGCGCACCAGGTGCGTGATCTCGTCCACGAACGACTCGATCGCATCGCCGGTGCCCAGCTCCTTGAGCTTGGCCGCCATGGCGGGCGCGGTCATGGCAGGTTGTTTGGTGGCCACCGTGAAGTGCAGCAACTGGATCAGCACAAAGCTCACGGCATAGTTGATGCCCGCCATGAAGCCGCCCCAGAAGGCCGAGAGCGCGAGCGCATACAGGCCAAACTTGATCAGTGTGGTGAAGGCCATCAGCGCACCGCCCCCTGCCGCCTTGCGCAGCATGGAGCGGTATTCGGTACTGGTGCGGGTGATGTAGTGTTCGCCCGTTTCGGCGCTGCGCTCGGCCACCTTGGCCGCCAGCAGCGAGGAGTTGGATGCCAGCAGCGCGCGCAGGCTGCGCCGCTCTTGTCCCACCATCACCAGCTGTGCCATGAGTTGCGCCGCAGTGACTGCGGGCTGCGCGGACAGCAGGCAGTCGAGCAGCACGCGCACGCGCAAGATGCGCTCGCGCAGCTGCCGCAGCCGGAACACCAGCCCCACCGAAATGCCGTTGTCCTCGAAATGCGTATAGACGGTGGCAGCCGCCGCGCGGCAGGCCTCCAGGCGTTCGCGCAGGCGCTGGGCGGATGCGTCCAGCCGGTCGGGGGTGCGCAGTGCGTGCAGCACCTCGACCCGCAGGCTTTCCACGTCGCGGATGAGGGCGTGGAAGGGTTGTGCCTCCCGTGCAGATTCGCTCATGCGCAGCCGCAGTTCGGGTGCAAAGCCGGTCGAGAGGATTTGCCCTGCACAGTAGGTGATGGCGTCCAGCAAGGCGCGGTGCCAGCGTGTCGCGCCGCCTGCGCGCTCATCGGCGTTGTCCTGGGCCAGCAACATCACTAGGCGGTTCAGGGTGGCTTCATCCAGCGCTGCCAGCCATTGCGCGTCGAACGCACTGGGCAAGGCCAGCATGAACAGTTCGGACGCATCGATGGTCTCTGGGCTGCCCGGCAGCAGCTTGGTGCGCAGGCGTTCGGCCATCTCGCTGACCAGGGCGGTGCGGGGTGCAAAGCCAAAGTCCGCCAGCAAGGTGGTGATGTCTACCTGGTCCACCAGCGTCGCCCACCAGGCCTGCAGCCGCTGCTGAATATCGGGCCGCGCCGCGACCGCATCGATGAAAAGCTGCACCCGGCCCACCGCAGCAGGCACCGAATCACGCTTGCCGCGCACCCAGTCCAGCAGGTGGATGAGCCACAGATGGCGATGGGCCAGGTCGGCGGCAGGGTCCAGCGCCGCCAGCAGGTGGGCCAGGTCTTTGGGCTCGGCGGAATTTTTCATGGGTGGCCGGCCCCCACAGGAAAAGCCGCCCATCCGATGGATAGCGGTCCCATGGAGGGGTGGGCATGGGGACTGTGGGAATGGTTCTTCAATGCAGCACCCGGCCGCTCAGGGGCTCACCCGACGGGCCGTGGCTGATCGCCTCCAGCACGAACAAGGGCACCGGGGTATTGAAAGGCTCGCCATCTTCGGCCACGCAATGGAAGGTGCCGTGCATGGTGCCGCTGGAGGTGCGCAGGCGACAGCCGCTGGTGTACTGGAACGACTCACCCGGCTTGAGCAGTGGCTGCTGTCCCACCACGCCCAGGCCCTTGACCTCTTCGGTGTGGCCGCGCGCGTCGCTGATGATCCAGTGTCGCGAGATCAGCTGGGCGGGCGCGTCCCCTGCGTTGGTGATGGTGATGGTGTAGGCGAAGCTGAACACCCCGGTGTCCGGCGCAGACTGCTCGGGCAGGTATTCGGGCAGCACTTCCACGTCAAACTGGTACTTTGGCATGGGCCGCATGGTAACCGTGCCGCCCCCTGTGTGGGCAACTCCCACGTGCCAAAACCCCAGTGGTTCTGCGCTTTGCGACAATCGGGGGATGAGCCGCACATTCCAAATCGCCCCCTCTATCCTTTCCGCCGACTTTGCCCGCCTGGGCGAGGAAGTGCGCAATGTCATTGCCGCTGGCGCCGACTGGATTCACTTTGACGTGATGGACAACCATTACGTGCCCAACCTGACGTTTGGCCCCATGGTCTGCCAGGCCTTGAAGCCCCACGCCAAAACGCCTGCGGGCGTGGCCGTGCCGATTGACGTGCACCTGATGATCCAGCCTGTGGATGCCTTGGCCGCTGCCTTTGCCGACGCGGGTGCTGACTACATCAGCTTCCACCCCGATGCCTCGGGCCATGTGCACCGTAGCATCCAGGCCATCCGGTCCAAAGGCGTCAAGCCTGGCCTGGTGTTCAATCCTGCCGAACCTCTGGACGTGCTGGACTGGGTGATCGACGACATCGACCTCATCCTCATCATGAGCGTGAACCCCGGCTTTGGCGGCCAGAGCTTTATCGACTCCGCGCTGCGCAAGATCGAAGCTGTGCGCAAGCGCATTGATGCGTCTGGCAAGGACATTCGTCTGGAAGTCGATGGCGGCATCAAGACCGACAACATCCGCCGCGTGGCTGACGCGGGCGCTGACACCTTTGTCGCAGGCAGCGCCATCTTTGGCAAGCCGGACTATCGGGGCGTGATCGACGCGATGCGTGTGGCCTTGGGCTGATCGCCTCGGTCGCTGCGCAGATTGGGCGCGGATACCTTTGTGACAGACCGCACCTAATGGGAGGTCAGGTTACTGTTGCGCAGGCACGGTGATGGTGGTCGTGGTCGATTCGCGCAGCATGCCGCCGCCGGAGACCGAGCCACTCGCCGGGCTGCTTTGCACGCGGCGCATGCAATCCGCCTGGTCAGCAGCCGTCTGGAACGCTGCACAACGCTGGGTGGCGTTGTCGGTGGCGGCGGCTCCAGGGTTGCTGAGATCGCCCTTGCGGGAAGCGTCCAGTGCGTTGTTGGCCTCGCGCAGGCAGGTGGCCAGGCTGTCCTGGGTGTTGTTGGTTATGCACTTTTCCCGCTCCTGCTCGTAGCGTGTCCGCGCGTCCTGCGGCGGCGTTTGAGCGGATGCGCCCGCACAGGCCAGCAGCAAGGTCGCAGTGAAGACAGAGGTGGCAAAGCGAAGGCGTTTCATGGAGGGCTCCTGAGGCAATGGCAGACGATGGTCTGAACCTATGCCTGCAGGGTAGGCGCCGGGGCCATGTGCCCCTGTCGGACAGAGCCGCCCTTGCCCGTGCGCGCGCTTCGCGTCTTGGGCTGGGTCAGCCCAGTCGCTGAAAGGTCAGGATGAAGGCCACGCCATCAGACGTGTTGCGCGCATTGATGGTGCCGCCCATCTTGGCCATGTAGGTTTTGGCCACAAACAGCCCCTGGCCCCGGTGCTCGCCCTCGCCCAGCGGGGCGGGGCTGGCGGGGTCGGAAACGCCCAGCTCAAAAATCCGCTCCAGCAGTTCGTCTGCAATGGTGGAGCCCTGATTGTGCAGCGTAGCGCTGGCGGTGGATTCTGACGCCGTGAGGGTCAGCCTGATGGGGCTGCCCGTGGGGCGATAGCGGTCGGCATTGCGCAAGATGTGGGTCACCACGTCTTCGAGCGCAAACTCGTCGGCCCGCACGATGACCGGGCCAGGGTGGCTTGGGCCCAGGTCGTACACCACATCCAGAATGCTCGCAAAGTGGGCGTTGTCGGCCACGTTGCGCAAAAAGGCATCCAGGTCCAGCCGCCCCTCGGGCACATCGGCGGCCTGCAGCGCTTCGGCGGGCGATGCCGTGCCATACAACACATGGATGGCCTGCTGCATGCGCTGCACATAGCGGTGGCCGGGGTCTTGTGGGCCGTTCAGCGCCATCAGCGACTGCAGGGGCGACATGATCTCGTGCCCTACGGCGTGCCACATGTCGCGTTCTTGCTGGGCGCGCAGTTGCTCGCGCTGCAGGTCGTCCTTCACGCGCTGCAACAGATCGGCCAAGCCCCCGGCCAGAATGCCCAGCTCGTCCGAGCCGCGCAGGTCCGACACATCCAGGTCGCCCAGCCGGGGTCCGGTGTGGCCGGGCTGCACGTTGTACGACACCGCAGCGGCGCGGCGGGTCAGGGCGGTCACGCGGCGGATCAGGCCCACCTCCACCACCAGCCAGGCCAGCGCAATGGCGCCCAGCATGGCTCCTAAGTACCACGACAGGCGCGTGGCCACAGCGGCCAGGCCTTGCTCCACGCCGCGCAGGTGGCCGGTGAAATTCACCACGTAGTTGCCCGTGGGCGTGTCCAGAATGTCCAGTGCTGTGGGGGCGGCGGGCGTGGCTGCTGCCGGGCCCACGCCTGCGGCCTCCAGCGGCAGCCAGCGGATCAGGCGCAGCAGCCAGGGGGCTGAGGGATCGGCCTGCACTTCGACGCCCTTGAGGGTGATGGCGCTGGCCTCGTCACTGCCCAGCTTGCGGATCTGCACACGCTCGCCCGGCAACAGGCTGCGCGAGAGGTCGCCCAGCGATGCGGCCAGCTGCGCGCCGGGTGCGTCGCTGTCGAACAGCGGTTTGGTGTCCTCGCCCGGCGCCAGCATCTCCACCCGCACACGCATCTGCCCCAGGTCTTCCGGCGGCCAGACCAGGCGCTCGTCCTTGCGGAACAGGGCTTCGCGGAATAGTTCGACCGGCAGGCGGATGGAGTAGTGGGTGCGGCGCAGGCAGTCGGAGGTGATGGCGGCCCCGCCAGAAGATTGTTGGGCTGATGGGGGCGGCAGGTCGCGGCACTGGCCGTTTTGCCACAGCCAGCCGCGAAAGTCGCGCACGGGCCGTGCGCGGGCGTCGAGCTGCGGCGTGCCGTTGTCCACAAACCCCGTCAGGCGCCCGCGCACGGCCGCGCTGCCTTGTGGGGGCATGGCCTCATACGGCGCAATCCAGCGGTAGGTGGTGCCCCGCATGTCGAGGCTGATGCGCGCGCGGTGCGCCTCGGCGGGCACCAGGGCGCCGCGTTCGCGGGGTGTCAGTTCGCCGGCATAGAAGCTGCCCACCAGGTAGATGAAGCCGCCTGCATAGGGGTTGTTGCCAATCGCCGCGCACACCGAGGCCCCATCGGGGTACTGCACGGAGCACCCCGCCATCTCCACGGCCTGTTGCGATTTTTGCGGGTCGTCAAAGTCGATGGCCGCATAGGGCAGCAGCAGCGGCGCCAGCGGCGTCACGCCCTGGCCGAGGTGGCTGGCGTTGAGCAGCGCCAACTGGCCCGAGGGGTGGCGCAGCCGCGCCATGACCTCGGCCTGGCTGCGCACAAAGCCATGTTGGTAAGCCTGCCAGGCGCGCTCTTTTTCGTCCTTGAGCACTACCACGCTCAGCGCAACCGTGGCCAGGGCCAGCAGCACGAACACCCCGCGCACGAGGATGCGCAGGCGGAACGCGGGCAGGCCCAGTCTAGGCATTTCCAGCGCGGGGCGGCGCAGCAGGCGCTTCATTTGCCGACCCAGCGGAACCCGCGCATGGGCACGTTTTCTATTCCCTCAAATCCAGGATCGACTTCACGCAGCGCCTCGCGAATGGTGCTCACATGCTTGCGCACGTTGTCACGATTGCGCCCGCTTTTCACCACCTCGAACAGTTCGTCATACGACACCACCTCGCCACTGCGCTGGTGCAGCGTGGCCAGGATGCGCTGGGCCGTCAGTGGCAGGTTGATGCGCTCGCCGCGCCAGGTGGGGGTGCGCTGCCACAGCGGGTCCAGCACCAGTGCATCACCCACGGGGGCGGAGGGCGCGCTGGCTGGGGCCTGGGCCTGTGTGGTACGCAGGATGTCGAGAAAGGTCTCAATGAAATCGGCCTCTTCGAACGTGGTTTTCTGCAGGTAGTCCCACGCGTCCAGCGCCTTCATGATGCTGCGGTAGATGGCCGCAGGCATGGCCGAAACCACCAGCACCGGCGTGCCCTGGCGCAGCTTGTTGATGGCGTTGATGAGGGCCACGCCCGCATGGCGCTCGCGACCCAGTTCGATGTCGAGCACCACCGCGTCGTAGTGCTCGCGGGCCAGCGCGGCCTCGGCCTCGTCGCGGGTGAACCACTGGTCGATGACGATGCCGCTTTTGGCGCTGCGTATCCACCCGGCCAATTGGTTGCTGGTGGGCAGGTCGTCTTCGATCACGGCAATGCGGGTCATGGGCAGGGCGGGGCTGTAGAGGGGTGGGTGGATTATCCCGGCGCCCCGTTCTGGGCGGTGTGAGTTTTTCTTCCGGGACCGGAAGGTTCGTGCGACCGGTGTGAGCGCATTGGGGGCTGCACTGCGTTGTTGCTTCCGGGGTGGATCCGAACAATCGGTCCTCAATGAGCCAGCCACGGCGACGGCTCAGAAACGACAACAACATCGAACCAACCTGAGAGAGAAACACCATGAAAGCCACCTGGAATCGCATCGTGCAGACCCTGAAGGGCCGCCGCTCTACCGCTTTGTCCGAAGCAGGCACGGAGCCCTTGCTGGAGGCTGAATTGCAAAGCCCTGTGGCAGCCGATGCACGCGGCGCCGAAGCCCCTCACCTGAACTGGGCCTACCTGCTGCCCACCGCCCGCACCGTGCGCTGGCTGGCCGTTGGCACCGTAGTGGCCGCTGGCGGCCTGATGGTGTACCGCAACCCCCCGGTGCAACACTTGGCGCAAGGCGACCTGGGTGTGCGCCTGAATCAGTTCACCGGTGCCGTGAGCCTGTGGCGTGATGGCAGCGTGTGGGTGGTGCCCGGCCTGCACACGGTGCGCGTGTTCTCCCTGCGTGACCAGAGCTACCGCCCTGAAGCCATGCGCCAGGCCACGGGCAGCGCGCCGCTGCAGTCGGTGGAAGGCCTGTCGCTGGGGCTTGACCTGAGCGTGCGCTATGCCCTGGACCCCAACTCGCCCGCCGTCAAGGCCGGCAACCTGCCCGACAACGTGGGCGTCGACATCGTGGAGCCTGCCGTGCAGGGCCTGGTCTACAAGGTGTTTGCCCGCTACACGGTGCGCGAAATCTTCTCGTCCAAGCGCGCCGAAATTGCACAGATCATCGAAACCGAACTGCGCGCCCGCCTGGCGGCCGATGGCGTGTCGCTGCGCAGCCTGCAGATTGGCAAGGTGGACCTGCCCGCCGAATACCGCCGGGGCATGGACAGCCTGCTGGCCGAAGAGTTGGCCTCCGAAAAAATGCGCTACACGCTGGAGCTGAAAGACAAGCGTGTGAAGGAAACCGAGCTGGACGCCAGCGCCGACAAGGTGCGTCGCGAAGTGGCCGCCGAGGCTGCAGCGCGCGAGCAGGTCATTGCCGCCAAGGCCCAGGAAGAGGCCATGAAGCACGTGCTGCCCTTCAAGCAGCGCCAGATCGAACAGCGCCAGCTGGAGGCCGAAGCCGAGCGTGTGGCCCGCGTGAAAGCTGCTGAAGGCGCCGCCCAGGCCCGCCGCATCGAAGCCAACGGCGAGGCCGACGCCCGTCAGAAGCTGGCCGAGGCCGAGGCCTACCGCATGGACCGCGTGGGCAAGGTGAATGCCGAGCAAATGGCCCGCGAAGGCGCGCTGGTGACCAGGCACCCGCTGCTCATTCAGAAGACGCTGGCCGACAAGCTCTCGGACAAGATCCAGGTCATCATCGCGCCCCCGCCCACCAATGGCGACTTCATCGGTGCTGCGCTGCTGGGCGGTAACCGCAACGCCCAGGCCGGTGCCGCGCAGGCTGCTGCCGTGGCCGACGACGCCACCACCACCCAAGCCGTGGAGCAGTGAACATGAACGCGTCCTTCGCAACTTTGTTGGCAGCCGTGGCCAGCGCTGCAGTGACTGTGGCGGTCGAGGCCGCCCCCCAGCCATCGCCCGGCGCTCAGGGCAGCGCCATCGTGGTGCAAGACCAGGCCAGTCTGCGCGCCGCACCCCGTGACGGTGCCCAGCAGCAGGCCAGCCTGTGGCAGGGCGAAGTGCTCGAAGTGCGCGGCGAACGCCTCGACTATTTGCAGGTGTGGGACCACAAGCGTGAGCGCGGTGGCTTCATCCGCGCCAGCGATGTGCGCCGCGTGGCCCTGACCGAGGCCGACGGCCCCGCGCTGCTGGCCGTGATGCGCTTTGTGCAGGACACGCCGGGTGCCGAAGCGCTGGGCATTGGCCTGACCGCCGCGTACTTGCAAGCCGCGCCCGCCAAGGCCCTGGCGGGTGTGGAGGGTGCCCAGGCCTTCGATGCCCTGGGCACCTTTGCCGACCGCCTGGCCCGCCGTGCCTCGGTGGCCGTGCCGGGCAAGGCCTCGGGCGCCGTGCTGTCGGCACACCTGGATGTTGCCAATGGCTACGGCGTGCGCTTTGCCACCTACGAGGTCGAAGGCCGCATGCAGGTCTGCTACGAGGGCGAGGCCTTTCGCCGCCTGCTGGCCATGCCCGTGGCCGATGCCGAGCAGCGCGCCCGTGCCGTCCTGGCGCTGACCCGCCCCGAATGCATCAACCCCGACCTGCCCGCACACGAGCGTGCCAAGGTCACCGCCTGGCAGGCGGAGGTGCTGGAGCGCGTGGACGTGGCGGGCCTGCCCGGCTACCTGCGCAACCGGGTGCAGATGCGCCGCGCCAGCGTGTGGGGTACTGCAGCCTTCCAGCAGGCGCGCAGGAACGCGGCTGACCCGGCTGTGGCCGCAGCCGCCGCACGCGCCCTGACGGAATTCACTGGCGTGAACAAGGTTGACCTGCCCGACGAGGACCAGAGCGCCTACAACGACGCTGCCATGCGCGTGAGCGCCGTACGCTGGGCGCTGGTGCCTGCTGCGACGCCTGTCGCGACCGCCGCCGGAGCACGCCCCACACTGCTGACCGAACCCGGCGCCCCCGGCGAAACCTGCGTGCTGCTGGTGGACGCGCAGCACAGCGCCAAGGCCCCGCTGCTGCGCCGCTGCACCTACGGCGTGGTATGGACTGCATCGGCCAGCACCAACCGTGAAGGCACGGCCGTGGCCCTGGCCGTGCAGCCCATGGAAGGCTGGCGCGAGCTGTGGGTGCTGCGCAAAACGGACGGCGGCTGGCTGGCCGATGTGTTGCCGCCTGCCGCCGCCACGCCCGAAACCGGCGTGGCCGAATGGGCGGGCTGGGTGCCTGGCGGCCAACAAATGCTGGTGGCGCGCGAAGCCCGGGGCCAGGGCCGCTACCGCAAGAGTTTTGAGGTGGTGCGGCTGGAGGGCTTGACCACCGAGCGCGTGACGGGCGATGTGGCAGCGCTGCCCCTGTTCCAGCGTTGGCAAGACCCAGCGTGGAAGCGCGAGACGCTCAGCCTGCGGTGAACGAAGCAAGGCAGACCAGGGGAGGATTTGACGGGTTCCGTAAACTTGGTCCCGTCTTCTCTTTCCGAATGCTTGCCCAATGTCTCTCGCCGTTACCCCCTCGCTGTCCACATTGCTCACCGGCGTGGACGCCGCCATCATCGACCTGGACGGAACCATGGTGGACACCATGGGTGATTTCAACGAGGCACTGAACCGCATGCTGCGCGAACTGGAGCTGCCGTCGATTGCGGCACAGACCATCGAGCACATGGTGGGCAAGGGGTCGGAGCATTTGCTGCGTTCAGTGCTCCACCACGTGCTGGCGCAGATAAATCATGCCTCTGTTGCTACTGAAATTGAAGCGTTGTATCCATCGGCCTGGGCCAGCTACCAACGCCACTATCTCGCCATCAATGGCCAGTATGCCGGGGTGTATGACGGTGTGGAGGCGGGGCTCCAGGCTTTGCGCGCCCGGGGTCTGCGTCTCGCCTGTCTGACCAACAAGCCCCGGGACTTTGCGCTGCCCTTGCTGCAGTCCAAGGGGCTTGACGGCTATTTCGAGAAGGTCTTCGGTGGCGACTCGTTCGAGCGCAAGAAGCCCGATCCGTTGCCGTTGCTCAAGACCTGCGAAGCCTTGGGTACCGACCCTGCGCGCACGCTCATGGTGGGCGACTCCAGCAACGATGCACAGGCCGCGCGGGCTGCGGGCTGCCCGGTGGTGCTGGTCACCTATGGCTACAACCACGGCCAGCCCGTGCGGGCCGTGGATGCCGATGGTTTTGTGGATGCGCTGGCGCAGCTCGCCTGAGCTGGCCGAGCCTGCCTGTTCAGGCGGTCAGCTGGCGCGGCGCCACGCTGCGGTAGTCCAGACGTGATGAAGCGGGGGGATTGCTGCGCACGGGGGCGGGCGCGGTGCTGCTGGGGCGCGTGGCGTTGTCCGAGAGGCGGAACACTGCCACGGCATCCACCAGCTGGCCGGCCTGGGTCTTGAGGCTATCGGCGGCGGCCGCACTTTGTTCCACCAGGGCGGCGTTTTGCTGGGTAGCCTGGTCCATCTGC
>Ga0208636_100288_pt1 | contig 13544 bp, 9 predicted proteins | sample LakWasM103_HOW12_2_FD_183921 | JGI IMG/M metagenome (GOLD analysis project Ga0208636, IMG submission 183921) | Freshwater sediment methanotrophic microbial communities from Lake Washington under simulated oxygen tension - Sediment Metagenome... | ecosystem: Environmental > Aquatic > Freshwater >... | reverse complement strand
CAGCCAGCGGGTGGTTGCCATCCAGGTGCACGGTGTCACCCTTGATCTTGACGACGTTGAACACATGCTCCTGGCCGTCTTCGCCACGGCCCTGCAGGTGGCCACCGACCTTGACGCCGGGGGGGAAGTCCTTCTTGGCGATGGTGGTGATCAGGGCCGGGTCGTGCTGGCCGAAGGAGTCTTCGGGCGCCAGCGTCAGTGTGACCTGGTAGCCGGCTTCCTGGCCGTTCAGGGCTTCTTCGACCTTGGGGAAGATGTTGTCGTAGCCGCCATGCAGATAAACCATGGGCTCGGTGCCCTTGTCGATGACCTTGCCGCTGGCGTCGGTTACGGAGAAGCGCAGGGTGACGGCGGTGTCTTTGTCGATTTTCATGGGGTGAAGGTAGTTAAGTGGGTGATGGGTGGGTATTTTCGCTGCAGTTCAATCCCGCTGCGGGGCGATGGACTCGGCGTAATCGTACAGGGCGCCCAAAATCGCCTCGCCGCGCTCGTCGGCCGACTCAGACAAATGGTCAATCTCGTCAAACAGCTGCTCGATGGTGCGCGCGCCACCTGCACCGTCAAACAGACGCTCGGCCCGGTGCGCCTCCCAGCGCGCAGCCTCGTCGTCGGTCAAACCATCGGGGAAGTTTCGCGCGCGGTAGCGGAACAGCAGTTCCGGCAGACGCGGGTCTTCAAACGCCGGGTGGGCGCTGGTCAGTTGCGCGGGCGTCATGCTGCGCAGGTCGTTCAGGCGACGGCGGTCGCTGTTGCTGACAAAGCCGCCGTACAGGTCTTCGTCCACATCGGGCCTTTCCGGCTGTGGGCGCTCAAACACCGCAGGCCAGATGGCACTCATGTCCGGCAGGGCCTGCGCGTACTCTGCATGCTGCAACTGGGCCTGCAAGTCCACACCCCAGCGCTGGGCCATGGCCGGTGACAGCACTTTCAGATTGGCCATCACCATCGGCGACTTGTTCAGGTGGATGGATTTGACCGGCAGCCGCTGCACACCCTCGGGCAAATCTTCGCTCTTGCTGAACAGCCGCAGGCGCATGTCGGCGGCGTTCAGCGACGCCAGTTCACGCGGGTCGAACGCCAGGTCCCAGGCAATCAGCTCGTTCTTGTTCTGGGGGTGCATGGCCAGTGGCCACATCAGCGCCAGGCAGCCGCGCGTGGCCGGGAACATGCCCGACACATGCCAGAACGGCCGCGCCGTGCGAACGGTGGTGGGCAGGCCCAGTTCATCGGCCACCCGGTCTTTCTTGTGCAGACCCAAACAAAAGTCAAACAGGCGCGGCTGGGCCGTCTTGATCAGCCGGGCCAGCGCAATGGTGGCGCGCACATCGCTCAGCGCATCGTGCGCCGCTTCGTGCACCAGGCCGTTGGCGGCAGTCAGATCGGTCAACTTGAAACTGGCGCCGCCCTCAACCTTGGTCGGCCACTGAATGCCGTCGGGCCGCAAAGCATAGGCGGTGCGCACCACATCCAGCAGGTCCCAGCGGCCGCATTCGTTTTGCCACTCGCGGGCGTAGGGGTCAATCAGGTTGCGCCAGAACAGGAAGCGCGTGACCTCGTCGTCAAAACGGATGGTGTTGTAGCCCACGCCTATGGTGCCGGGCAGGCTGAAGGCCTGCTCGATGGCTGCGGCAAACTGGTGCTCGGGCACGCCCTGCTGCAGGCACTGCTGGGGCGTGATGCCGGTGATCAGGCACGCCTCTGGGTCGGGCAAAAAATCGGGCGCTGGCTGGCAAAACAACATGATGGGCGCACCCAGCTCGTTCAGCTCTGCATCGGTGCGGATGGCAGCAAACTGCGCCGGCCGGTCACGCCGCGGCTGCGCACCAAAGGTTTCGTAGTCGTGCCAGAGAAAGGTGTGGGTGTCCATGCGTGGCAATGATGGTCTAAGTTGATATCCGTCAGGCTGCGCCGTGGGACCACGGCACTACACTATTGCACAACCCTAACCCCGCCATGCAAGCACCCCTCCCCCCTGACGTGATGCAGCGCCTGCTGAGTGCGTCGCTGGCTGCGCGTGCGCACGCCCACACGCCCTACTCTCGTTACGCCGTGGGAGCAGCCGTGCTGGACGAACACGGTGCCATCCACGCCGGCTGCAACGTCGAAAACGCCGCCTATCCCCAAGGCTGGTGCGCCGAGGCCACGGCCCTGGGCGCCATGCTGATGGCAGGTGGCAAGCGCGTCAAAGCAGTGCTCGTCAGCGGCCCCGGCCCCGATGTCATCACCCCCTGCGGCGGCTGCCGCCAGAAGCTGCGCGAGTTTGGTGACGACGATTTGCTGATCATGGCCGCCGACCCGAGTGGCGTGCAGCAGACCTGGACCCTGGGCGAACTCCTGCCCGCCAGCTTTGGCCCGGAGCATCTAGCCCACAACCACAATAGAAACACCTGATATGCCACAACACCAAGAAGCCTTGGCGCCTGAGCGTTTTGCGCAGGTCAAGGAGGAGCCCGCAAAGCGGGCGGGGGACACGGAGCAAAACGCTCAGGCGCCAAGGCTTCAGGCGATAACAGACACCGTTGGCAAACTCCAAGACACCTTCGGAACCGCCCCCGAAGTCGCAGTCATTCTGGGCTCCGGCTGGGCCGCCGCCGCTGCACAGGTGCAAGACGCCCAGCGCATCGATTACGCCAAGCTGCCCGCCTTCCAGGCCCCCAGCGTAGAAGGCCACGTCAGCGCACTCACCGTCGGCCGCATCGGCAACCAGCGCGTAGCCATGCTGGGCGGGCGCAAACACACCTACGAGACCGGCGACTGCTCCGGCATGGCCGGCGCACTGCGCAGCCTCAAAGCCTGGGGCGTCAAGCTGCTGCTGCAAACCAACGCCGCTGGCAGCCTGCGCCCCCACATGCCACCAGGCAGCCTGATGCTGATCACCGACCACATCAACGCCCCGCAGCGCTCGCCGCTGGTCGGTGAGCCCGGCAACGCGCGCTTTGTCGACATGGGCGCGGCCTACGACCCCGAGCTGCTGGCCCACTCCCGCCAACTGGCGCAGGCCAAGCAAGTGGCCCTGCACGAGGGCACCTACCTGTGGGCACTGGGCCCGCAATTTGAAACCCCGGCCGAGATTCGCATGTTTGCCGCCTGGGGCGCCGACGCCGTGGGCATGAGCACCGTGCCCGAGACCATCCTGGCCCGCCACGCCGGACTGCGCGTGCTGGGCCTGTCGTTGATGACCAATATGGGCGCCGGCCTGGGCGACGAATCGTTGACCCACGCCGCCACCCTGCAGCAGGCCCAAGCCTCGGGCAGCTATGCCGCGCAATTCCTGGCCGACCTGATCGCCAGCCTGGCCGACGTGCCCTCGCTGCACGGCTGATTACTATACTTTTGATAGCTACATGCGCTTATTTCACGAGGGCTAGCGCCACTTTTTACCAATGACTCTTATGCCACACACCCTGCCCCTGATGGATGCCGCCCGCCTGGCCCTGCAATGCCTGGACCTGACCAGCCTGAACGATGCCGACACCCCCGCCGACATTGCCGCCCTGTGCCAGCGCGCCCAGACGCGCTTTGGCCCGGTGGCAGCCGTGTGCGTGTGGCCGCGCTTTGTGGCCCAGGCGCGTGGCCTGCTACCGGCCAGCATTCGCGTGGCGGCGGTGGCCAACTTTCCGGCGGGTGCATTGGATGTGGCGCTGGCCCTGGCAGACGTGAAGGCCATCAAGGATGCCGGTGGCGACGAGGTCGACGTGGTGCTGCCATACCGCGCGCTGATGCAAGGCCAGGCTGCGGAGTGCACCGACTTTCTGCAGCAGGTTCGAGAGGCCAGCCGCCCGCTGGCACTCAAGGTCATCATCGAAAGCGGTGTGCTGGCCACGCCCGGGCTGATCGCCCAGGCCACGCAACTGGCCCTGGCGGCCGGGGCCGATTTCGTCAAGACCAGCACCGGCAAGACCCCAGTGTCGGCCACACCCGAGGCCGCCACCGTGATGCTGCGCGAAATTGCCGCCAGCGGCTCGCCTACCGCCGGATTCAAGGCATCGGGCGGCATCCGCGCGGTGCCGGACGCCAAGCTCTATCTGGACCTGGCTGCGGCCGCGCTGGGCGCCGACGCCTTGACCGCCAAGCGCTTTCGCTTTGGTGCCAGCGGCCTGTTGAGCGACATTGAAGCCGTGCTGGCAGGTCAGGCCTCGGCGCCCTCCTCCAGCGCGTACTGACGCGCGACGGCACACCGCATGCTGGCGCAAGAAATCATCCGCACCAAGCGCGACGGCCAGCGCCTGAGCGTGGCCCAGATCCAGCACTTTGTGCAGGGCCTGGTCGACGGCAGCTGGAGCGAAGGACAGGTCGCCGCGCTGGGCATGGCCGTCTTCTGGCGCGGCATGGGCCGCGAGGAATGCGTGGCGCTGACCCACGCCATGATGCATTCGGGCCGCGTCATGGCCTGGCCCGACATGCCCGGCCCGGTGCTGGACAAACACTCCAGCGGCGGCGTGGGCGACAAGATCAGCCTGATGCTGGCACCCATGGTGGCCGCCTGCGGTGGCTATGTGCCCATGATCTCCGGCCGCGGCCTGGGCCACACCGGCGGCACGCTGGACAAACTGGCCGCCATTCCCGGCTACAACGCCGTGCCCGACCCCGTTGTGTTTGACCGCGTGGTGCGCAGCGTGGGCTGCGCCATCATCGGCCAGACCGGCGACCTGGCGCCCGCCGACAAACGCTTCTATGCCACGCGCGACGTGACCGCCACCGTGGAGAGCGTGCCGCTGATCACCGCCAGCATCCTGTCGAAGAAACTGGCCGCGGGTCTGCAGGGCCTCGTGATGGACGTCAAATGCGGCAACGGCGCTTTTGCCGACTCGCGCACCATGGCCGATGAACTGGCCCGCAGCATCGTGGCGGTGGCCAGCGGTGCCGGCCTGAAAACCGCAGCACTGATCACCGACATGAACCAAGTGCTGGGCAGCACCGTCGGCAACGCGCTGGAAGTGGCCGAGGCCATGGCCTACCTGACCGGCGACGGTGTGCGCGAGCCGCGCCAGCACGCCATCACGCTGGCGCTAGGCGCCGAGATGCTGGTGCTGGGTGGCCTGGCCGCCAACACCACCGAGGCCACGGACAAACTGCAAGTGGCGCTGGACAACGGCGCCGCCGCCGAGCGCTTTGCCCGCATGGTCGCCGCCCTGGGTGGCCCCGGTGACCTGCTGGAGCGCCCGCAGGCCTACTTCCCGGCCGCACCCGTGCGGGTGCCGGTCCCCGCACCGCGCTCCGGCATCCTCAGCGCCATGCAGACGCGCGATGTGGGCTTGGCCGTCGTCGAACTGGGCGGCGGACGCCACCGGGCCGAGGACGCCATCGACCCCCGCGTCGGCCTGAGCCAGGTGCAGCCGCTGGGCACCCTGCTGGCTGCGGGGGAGCCCATCGCCTGGGTGCACGCGGCAGACGCGGCCAGCGCCGCGCGCGCTGTTGCGCAGCTGCAGGCCGCGTTCACGCTGACCGGTGCCGATGGCGCCCCCTGGACCGAGCCACCGTGCTTGCTGGATACGGTGGTAGCCCTCGCCAATCCTGCATAGACAGCTATCAAACCAATAGCAAAATGCATCCCGCCTCCGCCCCGGCACCACGCCACTACACGCACCCGCTGGTGTTCCTGCTGCTGGTGATTCCCTTTGGTGCCGCCAGCGGCTTCCTGAGCGTGACCATCGTCTACCTGCTGGGCAAGGCCGGGGTGGACCCGGTGACCATCGCGGTGCTCACCGGCCTGAGCTTTCTGCCCCACACCTTCAAGTTTCTGTACGCGCCGCTGATTGACCTGACGCTGACCCGCAAGCGCTGGTTTGTGATGGCCAGCATCACCAGTGCCCTGGGGCTGGCACTCTTGGGCATGGTCCCAGCGACCGAAGCCGGCCTGCCCTGGCTGCGCATTCTGGTGGTGGTGGGCAACATCGCCACGGCCACGCTGAGCATGGCCGTGGAAAGCCTGATGGCCTACAACACCGCGCCCAGCGAACTGGGTCGCACCGCCGGCTGGTTCCAGGCCGGCAATCTGGGCGGCGGCGGATTGGGCGGCGGCCTGGCACTGGTCATTGCCGAAAACACCACCCTGCCCTGGCTGCCCGGCGTGGTGCTGGCCGTCATCTGTTTGCTCAGCGGCCTTGCCATTCGCTACACCACCGAGCCCGAGCCCCACCTGCCGCCCATCGCCGAAGACCAGCGCGGCGAACCGCCATCGAACGTGCTGCAGTCCGTGTGGCGGTCTATCAAGCGCGTGCTGCTGGACCTGTGGCTGGTGGCCCGCTCGCGCATGGGTTATCTGGGCCTGCTGATCTGCTTTCTGCCCATTGGCTCGGGTGCGGCGGGCAGTCTGTTCCCCCTGTTCGCCACCGAGTGGGGCGCCAGCGCCAACGACGTGGCCGCCACCAGCGGCGCGCTCAGTGGCCTGCTGTCGGCCTGGGGCTGCATGGTGGGCGGCCATTTCTGCGACCGCATGGACCGCAAGAAGGCCTATGCCCTGTTCGGCATCCTGATGTCCGCCTGCGCCCTGCTGATGGCATGGGCGCCGCACACGCTGACGATGTACTACGTGTTTGTGCTGGGCTATGGCTTTGTCGGTGGCCTGTGCTTTGCATCCTTCACTGCCGTCACGCTGGAAGCCATAGGCACCGGCGCGGCCGCCACCAAGTACAGCATCTTCGCGTCACTGTCGAACACACCGATTGCCTACATGGGCATCCTCAACAGCTACTTCTTCGACAAGGCGGGGAGCAATGCCGGGTTGTATTCGGATGCGGCGATGGGGGTTATCGGAGTGCTGGTGTTTTTGCTGGTGGCGGTGGTGTCGCGGAAGTTGCAGGAACGGTATGTGCTGCGGCGCGGCGTGATCGGCAAGACGTAACGTGGGTGTGGCCGCACAGAGCACTGCGGGGCTGGCGGACCGGGTATCCATTCCCTGGCCTCAGTCGCAGGCGAATGTTTTTTGTTGGCCGGCACCCGTTTGTTAACGCTGTTGTGGGCAGCAGGCTCGGGGGCGGAATCCGACATTCAGCTAGGTAGTCCACTGGCCTATAGTCAAGTAACATGAATTGTCGAGAAAATCACTCGGCATTGACCAAATTTCGCCAGAATAGGCGACAGGGTTTTGGGGGAGCGCACATGACTTTACTTCTGTGGGAATTGGGTACGAATCAAGTCTTTATGCGCCCTCCAGCCTCATTGGTGACGGGCTTTTGCAAGTGAAGTCTGGCATGTCCCGTCGGATACCTGGGGGCCCAAGATATCCGCCCATCTACATCACGTTAGGCCTCGCAGAGCCCACCCGCGAACGTCATGCACCCTTACGGTTGACACCGTCCACCCAAATCCGTCAGCATTCCCACCGGAATTCAACTCAACCATGGAGAGCATCATGTTTCGTACTTCAGCATTGGCACTTGTAGTTGTCGCCGTGTCTACGCTTCACCCAGCGGTTAGTCACGCGCAGGATGGACCTGTTTCTGGAAAGGAAGTCCAAGAGACTTGGGTCGGCAAGGATCTCGTAGGCACTACTGCATCCGGTTCCAGAGTACTCATGAGGCTTGAGCAGGATGGCAAAGCTACCTTGTCTGCAGGAAACACCAACGACAGCGGTACTTGGCGCCCATATGACACTGGCTATTGCACTACTTGGAAGACTATCCGCGCGGGCCAGGAACGCTGTTTCACCGTTACCCGAGCGGCTGCGGTGTTCAAGGTAGCAAATCCAGATGGTTCGCTGAGCGGCCAGTTCACATCGATCAAGTAGTCACCCAGCCTGCCGAGCGTGGCCTAACTCCATCAGTCAACGCGCCACGCCGTCGTCTGCGCGTTACCTCAAACGTTGAAGCCGCCAATTTGAGTGTGTTCAATGACCGCTGTCTGGAAACTTGTCCGTCGGCAATGCGTCTGAACCAGGTATTGCTGCACCCCTACGGCACCGGCGCCAATGAAACGGATGCAAAACCGTAAAGGCGCTCGGGGGCAAGGCGTTTGAGCATGGTTTTGTCGTTTGCCGCGGCAACAATGGCGAACTCGGCCTGTGCCGTGTCGCGGCGCTCGGTGTGTGCAACTGGGTGCCCAGAGCGGTCTGTGATGCAGGCAACAATCGGCGCACGCGCGTTGGCGGTTCGTTGCAGCACAATGCCCAGCTCACCCGATGCCAGCTTGACGAAGTCGCCCGGTGGGTGAACCCCCAGTTCCTTGACCACGGCCGCCGATAGCGGGCCGCCTTTGTCATCCCGGTACAGCTGGGTAATGGCGTCTTTCGGAGTAATGGCCGGGTGCAGCGTACGGGGTGCAATCTTGGCCATCAGAACATCGGCAACCCGCAGAACCGCCGCCATGTCACCTATCTCCGTGCAGCCGGTGGGATAGCCGGTTCCGTCAGCACGTTCGTGGTGTTGGGACACTGCATCCAACCACGCAACATCGCTCACACCATTCTTCTCCAGCAGTTCCCTTGCCTGCGCGGGATGGGCCTGTAGGGCCGCACGTTGCTTGTCGCGCGGAGGGTGGTCTTGGGCTGCCATTTGCCCCTGCAGTTCAAATATGGTCATGTTCATCGTGAGCGCCGCCTTGACCAGACTCATGGTGGATGCCTGGTTCCATCCCAGGTGGCGGGAAATGAGGATGCAGGTCACGGCCGTCAGCACGGCATGGGTGTAACCGTAGTAAAAATTCTGAGCGTTGTCCTGCCGCACGGCACGGTAGATGGCAATGTCCGGATTGCTGTCGACAAGCGCGATCAGATGTTGTGCAAACGCCTGCACGCGCCCCGGAAAATCCGGCTCGCTGGCAGGGTGGGCCAGCAGGGCCTTCAGGGTCTCTGTCGTGCGGTCCCACAGTTCGAAAAGGCTGGACTCCTTGCCCACGGACTTTGCCGGATCGCCACCCGAAATCAACAGTTTTGCGGCGGCGGCCTCGGCAGCTGCGGCCCGCGCCTCTACTTCATCCACAAAGGCGCCACGCTCCAGCAGTTCATCGAGCTGCTTCTGGTCAACGACCAGATAGCCTTTGGACAGCAACAGGGTTCCGGCGGCGTCGCGCACATTCCAAGGCAACGCCAAGCCAAGACGAACCTGCGATCGGGGAATTCTCAACAACTTCACAAGAACGGCACCTCCGGCACAGCCGCGCAGTCGCATGTGCGCAGTATCACGTACTACCTGTCCAGTTTAGTTACTATCGTTTGAATAGCAATACTTGCAGAGCCTGGCGTGGCGGGGCTGGAATAATGCCGCGCAAAGTGCTATGGTGATGGTTCACCCACCAGGGTTCATATCGGACCACCCGCCATGGATATTCCGGGTATCGCCATTCGTGAAACGGACCAGAAGATTTTCTTGCAGGTCCAGCCCGACGGCGCCCGCCCTGCAGTAGACGCGGCGACGCTGCGGGGTCTGCTGGCAGAGTTTGGTGCAGCCGACTGCGTGATCGATGAAGCCGCACTGGCCAGCGCGGTACAAGACTGCAACACCCAAAAAGAACCGTTTTCGATGCAATTGGCGCAGCGCCGCGATGCGACCATCAGCATCCGGATCGCGGAAGACGACATGCTGGCTGAAGTCAGCGTTCACAAGGCGCAAGGCGGGAAAGCCGTCACGGTTGGCGACCTGGCTCAGGCGCTGGCGGAAGCAGGTGTGGTGTTTGGCATCGATGACGCAGCCCTGCTGCAGGTGGCTGAGCGCAATGACTGCACGGCGGTTCCCATCGCACGGGGGACGCTGCCGCAAGATGGTCACGACGCCGTTTTCAAAGAACTGGTTGTCCATGCCGCCAACCGCGCCCCCAAGGTGAACGAAAGCGGACTGATTGACTACCGCGAACGTGGCAGCATCGACGTCGTGACGCCGGGCATGCCGCTGATGCGCCGTTACCCCCCAACCCCGGGGACGGATGGGCGTACGGTGCGCGGACGCGTGCTGACAGCCCGACTGGGTCATGACGAACCGTTTGCCGCATCGCTGGCCGGTACCCGAATCGCCAAGGACGATCCCAACCTGCTGGAAGCCAGCGTGACGGGCCAACCCGTATTGGTCAGCCATGGCGTCACCGTGGAGCAGGTGCTGCAGGTTGCAGAGGTCAACATGGCAACCGGCAATATCCACTTTGACGGCTCGGTCCAGGTGAAAGGCGATGTCGTCCAGGGCATGAAGGTGGAGGCCAGTGGCGACATCGTGGTCTCCGGCATGGTGGATGGCGGTTTTTTGCAGGCCGGTGGCGATATTCACGTCGCCGGTGGGGTGATTGCCCATGCCACGCTGATCGCGGGCTGCGCCGTCAGTGCCCGATTCGCGCAGGACGTAAAAATTCGGGCCGGAACCATTCTGTCGCTGGCAGACACGGCGCTGGAATGCGAACTGGAGTCGCTCAATCAGATTGTCATCGGGCCGCAATCCCACGGCCGCGGGCGGCTGGTCGGTGGCTGCACCACGGCCATGATGCTGCTGAGCGTCCCGGTCTTGGGGTCCTCCAAGGCAGGACTCACCCGCGTGGTGATGGGTGTCAACGCCGAGTTGGCGGCGCAGTACGCGGCACTGGAGTTGCGGCTGGAACAGGAAAAGGCCAACGAAGAAGCGCTGGAAAAGCTCGTCAAGCAGGTCACTGCAGCGAAAGACCCCAAAGGTATGTTGCCCCGGATTCAGGCATCCCGGCAGCATGCCATGCAGGTCTGGGGGCAGTCGCTGGCGGAGAAGAATGCCCTGGAACAGGAAATCGCATTGGCCCAGACGGCCCGCATCGACGTCGGCGTTGGGCTGGAAGGCGCCGTGGACCTGGTATTTGGAACCCACGTTGCGCGGCTGCGGCGAGAGTTTTCTGCGGGCACGTTTTCATTGGATCCCACCGAGCTGGTCGTCATGTTCAACGATGGGCGGGGCAGCAGGCCTGTCTGATGGGTGCGGCCCGGGGGCGGTTCAATGCTTCTCCAGCCAGATGGAGCCCCCGGTGTTGACGAGGCACAACGGCATATTTTTTTCAAAAAATGGTCGGTTGAAGTGCGTCATGAAAGTGTTCATCAACAGCACGCGAAAGCTGTCGTTGTATTGCAGAAACGTGCGCAGCATATAGAGCTCGTTCCACGCCCTGCCAAAGTAGATCCACTCCTTGGGGTACTCAAACGGATGGAATATGTCGTGGAAGTGGATGACAACCCCCGGCGCCAGCGCCGGCAGTATGTCAAAGAACACGCGGTTGACGTCGCTGTCGATCCGGCTGACGTGGGTGGAGTCCACAAACAGCACGTCGCCAGCCTCCAGTGCGCGAAACACATCCAGATCCACATCCTGCAGCCGCTTGGGAATGATGGTCATGCGTTCCCGGTCGGCGTCGTTGATCAGCGACATCAGCAACTCGGGATACGGCTCGATGAAGGTCGCCTGGAGCTGGCCACCCAAAAACAACTGGTCCGTGTCCAGCGTCGCACACGAAGAAAATCCTGAGCCAATTTCAATCAGGCGCCTGGGCTTGAGGTGGCGCAGCATGCAGTGCAGCAGGATGCCGTCCGAATAGGCATACGACTGGTTTTCGTAGTGGTAGCGCAGCCCGGGCTTGGGATGGGCACCAAATGGAATGTCCGGGTAGAACTTGGCAAACTGCTCCAGCAGTTCCATTTGCGCCGTCTCGCGCAGGTCAATGCCGGCAATTTGGCGTGGAACGGTGCCAAAAATTCGCGCTTCATCCTGGCGGATCGTGGCGATGTCAGGGATAGGCGAGTAGTAGTGCCCAGGCGGCACAAACCCGCAGGCTTGGCGCATGGCCTCGCGCTCGGCGTTGGCCTGGACTTGCGCCTGCTGCATGTGATCCCGCTCGGCACTTGCGTGAACCAGTGCCTGCTGCAACTGGTCGCGCTCGGCACTTGCATGGAGCAGCGCTTGCTGCATCTGATCCCGCTCGACAGTGGCATGGACCAACGCTTGGTGCAGTTGTTCGCGTTGATGGATGAGACGGCGAATGCCTGGAAACCGCTTGATGACGGGTTTCAATGAGGCCAGCATAGACATACGTTTACTTGGTTGATACGGCGCAAAATGGATGAGATTTTGCACACAACAAATGACCCGAAGTATCGCACCAGCGGCGCACCGAACTACCTGCGCCGCGCTGCCCGCACCCCATTGAGTTCGGCCACAATCCCCAGCACCTTGTTGAGCCGCCCGGAGTCGCTGACCTCCACGGTAAACGTCATCCACGCAATGCCGCGCAGCGACTGGGTCTGCACGCCGATCACGTTCATCTTTTCCTTGGCAAACACCTCGGAAATATCGCGCAGCAGGCCCTGGCGGTCGTTGGCTTCCACGGCCACGTCCACCGGATAGACCGAACCGTCGCCACCGGTCTTGCCGCCCCACTCCACCTCGATGACGCGGTCGCCGCTGCGGGTGACCATGTTGCGCAGATTGGAGCAGTCGGCGCGGTGCACGCTGACACCTTTTCCCCGCGTGACAAAGCCACAGATGGCGTCCGGTGGTGCTGGTTTGCAGCACTTGGCCAGTTGCGTCATCAGCGAGTCCACGCCGACCACCAGCACACCGCCTTTGCCGGACTGGCTGGGTGGTTTTTGCTTTTTGAGCAGCAGAAATTCGTCCTGCGGCAGCACCGGCTCGGGTGGGCGCAACACGATCTCGATGTTGCGCAACGAAAATTCGTCCTTACCCACCACCTCGAACAGGTCTTCGGCCGAGTTGAAGCCCAACTGTGACGCGAGGTCGTCGAGCTTGACGGCGGTCTTGCCTTCGCGCTGCAGCAGCTTCTCGACAGCCTCGCGGCCTTTGGCCACGGTCTCGCCCATGGCCAGCGCGTTGAACCAGGCCCGCACCTTGGCGCGTGCGCGGTGGCTGGCCAGAAAACCCAGCTCGGGGTTGAGCCAGTCGCGCGACGGGCCGCCTTCCTTGACCGTGGTGACCTCCACCGTCTGGCCATTTTTCAGCGGCGTGTTCAGCGGCACCATGGCGCCGTCCACGCGCGCGCCGCGGCAGCGGTGGCCCAGGTTGGTGTGCACGCTGTAGGCAAAGTCCACCGCCGTGGCGCCCTGGGGCAACTCCACAATGGCCGCATTGGGCGTCAGCACATAGATGCGGTCGTCAAAGGCCACCGCACCTTGCTGGCTGTCTTGCGCGCCCGACAGGTCGCGCTCCCAGGCCAGCAACTGGCGCAGCACCGCGATCTTGGCGTCGTACTCGCCGCTGGCCGACACCCCAGCATAGCCCTTGGTGCCCGCCTCTTTGTACGCCCAGTGGGCGGCCACACCCGTTTCGGCGTGGTCGTGCATGGCCTGGGTGCGCACTTGCACTTCAATGGGTTGGCCAGTGGCATCGCGCACCACCGTGTGCAGCGACTGGTAACCGTTGGCCTTGGGGCGGGCAATGTAGTCGTCAAACTCGTTGGGCACCGGGGTGAAATGGTCGTGCACCCACCCCAGGGCGGCATAACAGTCGGGAATCGTGGGCACCAGAATGCGCAGCGCGCGGATGTCGTAGACCTGGTCGAACCCCAGCGACTTGCCCCGCATTTTCTTGACGATGCTGTAGATGTGCTTGGGGCGGCCCTGCACCGTGGCGTGGATGCCCTGCCGGGCCAGATCG
>Ga0208636_100278_pt1 | contig 13968 bp, 9 predicted proteins | sample LakWasM103_HOW12_2_FD_183921 | JGI IMG/M metagenome (GOLD analysis project Ga0208636, IMG submission 183921) | Freshwater sediment methanotrophic microbial communities from Lake Washington under simulated oxygen tension - Sediment Metagenome... | ecosystem: Environmental > Aquatic > Freshwater >... | reverse complement strand
GCTTTCGATGTATTCCAGAACACTGGCGTCCGGCCACATGCCAACGATCTGCTTCAGGATCTGCGGGTAGTGCTCCAGCGAGTGGCCTTCCTGGCCAAAGTCCGCGAACGGCGGCACATGGCCCGTGAACCAGGCGTTGAACTCGGTGCGCATGAACTCAAATTCGGACTCACGCCCCAGCGCGTGGTAAATCTTCAGCAAATCCAGGCACACCAACGGGCTGGACTCGCCACACTGCGCAATGCGCGTGGTCAGCAAGTCAATGGCCTTCTGGTGTTCGCCCAGTGACACGAAGAACTCGGCTTGCTGGCGCACATCGAGCAGGTCTGCCGAATCGACGGAGCGCAGACCGCCCGAACGGCTGTCCGAGAAATCGCGCGCCGGCGAGCGTGAGCTGGCGTTGGGTGGTGGCCGATGGGCGGAGGCCAGCGCCGCTGGGACCGATGGTGCCTCCATCAAATCCAGGTCAAAGTCCAACTCGGCCAGGTCTGCAATTGACCCCGCCGAAGCCAGGTCGGGCGCGACACCCGGCGTGCGCTTTGGCACCGGCTCCTGTTCCGCTACCGCTGCCGGTGTCGGGGTAGGCACGGGTGCGGGAGCGACCGACACGGGCGATCGCTCCGGATCGCGCATCTGGTCGGACAGCAAGCTGTCACCGGCGTCCCAGCCCCGCTGCCAGCTCGGAACCTGCGCCACGCGGGAGCGTCGCCATGCCCACGCCAGCCCCAGCAGGCTCGCCAGGCACAGCGCCATCAGCGTGTAGACCAGTCCATTGGCATAGCGCTCGGACTCGGCGCGCTGCACCTTGGCCACCAGCTCCATCAGACCCTTCTGGTTTTCTGCGGTGACCGCGTACAAGGACTTCAGGTCTTTCTCCATGCTCTGGGCCTGGGCAGCCTCACGCAGCATGGTTTCGGGGGTGGCGTTCAGCGCGGCCCACTGCGCGGCCGCCTCGGCCCGCTTTTCGGGATTTTCCTGGGGCAGGGCCAGCAGCTCGGTGGTCGCGCGCAAGACCGGGTCGACCTCGACCAGCAGATCCAGCGGGTCGAGCTTCAAACGGGACTTGCCTGCCGCCTTGGCCGGCTTGGCACGCGCCACAGGGGCAACGGGCGCAGCCGCTGGAGCAGACACCTGCGCGGGTGGTGCAGCCTTGGCCACTGCCGATTCAGACACCGCTGCGCGCCGTGGTTTCTTGGGGGCCGCCACAGCCAGACCATCCGGCGCCGGCGCCGGGGTTGCCGCCACAGGCTGCGGCTTGGCACCGACAGCGGCCACCACGGGCAACTCGACCGCGGAGCCGGCACGTCGGGCCGGTAGTGGTGCCACCACGGGTTCCACCACATGGGTCGACACCTCGGGAAACAGGGTGTAGCGCTTGGAAGACTTCTGGGCGCATCCGGCGCGCAGGTTGATGGTGACGATGGGCTCGTCAATCAAGGCCGATGCCGTCACCCTGACCGTCGCGCCCCGGGCCGAGCCAGGCGTTGCGGGTTCCACCGCCACGCTGACCCGGGCCGCATCCAGCGGTGTTTCGCCATAGAAGACCTCGGCCCCCATGCACACCGACTGGATATCTTCACTGGCATCCAGCAGCAGCTGTACACGCACATCCAGGGGCTGGCCCACAAACACCGCACCCTGCGCCCGCCCCAGGCCCATGCCAGCGCTGCCCATGGCGGTGCACAACAGGAGCATCCCCACGGCAAAAGAGTTGGCCTTGAACGCAGCTTTCATATGCGTCCGATTCTCGCATAGCCCTCGTCAAATATGCTTGTTTGGCTCTCAAATCAATAGCGCCCGAGAGTGATGCCCCCACGCTCCACCGCTGCGCGGGTCGCTGCCCCCCAAAGGGGCCATTCGCGCTTTGGGGCGGCCCGGCAGCGCTATAGCGCTATTCGTCGTCGAGGTTCACCGCCTTGTGTGCGGCCATCAGCTGTGTCTGGGTCTGGCTGGGCACCTGGGCGTAGTGGGAGAACTCGATGCTGTAGCTGCCCTGCCCGGCCGTCAACGACTTCAACCGGCCCTGGTAGTCGTCCAGCTCGGCCAGCGGAATCTGGCCGCTGATGGCCGCCGTGGCGGCGGGGCGCGGCTGCGTGCCGGTGACATGGCCACGTTTGCTGGACAGGTCACCGGTCAGATCGCCAATGGAGGCCTCGGGCGCCAGCACCTCGATGTTGACCATGGGCTCCAGCACAATCGGGTGGGCCTTGCGCACCGCCTCCACCGTGGCCTTGCGCCCGGCCAGCGTGAACGCAATGTCCTTGCCGTCCACCGCATGGGTTTTTCCGTCATACACGGTGACACGCAGGTCGTGCACCGGGTAGCCCGCCACGACACCGTCGGTCAGCGCCTGGCGCACGCCTTTTTCTACCGCGGCCATGAAGACCCCGGGAATGGCGCCGCCCTTGACCACATCGACAAACTCAAAGCCGGCGCCGCGATCCAGCGGCTCGATGCGCAGCATCACCTCGCCAAACTGGCCGGCACCGCCGCTTTGCTTCTTGTGGCGGCAGTGGCCCTCCGAAGGCTGGGTGATGGTTTCGCGGTAGGCAATGCGCGGCGGGCTGGTGTCGAGCTCCATCTTGAACTGCTGCTGCATGCGGGCCAGCTTGGTGCGCAGGTGCATGTCGCCCAAGCCTCGGATCACCGTCTCGTTGGTATGGGGGTGGCGCTCGACCTTGAAGCACGGGTCTTCGAGTTCGAGCTTGTGCAGGATTTCAAACAGGCGGTGCTCGTCGCTCTTGCGCTTGGTCTGCACCGCCAGGCCCTGCATGGGTAGCGGAAACTGCAGCGGTTTGAGGTGGATGTGGTCTTCGTCATGCGAGTCGTGCAGCACGCAGTCGAACTCGATTTCTTCGACCTTGGCCACGGCCCCGATATCGCCCGGCCCCAGGCTGGGTACTTCGATGTAGTCCTTGCCCTGCAGGCGGTACAGGTGCGCCACCTTGAACGGCCGCTTGCCCGAGCCGACGAACAGCTGCGCGTCCCGGGCGATAGTGCCCTGGTGCACGCGAAACACCCCCATCTTGCCGATGAACGGGTCCATCACCACCTTGAACACATGGGCCAGCACGTGCAGCGCATCATCCGGCTGCGCCGCAAAGGCCTGAGGCTGTGCGCCGGGCTCGCCGCGGTAAAACGGGGGCGGGTTGCCTTCGGCCGGATTGGGGGCCAGCTGGGCCAGCGCATCGAGCAGCTGCGGCACGCCCGCGCCAGTCTTGGCCGACACAAACAGAATAGGAATCAGGTGCCCTGCACGCAGCGCCGCTTCAAACGGTGCATGCAGTTCCTGCGGACTGGGGTCCACGCCGTCCTCCAGGTAGCGCGCCATCAGGGTATCGTCTTCTTCGATGATCTGGTCGATCAGGGCGCGGTGCGCGGCGGCCACCGATGCAAAGTCGCTGTCGCCATCGGTGTGGCCCAGCAGCTCGACCACGTCCTGGCCGTGGTGGGCCGGCAGGTCCAGCAACAGGCACTGCTTGCCAAAGCGCTCGCGAATCTGGTTGACCAGGACCGCCAGATCCACGTTGTCGGCATCGATCTTGTTGATGACCACCATGCGGCACAGTCCGCGCTCGCCGGCCAGGTTGAACATGCGCTCGGTGGCCAGCTCGATGCCGGTTTGCGCATTGATGACCACCAGCGCCGTGTCCACACCGGCCAGCGCGGCAATGGCCTGCCCGGCAAAGTCGGGGTAGCCCGGGGTGTCGATCAGGTGAATCTGCGCGCCGCCCCACTGCAGCGTGGCCAACGCGGTCTGCAGCGAATGGCCGAACTCTTTTTCCAGGGGGTCAAAGTCGCAGGTGGTGTTGCCCTTTTCCACGGTACCCCGGCTGGTAATGGCGCCGGTGGCCGCCAGCAGGCTTTCCGCCAGCGTGGTCTTGCCGGCTGCTCCGTGGCCGACCAGGGCAACGGTACGAATGGAAGTACTAGGGGTTTTGCTCATGACAGTCTTTCGGTGGCGGGCAATTACGAATCCATCTTAACTTCGCGGCCCGCATTTGTGGTGCGGGGCGCGGCGCCTGAGCACGAAAAAGTTGATACAGGTCAGGCTTTTTGCAACCGCGCAAAAGTCTTTCGAAACTTCGCCACCTTGGGCGCCGCCACCGCCATGCAATAGCCCTGGTGCGGATTGCGCGCAAAGAAGTCCTGGTGGTAGTCCTCGGCCGGCCAGTAGTTGGTCAGCGGCAGCACCTCGGTCACCAGGGGGCGGCTGTAGACGCCGCTGGCCGCCATCTCGGCCATTACCGCCTGGGCCACCGCCTGCTGCTCGGGCGTGGAGTAGTAAATGCCGCTGCGGTACTGCGTGCCACTGTCGTTGCCCTGGCGGTTCAGCGTGGTGGGGTCGTGGATGACGAAGAAAATCTCCAGCACCTCGCGCGTGCTGATCTGCGCCGGGTCGTACACCAGCTTGACCACTTCGTTGTGGCCGGTGGTGCCCGTGCATACGTCCTCATACGTGGGATGCTGCACATGGCCATTGCTGTAGCCGGATTCCACGTCGACCACCCCTTGGACCTGCACATAGACCGCCTCCGTGCACCAGAAGCAGCCCCCGCCAAGGGTGATGGTTTGCAGGGTGTTGGGGGGGGTGGCAGCAGTCATGGATTTCCTTGGATGGCGCACAGGTGTCGCGCAGGTGCCAGAAATCTTACGCTAGCAGACACATTAGGGAAACAACCACCTACCGGATGGCGAAAAACCATGCAAGATGGGTGCTGAGCAAACGGATGCCCGCGTGGCAGTCCGTCCAGTGTTTTTGTGGAGAAAAAATGAATCTTTCCGACATCAAAATCAGCGTGAAGCTGGGGGCCGTGTTCCTGATCCTGGTGATATCGACCGCGATGGCCGGCGGCTTTGCCATGTTCGAATTGGCCAAGATCAATGGCAATACCGAGGATATGGCCACCAACTGGCTGCCCAGCGTTTCGCTGGTGGGCGACTTGCAGATTCACCTCAACACCATCCGCCGTGCGGAGATGCAGCACGTCATCGCCGTACTGGGTGAAGAAAAATCGCCAGAGGAAGACACCATCAACAAGGCCAAGGCCAAGATTGTCGAGGTGGGCGAGAAATACAAGTCCATGGTGACGGGCGCTGAGGAAGAGAAGATGTGGACGGAGTACCAGAAGAACCTGGCCCGCTACTACGAGGCGCAGAAGAAGCTGCTGGAACTCTCCAACATCGGACCGGCCGAGGCCATTGCATCGACTGCCTACATGAACGGTGAATCGCAGGCCGCGCTGCGAGCGCTGTTCAAGACACTGGATGGCCTGATCACGTTCAACAAGCAAGGGGCCGAAGAAGCCTACAACAGCGCCAAGTCCACCTACTCCGTGGCACGCGGTGGTCTGATGCTGGTGGTGCTGATTGCCGTCGCCCTGGCCGCCGGCCTGGGCCTGTGGATCACCCGTCTCATTACCCGCCCCTTGGGATTTGCGGTTCAGGCAGCGCAAGGGTTTGCCAAGGGTGACCTGACGGTGTCACTGGACGCCAACGGCAAGGACGAGATCTCGCTGCTGCTGCACGCCATGGAAGACATGCGAACCAGCCTGGCCGGGGTGGTCTCCAACGTGCGCAGGGGTTCGGAGTCGGTGGCCAACGCCAGCGCCGAAATCGCCCAGGGCAACCACGACCTGTCCTCCCGCACCGAACAACAGGCCAGCGCACTGGAAGAAACCGCTGCCAGCATGGAAGAGCTGGGCTCCACGGTGCGCGGCAATGCCGAGTCGGCGTTGCACGCCAACCAGCTGGCCGCCGATGCATCCGTCGTGGCCACCCAGGGCGGCGAAGTGGTCAACCAGGTGGTGCAAACCATGAAGGGCATCAACGAGTCCTCGCGCAAGATTTCCGACATCATCAGCGTCATTGACGGCATTGCCTTCCAGACCAATATCCTGGCGCTGAACGCCGCCGTGGAAGCAGCCCGGGCCGGCGAGCAGGGCCGTGGCTTTGCCGTGGTGGCCAGCGAGGTGCGGTCCCTGGCCGGGCGCAGCGCCGAAGCCGCCAAGGAAATCAAGATGCTGATCAACGCCAGCGTGGAGCGCGTAGAGCAGGGCACGACACTCGTGGACAAGGCCGGAGAGACCATGACGAGGGTCGTCGATTCAATCAAACGCGTGACCAACATCATGGTCGAGATCAGCGCCTCCAGCAACGAGCAGGCCGCCGGCGTGGCGCAGGTCGGCGAGGCGGTGAGCCATATGGACAACGCCACGCAGCAAAACGCGGCACTGGTTGAACAGATGGCCGCTGCGGCCAGCGGCCTCAAGCAGCAGTCGCAGGAGCTGGTCGATGTGGTGGCCGTGTTCAAGCTCTCCGCCGAACACGAGGCCCCGGCTGTGCGGCGCCAGGCGCCTCAACCCGCACCGGTCCGTCAGACGCCTCCACCCCGCCCGCCCAAACTGGCACCTGCGCCCAGGAAGCCGGCACTGAGAGGCCAGCAGGCAACCCTTGCGCCGCCGGTCAAGGCGCCCGCCGCGCCCAAGGCGTCATCGGCCAAGGCCACCGCTGGATCTGATGACGATTGGGAAACCTTTTAATCTTGCGGGGCGGGTCTGGCGGGGCCGGTGGGCCGGGTGCCCCTTCTCTGGCCCACGCTCGCGGGCGGCTGTTTTTGGGTTCTCTTTTGTTACTACGTTAACGCTGTGGAGAGTACGCCTGTTTTGTAGCTGCCGCGAATGGGGCCGACGAAGGGACACCCGGCCCACCGACCTGGCGGTGCGTGGTGTTGATCGCTACAAAATGCATAGCTTCTTAGGCATATTCCACGAAGGCTAGCGGCCTGTATTGCTTATAGCCTCTCTCTCCAACACTGCGCGTTTGCGTCTCGCCACCAAGCGACTTGTTAGGCATCACTTGAGGACAAACTGGCCTGATTTACTACCGGCTTAGTACGTGAAGTTGACGTCGTATCTTTCCGAGTCGTGAAGCGAGAACGAGCATTTCTTGAACAAGCCCTTCTCCTCGGTGCTGACTACTCTGGCGAGGTCATAGAAGTAGGTTGCCAATCTAGGAACTCCGGTGAGATAGCCAGTGCTGCCATCAAGTTCATAGGACACTACTGCATCAACCCGCAGACCATCTAAAGCAATCTCCACGTGAATTGACGACCAGCCAGGAGGCGCCACTCGCAAAAGAGCCTTGCCGATGGCTTCGTAGTAGAAGAGCGGATCTTTGGTTTCCATGATGCCTAACTCAATGTCCAGAGCACCCAAAAGTGCTCAGGACATTTAGCGTTACTCCATAAGTTGACCATCAAAATCCCCTGAAAGTGGCTTACAGCCTTGCTTGCGCTGGTTCCACGGTTTGTTAAACGTATACCCTTATTTTGGCAGGCTGGTGGATTGGGTGTTCGGGCGTCGGCCCCATTCGACGTTGCCACAGAGTCGGCAAGCCCACCAACGCGTTAACGAACCAAAGCGGGCAATCCAAGAATGCAAGACGGCGAACGCCGACGCGAACCGATCATGATCGAGAAGGACAACGATGGCGCGATGATGCTCCTGAGCAATGGCCAGGCACCCTGCGGCGGCCCTCACCTGATTCGTCGCCGGTAAGGCGCAATTGTGAATGGCTCCACCGAGCCAGTTCAGATAGTCCACCGCCGCCTGGTCAATCACCTTGATCATGATATCGAACGTCGGCCGTGAGTGGGCCGCAACGGCGCACTCAGCATTGAAGAAAGGCGACCACGCTGGCCGCCGTTGTGGGTCCATTCCACGAACCTGTTAAAGCTCATTGCGTGACTCCAACATGCGGGATTGGAGGTGCTGCGCCTTCGTGCGCCGATAGTTGGCCCAAGGATAGATGACTGTGAAACCTGCCGCAAAGAAGCCGACGAAGAATACAGCGAAGAGAACCCACTTCGGAAGGCTGTGCAGACCAAACCAAAACGTGGCTAGGGAGAACAACAACACAACATAGGCCGCGGCAAGCATGCGTTTGGTGAACATGAGCTTTAACGCAATTTCCAGAGCAAGTGAAACTGCTCTATAAGTTGGGACATGCTCCATATACTGGACATCGAATTCCCCTGAAAGTGGCTCACAGCCTTGCTTGCACTGGCTCCACGGCTTGTTAAACGTATATCCACATTCTGGCAGACCGCCGCCAGGCTGGTGGATTGGGTGTTCGGGCGTCGGCCCCATTCGACGTTGCCACAGAGTCGGCAAGCCCGCCAACGCGTTAACGAACCAAAGCGGGCAACCCAACAACGCAAGACGGCGAGCGTGGGCCAGAGCACGAATACCCGATCCGCCAGCCCCCCACACATGCAGGCATAAGCTGCTATCGAATCCGCGGCAGCGCCTGCATCTGCTCCGGTGTCGTGAAATACGCCGCCGTCGAACCCGCACGCGCCCGCCCCTGTGCCAATTCATGCCGGGCCACGGTGCGCAAGTGCACCTCGTCCGGCCCGTCCATCAGATGCAGTGCCCGGCCCCAGGTCCAGAAGAAGGCCAACGGCGTGTCGGGCGACAACCCCATGGCGCCAAAGACCTGCATGGCGCGGTCCACCACGCGCGACTGAAGGCGCGCCGCCACCACCTTGATGGCGGCGACCTGGGCGCGCAACGCGCCGGGCTCGACCACGCCGGTTGGCTGGTCCAGCATCCAGGCCACCTGCAGCACCAGCAGACGCGCCTGGTCAATCTCCATGCGCGACTCGGCAATCCAGTCCTGCACGTTGGAAAAGTCCGACAAATACTTGCCAAAGACCTGGCGCTCCAGCGTGCGTTCGGTGGCCAGTTCCAGGGCCAGCTCACACTGGCCAATGGCGCGCATGCAGTGGTGCACGCGGCCCGGCCCCAGGCGCGCCTGGGCCATCGCAAAACCCTCGCCCCACGCACCCAGCAAATGGTCGGCACTGACGCGCACATCGCGCAACACGATTTCACAATGGCCTTCCGGCGAGTGGTGGTGCACCACGGCGATATTGCGCACCACCTGCACGCCGGGTGTGTCCAGGGGGACCAGCACCATGCTGTGCTGGCGGTGGGCGCTGGTGTCGGCGGCGTCATCGCCTGACTCCGCCGCGTTGCGGCACATGACGATCAGCAGCTTGCACTGCGGATGGGCCACGCCGGTGATGAACCATTTGCGGCCGTTGAGCACCAGTTGATCGCCGTCGCGGCGCACCGTGGTCTGCAGGTTGGTGGGGTCGCTGGAGGCCACATCGGGCTCGGACATGGCGAAGGCGGAGCGGATGTCACCGTTCAGCAGCGGCTCCAGCCATTGCGTGCGCTGCTGCGCGTTTGCAAAACGGTGCAGCAGCTCCATGTTGCCGGTGTCGGGCGCGCTGCAATTGAAGACCTCGGGTGCCCAGTGCAGGCGGCCCATGGCCTCGGCCAGCGGGGCGTAGTCCAGGTTGGAGAGAGCGGTGCCCGGTTCGTTTTCGCGTAGCGTGGGCAGGAACAAATTCCACAAGCCCTCTTCCCGGGCCAGGGCCTTCAGGTCCTCCAGAAACGGCGGGGGGTAGACACCCGCTTGCACAGACGCATGCCAGGCCGCGTTGTAGGGCAGCACGTAGCGCTGCAGGAAGGCTTCAAGACGCTGGCGCAGGTCTTGCGCCCTGGGGGAATGTGCAAAGTCCATGGGCCGATTGTCCGCGTGGCCGCTGTCACCTGTCAGAACGCAGGTGACAGCCAGTTCGCACTACCAGTTGCCGGCTTCAGGCCACCTGCAAGCGTGTATACCAGTCCACCTTGCGGGTCAGCGCCATCACGACTCCCAGCACCATGAACAGCGCAATCGCGCCCACCACCATCGCGGTCTGCTCCAGCTGCAGCAGCACATACAGCAAGCCATACAGGGCCGCAATGCCGCTGGCAAACGGCAGACCGCGCTTCCAGCTGTGCAGCATGTAGCTGGCGTAGTAGCCCAGCAGTGCGACGCAGGCACTGGCCGCCGCAGCATAGGCCATGCCAAAAGCCAGGTGCTCGGACAGGCTGACCAGCAGCAAGAAGAAGATGCTGATGGCAGCACCCACCAGAAAATACTGGATGGGGTGCACCCGCAGCCCGCGCATGAACTCAAACAGCCCCACCGCCACAAACGTCAGCACAATGAACAACAGGCCGTATTTGGTGGCGCGGTCGGACAGCGAATAGGTGTTGATGGGGTCGAAAAAACCCACGCCCAGTGTCTCCACACACGAGGCCTTGGTCACCGTCGATGCGCCTTGTGCTGTGCTGGCGTCCTGCAAGCCGGCGTTGCCGGTGTTGCACAGCTGGCTGCCGTTCAACACCGCCTGCTGTGCCGAGCTGGCCAGGGCTGACACGCGCCAGCTGGCGTCAAAACCCTTGTCACTGACCGTGCGCTCGGACGGCAGGAACTGCCCATAGAAGCTGGGGTGCGCCCAGTTGGACGTCAACTGGATCTGCGTGGCACTGCCCAGGGGCACGATGTTCAGGCCCTCGGTGCCCACCAGCTCCAGCACAATCTCCGCGGTCATGGGTGCACCCAGGGCGGTGGTGACGGGCAAGCTGGCCTGCACGCCACGGGTGTAGGTGGTGTGTGCGGTGCCGGCCTGCACATCCAGGGCCTGCCCGTTGACCTTGATATCGGCCTGGCGAATGCCCCGCGCGTCCGACACGGCCAGCAGCAGCACGGGCGGGCTGCACTGAAGCCGGGAGCCCGCATGCAGGCGCCCGCCATCGAGCGCCTTCAGATCCGTCCACTGGGCGGTGATGCGCGACTTCAGCGTAAACACCTGGGTAGCATGCAGCCCGCGCGCCCGGGCCTCGACCTGGCTGTTGCCGCCCACCACCAGGCTGGACGGCGCCAGCACCCGGGCGAAGGCGCGTTGCTGGATGCTGGCGGCTTCGTTCCACTCTTCCGTGCACGCCATCTGCACCAGCGGGCCGAGCAGGGTCTGGCTACCCGCCAGGCTTTGCGCAACGCTGCTCACTGCAATGGAATGCTGCACCCCGCGTTCACGGACCAGACTGGTGATTTGCCCCAGCCCGATCAGCAGCAACGCGGTGACCAGCAGCAAGCCGCCGAGTTTTCCAAAAATGATTTCCTTCATCCGACCCTCCATGTTGAACAAGGCCCCAAGCATGTGCGGCCCGCGTGAGGGCGGTGTGAAGTTTGTGAAGCTAGTGTGAAGTCTGAAAGAAAAACGCTACGGAAAACGCAGCTCCACCCGCAAGCCGGGGTGGGTGTTTTCCACATGCATGCTGCCACCGTGCAGCGCCATGATCTGCTGCACGATAGCCAGACCCAGGCCGGAGCCTTTGGTCACGCCGTCCGGGCGCACCGTGGAGAAGAACTTTTGCCCCAGCTTGGGCAAGGCGTAGTCCGGCACACCGGGGCCGCGGTCCTGCACCACGATGGTCGAGCCCTGTGCCTGCAGCGTGACGGTGCTGCCGCGTGGCGCAAAGGCGGCCGCGTTGTCCAGCAGATTGCCCAGCGCCAGCGCCAGCAAGCCGGGTTCGATGCGGACGACTGCGGGCGAGGAACTTGCTAGCAATTCAATAGCGATAGAAGACCTATCCACGAGGGCTAGAGCCATAAAAGACTCCAAACTCTCTGACAACAACCCAGTTTGGGGTTGTTCGAGCTCCTGGCGCTGCTCCAGCTTGCTGAGTTCGAGCAACCGGTCCACCAGGGACTGCAAGCGCCGGGTCTGCACCAGCACGTCGGCGGCAAACAGCTGGCGGTCGGCCTCGGGCAATGGCTCCTGCAGCAGCTCACCCGCACCGCGAATTGCGGCCAGCGGGCTCTTGAGCTCGTGCGTCAGGGCGCGCACATAGCCCTCGATGTAGTCACGCCCCTCCACGCGCTGGCGCATGGCCTGCATGGCGCGCGCCAGATCGCCCAGCTCTCCGGCGATGCGGGGCAAGGGCAGCTTCTTTCCGGCCTCGGTGGCGTTGGCATAGCGGCGCAGCCGGCGAATGCTGAGCACCACCCACAGCGTGACGACCACGCCCACCGCCGCCGACAGACCCAGCAGCCACAGGCCGCTGACCAGCATCTTGCGCTCGGCGCGGTCGATAAACGCCTGCACCGTGGACACCGGCTTGGCCACCGTCAGCACACCAATCACCTGGTCGCCGTGTTTGACTGGCGCGGCCACGTACATGACCGAGGTACGGTCATCCTGCTGCACTTCGCGCGTGGCCCGGGTGCCGTATTCGCCACGCAGGGTGCGCGCCACGTCGCGCCACTGCGAATAGTCCTGGCCCACGGCCACGCTGCTGGAGTCGAACACCACCGTGCCGCGCACGTCGGTCACATAGACCCGAAAGTCCAGCGTCTGCTTGTCCAGCCCCCAGATGCGCGCGTCGATGGGGCGGCGGGCGTAGGCACCCACTTGCCTGGCAAAGCGACCCTGGGCCATGGTGCCGTTGTGTAAATCATCGGCGGCGACTTCGGCCAGGATGTTGGCCGTGTCGACCATCATGTCTTCCATGACCTCGCGCACGCTGGGCTTGATCTCGGCCACAAAAATGCGCAGCACAAAGAAGCCGGCCAGCCCGGTGATCAGGAAGAACCCGAACAGGATGCGGATGCCCAGGTGCATGCTTCAACCCTGCGCGGGCGACTCGGTTGATATGGCGTAGCCCAGGCCCCGGTGCGTGGTGATGGGGTCATGTTCGGGCGTGATCTGCAGCAGCTTGGCGCGCAGGGTCTTGATGTGGGTGTCGACCGTGCGGTCCGTGCTCTCGGATGCATGGCCCCACACGGCGCCCAGCAAGGCCTCGCGGCTGCGGATGCGCCCAGGGTGGCGCAGCAATTCGGCCAGCAGGCCGAGCTCGCGGCGGGTCAAGGACAAGGTCTGCCCTTGCCAGGTGGCGCGCTGGCCCTCCACGTCCAGCGTGAAGCCGGCAGGAATAGCCGCGTGGGGAGTCGCATGAGACGTGGGCACGGTGGACGCACGGCGCAGCAGCCCGCGCACCCGTGCCACCAGTTCCCGTGGACTGAAGGGCTTGGTCACATAGTCGTCAGCACCCAGCTCCAGCCCCACCACCCGGTCCACTTCTTCACCCTGGGCGCTGAGCATCAGCACCGGCAAGTGGGCGTGTTGCGCACTGGCGCGCACCTGGCGGCAGACGTCCAGGCCCGAACCGTCGGGCAGGCCAATATCGAGCACCAGCACATCAGGCGCCGCGCACACCAGTTGGCGTAGCGCATCGGCCACCAGCAGACAGTGCGTCACCCGCAAGCCCGCGCGCTCAAAGGCATAGACCACGGTCCTGGCGATGGCCGGGTCGTCTTCGAGCAGGAGGATGTGGGGCAAGGACATGCCCGCAAATGGTACGGTATGTCAGCGCGGCACGTAGAAGGTCGACTTCTCGCGCGCCACGCGCTTTCCACCATCCTCCAGCGCCTTGACTTCAAACACGATGGGGTTGGAGCGGCCCTGGAACGCCTCTGATTCACCCGGCGGCAGGGTCAGGCGCACCGGCAGCATGCCAATGCCAGTGGGCGCCACGCTCAGTTGCACCGGCGTGGCAATCGCCAGGCCGGGCAGACCGGACACGCTCACCGTGTACTCCTGTGTGCGCTCGGTGCCATTCATGATCTGCAGGCGGTAGACGTTTTCGATAGTGCCCTGCTCCACGACCCGCGCCTGCGCGCCACGGTCCTTGAGGATGTCCACGGAGAAGCCCTTGCGCATGGAAATGCTGCCAACAAACACCGAAGCGGTCACCAGCAGCAGCGCGCCATACAGCAGCACCCGGGGGCGCACCACACGGCCCACCATTTGCTTGGCGTTCAGATGCTGCTCAATGCCAGCGCCGGACGAATAGCGGATCAACCCCTTGGCGTAGCCCATCTTGTCCATCACGTCATCGCACACGTCGATGCAGGCGGCGCAGGCGATGCACTCGTTCTGCAGACCGTTGCGAATGTCGATGCCGGTGGGGCAGACCTGCACGCACAACGTGCAGTCGATGCAGTCACCCAGGCCCAGCGCCTTGGGGTCGGCCGAGCGGGAACGCGAGCCGCGCGACTCGCCGC
>Ga0208636_100275_pt1 | contig 14000 bp, 10 predicted proteins | sample LakWasM103_HOW12_2_FD_183921 | JGI IMG/M metagenome (GOLD analysis project Ga0208636, IMG submission 183921) | Freshwater sediment methanotrophic microbial communities from Lake Washington under simulated oxygen tension - Sediment Metagenome... | ecosystem: Environmental > Aquatic > Freshwater >... | reverse complement strand
AGGCCGGCAAGGCCTACAGCGCCAAACTCACCCAGGCCCGCGTGGACAAGGGCCACATGACGGCCGATGCGCAGCAGGCACTGCTGGACCGCATCACGCCCACCGCCAGCGCGGCCGATCTGGCAGGCTGCGACCTCATCATCGAAGCCGTGTTTGAAAGCCGCGACCTCAAGGCCAAGGTCACACAAGAAGCCGAGCCGCAACTCGCGCCCGGCGGCTTCTTTGCCAGCAACACCTCCACCCTGCCCATCAGTGGCCTGGCCACGGCCAGCAGCAAGCCCGAGAAGTTTGTCGGCATCCACTTCTTCAGCCCCGTGGACAAGATGAAGCTGGTGGAAATCATCCGCGGCAAACAAACGGATGACGAAACCGTGGCCCGCGCCTTCGACTACGTGCAGGCCCTGGGCAAGGTGCCCATCGTGGTCAACGACTCACGCGGCTTCTACACCAGCCGCACTTTCGGCACCTTTGTGATGGAAGGCGCCGCCATGCTGGGCGAAGGCATCCCCGCCGCCGCCATTGAAAACGCCGCCATGCAGGCGGGCCTGCCCGTGGGCCCGCTGGCCGTGCTGGATGAAACCGCGCTGACCCTGAGCGTGCACGTGCTGGACCAGACCCGCGCCGACTACGCCGCCGAAGGCCAGACCTACACCGCCACACCCGGCGAGCTGCTGGTGGAGCGCATGGTCAAGGAACTGAAGCGCCCCGGCCGCGCGGGTGGTGGCGGCTTTTACGACTACCCCGCAGGCGCCAAGAAGCACCTGTGGCCGGAGCTGAAACCTCTGTTCGAAAAGCCCGGCGTGGAATGGAGCGTGCAGGAGATCCAGGACCGTTTGCTCTACCGCCAAGCCATCGAAACCGCGCGCTGTCTGGCCGAGGGCGTGCTGACCAGCGTGCATGACGCGAACATTGGGTCGATCTTTGGGATTGGGTTTCCGGCGTGGACAGGAGGGGCGATGCAGTTCATCTACGGCGTGGGAATAGACAACTTTCAGCGCCGGGCGGAAGAACTCGCGGCCCGCTATGGGGCGGGCTTCGCTGCGCCCACCAAGGTGCGCGAGGCAATCGAGAAATTTCGCCCTGTTTTTTGATGTGCGGGCGAAGACATCCATGATTCAGTCAGCCTTGCATATTGATCACAGCACGATCAATATGCGAGGACGACAAGCAGCTACTGAAAGCAATTCCCGGATGCACGTGAACCCATGCGAATCAACCATATCCTTATCGATCTTGAAAACGTTCAACCAGCTTCACTGACCGGCCTGGATGCGGATTTCTTCCGCGTCACGGTCTTCGTGGGGGCAAATCAAACCAAAATCCCTTTTGATCTTGTCACCGCGATTCAGCACCTGGGAGAGCGTGCCAACTACATCAAGATTTCCGGCAATGGCAGCAACGCGCTGGATTTCCACATAGCGTATTACATCGGTAAGCTGGTTAATGAAGATCCAACAGCCTACTTTCACATCATCTCTAAGGACACCGGTTTCGATCCACTGATCCAGCATCTCAAGACGCAAAAGATCGGGATCACTAGATCCAAAGATGTCTGCGACATCCCGTTGCTCAAGGCTGCGAATTCCAAGACGCTTCAAGAAAAAGCTGCCGTGGTCATTAGCAACCTGTATCAACGAGGCGCGTCCAAACCGCGCACCGTAAAGACGCTCTCCAGCACCATCCTCTCGTTGTTTCAGAAGCAGCTCCCGGGAGAAGAGCTCACTATGTTGTTAGCAGAGCTGCAGTCTATGGGAGCCATCTCCATCTTGGAGAACAAGGTAACTTATGCGCTGCCGGAGGTGGCGGTAGCGGCCGCTTAACCCGTCAGCGCAAACAACAAGTTGCTGCGGGTGCGCTCAGGCATCCGATGCCATTGCAGCCTCTTTTAACCCCAACATCCCCCGCGCCTCCTGCGGTGAAGCCACCTCCCGCCCCGCATTGCGCGCGTACTCCGCCAGCTTCTCAATCAGCGGCCCGTTCGAATCTGCCTTCGTCCCATCCGGCAGATAGAACGTATCTTCCAGCCCCGTGCGCAAATGCCCGCCCAGCTCGGCCACGCGCTGGTGCACGGGCCAGATCTCGCTGCGGCCGATGACGGTGGCTTGCCAGGGGGCGTCCTTGATTTTCAGCTTGAGCAGGATGGGGAGCAGGTCCGGGTCCGCAGGCATGCCGGATTCGACGCCCATCACGAAGTTGTATTCGGGCAGGCGCTCGGTGTACATGCCGGTCTGCACATACATCTCCACGCAGCGCACGATGCCCACGTCGAAGCACTCAAACTCGGGCAACGTACGTGTCTCCAGCATCACGTCGATGAAGTCCTTGACCTTGGCGGGCTGGTTGTCGAACAGCATGGGCGGCCAGGCCCAAGTGCCGTTGCTGCGCACCTTCAGGTAGTTGAGCGAGCCTGCGTTGCACGCGGCCATCTCTGGGCGGGTGGCGCGCAGGCAGTCGAGCGGGCCCTGGTAATTGGGGCCGACCACGCCGGTGGTCTGGTTGATGATCAAACCCGGGCAGGCCTCGCGCATGGCCTGCACGCAGTCGCGCGCCACCTGCGGGTCCCAGCTGGGCAGGTGGCCCTTGCCGGGCTCCTGATTGCGAAAGTGCACGTGCACCACGGCGGCGCCTGCGTCGTAGGCGCGGCGGGCCTCTTTTGCCAGTTGCTCGGGCGTGACGGGCACGTGGTGCTGGCCAGGGTCCGTCAGCACGCCGGTGATGGCGCAGGTGATGATGGCTTTGTTGCCGTGGTCGGTGCTGTGCATGGGGCGTGTCTCCTTCAAATGCCGAGCTGCTTGGCAGCCAGGTCTTTCATGATTTCTTCCGCACCGCCGCCGATCATCATGACCTTGACCTCGCGGTAGATGCGTTCGCTGACGGTGCCGCGCATGAAGCCCATGCCGCCGAGGATCTGCACGGCCTGGTCGGCGCAGAACTGCATGGTTTGGGTGGCGTGGTTCTTGAGCAGGCACACCTGCGCTACCCACTCGGGGCCGGTGCGGCCTGCGTCAGCCTGCGCAGCCACGGATTCGCACCACGCGGCGGTGGACTGGATGCGCATCTGCATGTCCACCAGCTTGTGGCGGATGACCTGGTGCTCCACCAGCGCGGCGCCAAAGGTTTTGCGCTGGCGGGCCCAGGCCAGGGCCTCGTCGTAGCAGGCCTCGGCAAAGCCCAGGGCCGATGCGGCCAGGCCAAAGCGCTCGCCGTTGAAGTTGGCCATGATGATGCGAAAGCCCGCGCCCTCTTCGCCCAGCAGGTAGCGGGCGGGCACGCGCACGTTGTCAAACCGCAGGTGGGCGGTGTCGGAGCAGAGCCAGCCCATCTTGTCGAGCTTGCTGCGCGACAGGCCCGGGCTGTGGCCGGGGATGAGCAGCATGGAGATGCCTGCGCTGCCCTTGCTGCCCGCTTCTCCTGTTCTGACCGCTACCGTGATCCAGTCAGCGCGCATGCCGGAGGTGATGAACACCTTTTCACCGCTGACGATGTACTCGTCGCCCTCGCGCCGCGCCGTGGTCTTGAGCTGGGCCACGTCGGACCCGCCCCCGGGTTCGGTAATCGCCAGCGCAGCGATTTGCTCGCCCGCCAACACGGGCGGAATGACCTCAGCGCGCACAGCGTCGCTGCCATGCGCCAGCACGGGCGGCAGACCGATGTTGTGCGACAGCAGGCTGGCCAGCACACCGCCGCTGGCACTGTGGCGACTGAGCGCGCGCCACAGCGGCATGCGCAAGGCGTAGCTGGCAGGCGTGCCGCCGTACTGCTCTGGGTAGCCCAGCCCCAGCAGGCCCAGGTCGGCCGCGCGGCGGTACAGGCTGCGGGGGAATTCACCGGCGGCGTCCCACGCATCCACATGCGGGGCAATCTCGGTGCGGGCGAAGCGGGTGACGGTGTCGGTGAGGGCGGTGCGGTCTTCGTCGCTCACAGAACTTGCATCGGATGTGGCGGTCATGCGGGCGCTCCTTGCGTGGCGGGTGCAAAGCGGGCCAGCACCTGGCCGGGCGACACCTGCTGGCCGGGCGCTACCAGCAACTCGGCCACCGTGGTGGCGGCAGGGCTGGCCAGGCTGTGTTCGAGCTTCATGGATTCGATGACCACCACGGTGTCGCCCGCCGCCAGCGCCTGGCCTGCGGCCACGGGCAGCGCGACCACCTTGCCGTTGAAGGGTGCGCGCAGCTCCGTCGCACCGCCCGCCGCACCCGAGCGCGCAGCGGGCTCCCACGATGCGTCTTCCAACCAGCCGTCCACGCCGCCGGTTTGCCAGTGCCAGCGCCGGGGGGCCACCGCCACGCAATGCACACCGCGCTGGGGCAGCTGCAAAGTCACAGGCTCCACCCCCGCCTGTTCCACCAGCAGCCGCCCACCGCCCAGCTCGCGCACGGCGATGGAGTGCACCTCGCCCTGGTGACGCAGCCGCAGGGGCCTGGCCATCGCACAAGGCAGGTCCGACGGCGTATTTGAAGCAAAAATGGCCGATAGCGCCGAAGGAATATGCACTAATAGCTCATTATTTAATAGCAACCGCTGCAGCTCCTGGGCATGCTCCGCCAGGAACGGCACCAGCGCATGGCCGCTGGCAAACACGGGGTGCTGCAGGCAGGCCGCCAGAAACGCGCGGTTGGTGGACAGGCCCAGCACGCGGGTGCCCTGCAGCGCACGCACCAGCGCGGCGATGGCCTCGGCCCGCGTGGGCGCGTGCACGATGAGCTTGCCCAGCATGGCGTCGTAGTGGGGTGTGACTTCGGCGCCCTCTTCCAGCGCATGGTCAAAGCGCAGCGCGCCCGGCGCAGCCCGTTCAAACGCGGTGGCCGGTGGCGCGCTGAACTGCAGCACGCGGCCGGTGTGGGGACGGAAGTGCGCGTCTTCGGCACACAGGCGCACTTCGATGGCGTGGCCTTGCAGATGCACCTCATCTTGCGTGAGCGGCAGCGGCTCGCCACGTGCCACGCGGATTTGCCATTCCACCAGGTCCAGCCCCGTGAGCGCTTCGGTCACCGGGTGCTCCACCTGCAGGCGGGTGTTCATCTCCATCAAGAAGAATTCAGCCCCATCCAGAAGGAATTCCACCGTGCCCGCACCCACATAGCCAGCGGCCTGTGCCAGCGCCACGGCGCAGGCACCCATGCGCTCGCGCAGCGCGGCGTCCACGGCGGGGCTGGGGGACTCTTCGATGATCTTCTGGTGGCGGCGCTGTACCGAGCAATCGCGCTCGCCCAGGTGGATGCATCCGCCGTGAGCGTCGGCAAAGATCTGCACCTCCACATGGCGCGGCTGCAACAGTGCGCGTTCGATGAGCAGGTCGCTACAGCCAAAGCCCGCTAGCGCCTCCGACCGGGCACTGGCCAGTGCGGCGGGCAACTGCGCCAGGTCGGTGACGAGGCGCATGCCGCGCCCTCCCCCACCCGCCACGGCCTTGACCATGAGGGGCGTGCCGATGCGCGCAGCCTCGGCGGCAAAGCGTTCATCGCTCTGGTCGTCGCCGGAGTACCCGGGCAAGCAGGGCACGCCGTGCGCATGGGCCAGGGCCTTGGCTCCCGCCTTGCTGCCCAATGTGCGGATGGCGGCGGGCGGCGGGCCAATCCAGGTCAGGCCCGCATCGACCACGGCCCGCGCGAAGTCGGCGTTCTCGCTGAGGAAGCCATAGCCGGGGTGCACGGCATCGGCGCCGGTGGCACGGGCGGCGGCCAGCAGCTTGTCGGTGCGCAGGTAGGTGTCGGCGCTGGCCGCGCCACCCAGCGCCACGGCCTGGTTGGCTTCACGCACGTGCAGGGCGTTGGTATCGGGGTCGGAGTAAACCGCGACGGTTTCGATGCCCATGCGGTGGGCGGTGTGAATCACCCGGCGAGTGATCTCGCCGCGATTGGCGATCAGTATCTTTTTCATAGGCTGTGCCCTCGCGGCTCCATCGCCCGCCAGCACGCTGCGCGTGCACGGGCAATCTGCTTCGCCATGCCTGCGGCATGAACAGCCCGATTGGCAATGAGGATTTTCTTCATGAGTTCGCGCTCCACGGCGGCGCCTTGCGCGCAGCAAACGCTGCCAGCCCTTGCGGCGCCTCGGGGCCACGCAGCGCTTGCGCAAAGGCGAGGGCGGCGTCATCGAGCAGCGCGGGCAACGCCGTCTCGGGCTGTGCCAGCAACAAACGTTTGGTGGCGGCCACTGCCTGCGGCGCTGCGGCAGCGTGGCGTGCAATGGCGGCCTGCAAAGCAGCATTCATGTCGCCCTCCACCAGGTCATCGACCAGGCCCAAGCGCTGGGCGGCAGCGGCATCCCAGCGCTCGCCGGTCAGCAAACACCGCCGCGCAGCAGACGGGCCAAGGCGCCGCACCACAAAGGGCGCGATCTGCGCAGGCACGATGCCCAGCGTGACCTCGGGCGTGGCGAACTGCGCGCTGGTGTGGGCCAGCACATGGTCGGCGCAGCACACCAGACCAAAGCCGCCACCCATGGCCGCCCCTTCCACCGCCACGATGAGCCACTGGGGCAGCGCGCACAGGGCCTGCAGCAGCGTGCCGAATCGGCGGTTCAGCGGTACCAGCGGGTCAGCCTCGCCCTCAGCCAGGGGCTGGCCAATGGTCTTGGCAAAGCCGCCCAGGCTGCCACCCGCGCAGAAATGCCCACCGGCACCCCGCAGCACCACGCCGCGCAGGTCGGCATCGGCCGCAGCCCGCTCACACGCGGCTAGCAGGGCGTCCACCATGGCTTCTGACAGCGCATTGCGGCTGGCCGGGTCATCGAGCGTCCAGGTTTCCACACAGCCGCAGGCCAGCGGCGCGCGGTCGATCAACAGCGAATCGGCCATGTCAGTGCGCGGGCCGCTTGGCGATGCCCATGAGCTTTGCGAGGATGCCCAGCATCACTTCGTCCGCCCCGCCGCCGATGGACGCCAGCCGCCCGTCGCGGTACATGCGCGAGACCTTGTTCTCGAGCGTGAAGCCCATGCCGCCCCAGAACTGCAGGCAGGTGTCGGGCACCTCGCGGTTCAGGCGGCCAGCCTTGAGCTTGGCCATGCTGGCCAGCTCCAGCACGTCCTGCCCGTTCACGTACAGGTCGCAGGCGCGGTAGGTGAGTGCACGCAGCGCTTCGACCTCGGTCTTGAGTTCGGCCAGCTTGAACTGCACCCACTGCTGGTCGGCCAGCGTGGCGCCAAACAGCTTGCGCTCCTGCGCGTAGTCGATGGTCCACTGGATGCAGTGGTTCAGCGATTCGAGCGTGCTGGCGGCGCACCACAAGCGCTCTTCCTGGAACTGCTGCATCTGGTAGATAAAGCCCTGCCCCTCCGCACCGATGCGGTAGCGCTGCGGCACACGCACCTCGTCAAAGTAGATCAAGCCGGTGTCGCTGCTGTGCATGCCGATCTTGCGGATCTTCTGCGCCACCTCGATGCCCTTGGTGAGCTTGCCGCCGGGCCCGTCGCGCATGGGCACCATCACCAGGCTCTTGTTCTTGTGCACAGGGCCTTCGCCCGTGTTCACCAGCATGCACATCCAGTCGGCCTGCAGGCTGTTGGTGATCCACATCTTCTGGCCGGTGATCACGTAGTCGTCGCCGTCCTTGCGCGCCACGCTCTTGATGCCCGACACATCGCTGCCCGCCGCAGGCTCGCTCACGCCGATGCAGCCCACCATGTCGCCCGCAATCGCAGGGGCCAGAAAGTTGCGCTTGAGTTCTTCGCTACCGTAGCGCGCCAGCGCCGGGGTGCACATGTCGGTCTGCACACCAATGGCCATGGGCACGCCGCCGCAGTGGATGTGGCCCAGTGCCTCGGCCATGGCCAGGCTGTACGAATAGTCCAGCCCCTGACCGCCGTATTCCTCCGGCTTGCACAAGCCCAGCAGGCCCAGGTTGCCCATCTTCTTGAAGACCTCGTGCGCGGGGAAGATCTCGGCCGCTTCCCACTCGTCCACGTGGGGGTTGATCTCTTCGTCGATGAAGCGCTTGAGGGTCTTCTGGATCTCGCGGTGCTCGTGTGTGAACTGCATGGTGCTTGTCTCCTGCTGTTGCGTTTGTATGTTTGTCTGCCTGCAAACCTCGATCACGAAAGCTGAAACTGCCCCAGCGGCTGTGGCCGCCCGTTGAGCACCAGCTCCACCTGGTGCGCGCCGGGGTAGTGGGTGCGTGTGGTCATCTGCTGCAGCGACAGCGTCTTGCCCACCGCCACGGTGGCGCCGGGGGCGATGTCCAGCGTCTGCAGCTTGAACACCTTGGGCGCCGCGCCGCCGTGGGCCTTGACGTAGTGCACCTTCAGGTCCGCAAGCACGCGCTGGGGCAGGGGTGTGGGGTTGTGCAGTTCGGCCTCGATGCGCACCTTGTCGCCGATACGTGCGCGGGCGGGAAGCACGCGCGCGGACCGCACGTCCAGCGCCACGGCATGGCCCACGCCCAGGGCATCGAGCGCAGCGGCGTCGCCGCGTTTGATGAGAAAGCGCAGGCCGTGACGCACCAGGGCCTCGCGCGGGGCGGGTGCGCCCTGCAGCCAGGTGCGCGCGGTGCCTACGGCGAGGTCGGAGTGGTCCTTGGCGATATCGCCCAGGTGGTTGGCCACGGAGCGACGCACGTACGACGATGGGTCGTCCTTGAGTGCATCGAGCAATGGCAGGGCCAGTTGCGGGTTGTTCTGGAATGCAGGCAAACGCGGCGCCCAGGGCAGGCGGGGCCGCGTGCCTTCGCTCACCAGGCGGCGCACATGGGCGTTGTCATCCTGCGCCCAGTCGCGCAGCCGCGCTAGCGTGGCGCCCTGGTGGTGCAGCAGGTAGGGGCGGATGCAGAACTCGGCGGTAAAGCGCTGGGTGAGTGCGTGCTGCGCGGCCATGGCCGCCTCGAAATGCTGCAGGCCGTGTGCGCCGATGTACATGCTGTGCGGCAGGTACAGGAAGGCGCTGTACGGGCGGTCACCCGCATCGGGCTCACCCGCCGCATCGAGGCCCATGGGTGGGTCCATCGAATCGACCAGCACACCCAGCGCGCGTGGCACGTCTTGCGGCAGGTGGGTCTGCAGGGCCTGCGCAATGCGCTGACCGCGCGCCATCAACTCCAGCGATTCGTAGCCGGGCTCGATCTGGCGCAAGAAGGCTTTTGAGTCGAAGGACCGCCACGCGCGCCGCACCATGGCCGCAATGCGCGGCGGCACGGTGTCGTTCAGCAGGTGTTTGAGAGGCTCGGCCATTGTGGAAGTTGCGCGCGAAGCGCTTACATCCGCGCCACGCCAAAGCTCAAGGGCCGCAGCGTGCGGGCCTGTGCCTCGGCGCAGGTGTCCAGGCAAAACGCCAGAACGGCGCGCGTGTCGCGCGGGTCGATCACACCGTCGTCCAGCAGCAGGCCGCTGGTGTAGAACGCATCGGCCTGGGCCTCGAACATGGCGACGATCTTGTCGAACTGGGCTTGCGACTCGGCCGGGTCGGGCGTGATGCCTTTGCGCGCCAGCGCCGCCTCGGTCACGATCTGCATGGTGCGCGCGGCCTGCTCGCCGCCCATCACCGCCGTCTTGGCACCCGGCCAGCTGAACAGGAAGCGCGGCGCATAACCCCGCCCGCACATGCCGTAGTTGCCCGCGCCAAAGCTGGCGCCGCACTGGATGGTGATCTGCGGCACGGTGGCGTTGGTCACGGCCTGGATCATCTTGCTGCCGTGTTTGATCATGCCGCCCTGCTCGCTGTCCTTGCCCACCATGTAGCCCGTGGTGTTCTGCAGGTAGATGATGGGGTGGCCCAGCTGGCACATCCACTGGATGAAGTGCGTGGCCTTGTTGGCGCCCGCCACGTCGATGGGGCCGTTGTTGCCAATGAAGCCCACGGCATGGCCGCCAATGCGGCCTTGCGCGCACAGGGTGGCCATGCCGTAGCGGGCCTTGAACTCCAGCAGCTCCGAGCCATCGACCAGCCGCGCCATCACCTCGCGCATGTCCACGGGTTGGCGCAGGTCGGCAGACATCAGGGACAGCAGGTCGTCTGCCGGCAAGAGAGGTGCGGGCGCGCTGGGTCGCGGGGCCGTGTTCCAGCCCAGCTGCGCGACCACATCGCGCGCCAGGCCGATGGCCTCACGGTCGTCCTGGGCCAGGTATTCGCCCAGACCCGAGACGGCGGTGTGCATCTCGGCACCGCCCAGTTCTTCTTCCGTCGCAATCTCGCCCGTCGCAGCCATCAGCAGCGGCGGCCCGGCCAGGAAGGCGCGCGAGCGGCCCTGCACCATGATGACCACGTCCGACAAGCCGGGCATGTAGGCGCCGCCTGCGGTGCCCGAGCCGTGCTGCACGGTGATGACCGGAATGCCCGCCGCCGACAGCCGCGCGAGGTTGCGGAACAGCGTGCCGCCGTGCACGAAGCCCTCCACCCGGTAGCGCATGAGGTTGGCGCCCGCGCTCTCCACCAGGTGGATGAACGGCAAGCGGTTTTGCAGCGCGATTTCCTGCACGCGCAAGATCTTTTCCAGGCCCATGGGCTGGATGGCCCCCGCCTCGATGCCCGAATCGCTGGCCACCACCATGCAGCGCACGCCACTGACAAAGCCGATGCCCGCGACCATGCCGCCACCGGGCACGGACTTCTCGGGGTCCTTCACGTCCTGCAGGTAGCCCGCCAGGGTGCACAGCGGCAGCCAGGGTGCACCCGCATCCAGCAGCAGCGCCACACGCTGGCGCGGCAGTAGCTGGCCGCGTTTTTCAAACTGGGGCAGCGACCGGGACGAGGCGGCGGCGGCGCGGTCTTCCAGCGCGCGCAGGGCATGAAGGCGGGTCTGCAGCGCCGCGCGGCGCTGCGTGGCCTCGGCGCTGCCTGGGTTGAATCGGGAAGTGAAGACGGCGGTCATGCGGCCTCGGTCTTGGGGGTGTGGGAAGGTGCAAACACCTGCGGCACCTGCGCGCGGTGAAAGCCGTCAAACGGCCGCACGGCCGGGTGTGCTGCGGCAGTGGCACCAGGCGGGCGCTGCGGCCAGCCCATGCGCACCTGGGGCCGTGCGCCGTCCACCCGCAGCGTGGTGCCGCTGATGAAGCTGGCTGCCGGGCTGAGCAAAAAGGTGATGGCCGCCGACACCTCGGCCTCGTTACCAAAGCGCCCAAGCGGCACCGTGCGCGGCATGGCACGCAGCATGTCTGCCGCCTCGGGCGGGTAGTTGTCCATGCCGCTGGAAGCGATGTAACCCGGCGCCACGGCGTTCACGCGCACACCGCTGTGCGCCCATTCCAGCGCTGCCGTTTCCGTCAAGCTGACCATGCCCGCGCGCGCAGCGCCACTGTGCCCCATGCCCGGCATGGAGCCCCACATGTCGGCCACGATGTTGACGATGGAGCCGCCGTGCTGCGCCATCCACTGCCGGTAGCACTCTCGCGCCATCAAAAAGCCGCCGGTGAGGTTGGTGTGCAGCACGGCCTCCCAGCCCTTGGCGCTGATGGATTCGAGCGGCGACATGAACTGCCCGCCCGCGTTGTTGACCAGCGCATCAATGCGGCCCGGCGCAGCAAGGATCTGCTGCACCAGCGCCACCACACCTTCTTCTGAGCGGATGTCGCACACCTCGCAGGACACGCGGCCGCCATCGGCGGTGATCTCTTCGGCCACGGCCAGCAGCTTTTCTGGCTTGCGCCCCACCAGCACCACATGCGCCCCCAGGTGTGCCAGTTCGTGTGCCGTGCACCGGCCAATGCCGGAGCCACCGCCGGTGACCAACACCACCTGGCCCAGGAACAGGCCCGGAGCAAACACTGACTGGTAGGCGTTGCGCGCGGTGGGGGCCATGGTGACTCTGCCTTGATGGGGTTGTTTGTTATGAACGGATGAACAAGGCCAGCGCCTCGTCGGTGAGCGCGTCGAGCGACTTGCCCTTCTTGGGCGAGAACCACTGCACCGCCCAGTTGAGCGCCCCAAAGATGAACAACCGCGCCACACCGGGCTCGGCCTGCAGCGCGCCCTGCTGTGCCAGCGCTTCCAGCACGGGCATCCAGGTGGCCTCGTAGCTGTCCTTGATGCGGGCAATGCCCTTGCGCTGCGCAGGCGTGAGCGAGCGCCACTCGTACAGCATCACCGGGATGAAGCTGCTGCGAGGCCCGAGCAGGATCTCGAAATGGTGGCGAATGAGCGTGTGCAATTGCTCGCGCGGTGTGGCCGTGGCGGGCAGTGCATTGAGTGCCTGCTGTTGGCTTTGCGTGGCCATGGTCATGCCCTCGCTCATCACGGCATAGAGCAGCGCGCTTTTACTTTCGAAATGGTAGAAGGGCGAGCCGCTGTGCATGCCTGCGGCCGCCGCAATGTCGCGCGTGCTGGTGGCGGCAAAGCCCTGGGTGCGGAAGAGCTTGGCCGCGCCGTCCATGAGCTTGCGACGGCGATTGCCGTCGTCGAGTTCTTCGGCGGTCTTGCGGGGGCGGCCGCGGGGGCGGCGGGTGGTTTCTTCGGTGGGGGATTGTGTTGTGGTTGCCGAGTTGGCGCTGAGGGGCGCTACGGCCTTGCTGCGGGGGCGGGCCGGGGGCTTCTTGAGAGTGGGGGCGATGGCGCGGGTGCGCGGCACGGGTGATTCCATGCAGGCACGATAGCAAAACTGTTTATTTTTAGCAAGCAAGTGCTTTGTAAAAATAGATGGCTTGCCTCATCATGACTGCCATCGGGTGTTATTTGATTTGAAGCGCTGTTATCTATCGCTTGATTTGCTATCTATTTGGAAGCGGATGGCATGCCCGTGTGGAGTGCGGGAGCCGGGAGTCGCCCGGCGTGCGAGTCCCTTTCTTTCGCGTCGCCGAAAGAAAGGAACCAAAGAAAGGGCGACCCCACTGTCTGCGTCCCCTGCGCTGACGCTACGGGGCAACCTGCGGTGCTCGGGTGTGGCGGGGTCTCGCTCAACTCGCGCCGCTGCGCGTCGCTCAGACACACGCGAGCCCTCATCCGCCAAACCCTGCGCTCCTCGGCGCATCCAGAGGGGCACGGGGGTACAGAACAGCCACACGGGCCATCGCTGCGCTCGGCCCCATCTCGCGGGCGCAAGCGCCACGCGCTGCGCAAACTGGGTCGAGCGCAGCAATGGCCCGAATGGATGTCCGGCTGTTCGGTTGTTTGGATGTTCGGCTGTCCACCCCTGCTGGCTGCGCCTGCGGCGGGGCGGTTGCGGGGTGGCACGCGCGTCGGAGCGCGCGTGCATCGTGCTCTGACTCGCCGTGGATGTCTGAACGAAGCTGCAACGCAGCGCAGTGAGTTCCACGGCGCACCCCGCAACCGGCACGACGCAGGTTTGCCCCGTAGCGAAGCGCAGGGGTCGCAGACTGGGGGTCGCCTTTTCTTTGGTGACTTTCTTTTGGCGAAGCAAAAGAAAGTTACTCGCACGCTGGGCGGCTCCCGCACTCCACACGGGCATGCAGTAGCCACCGCCAAAACAAGCTTCGGTAGGCTCAACCCGAACGGATGGGGCGAGAACGAACTATAAAAACAATAGCTGCCAGCGCTATATGTACTAGCGCCAGCAGCCCAAAATACCTCAGAACTAGCGAATCAAACCGCGCTGAAATCAGGCTTTCTCTTCTCCATAAAAGCCGAGAACGCTTCCCGCGCTGCAGGCTCACGCAACATGCGCCCAAAGCTCTCGCCCTCTTCCGCCATCACCTCCAGCACCTTCGCCGTCTGCCCGCCCTTCATCAACCGCTTGGTTTCGATGAGCGACGACAACGGCTTGGCCGCCAGCTTCTTGGCCTGCGCCTGTGCGACGCCATTGCACTCGGTGGGCGGCACCACACGATTCACCAGCCCCACTTCCAACGCAGCCTCGGCCATGAAAGGCTCGCCCAGCAGCAAGGCTTCCGCAGCGCGGTGGTACCCCAGCATCTGCGGCACCAGCAGGCTCGATGCGGCCTCGGGGCACAGGCCCAGATTGACGAAGGGCATGGAGAACGCCGCGTTGTCGCCCGCATAGACCAGGTCGCAATGGAACAGCATGGTCGTGCCGATGCCCACGGCCGGGCCGCAGACCGAAGCGATCACGGGCTTGGGGAAGGTGGCGATGCCGCGCAGAAAACGGAACACGGGCGAATC
>Ga0208636_100274_pt1 | contig 14006 bp, 13 predicted proteins | sample LakWasM103_HOW12_2_FD_183921 | JGI IMG/M metagenome (GOLD analysis project Ga0208636, IMG submission 183921) | Freshwater sediment methanotrophic microbial communities from Lake Washington under simulated oxygen tension - Sediment Metagenome... | ecosystem: Environmental > Aquatic > Freshwater >... | reverse complement strand
AAGCGCATCATTCGGCTGGGCTAAAAGCCCTCTTGGAATTCCTATCATTCGTGAATCTTAAGTACCAAACAGGCTTTCGTAGCGGCCAACTTGATAAAACCGCTCGACGAACCGCGACATGATTAAAACGACACCCTTAATCTCCACCGCATACATAATAATAAAGAGGCACTCCTCACTATGCTCAACCTCAAAACTGTCATTCTAACGGTTACGCTTGCCCTGCTGATGGGAACAGCGATGGCCGATCCATCGCCAACCGCCACTGCAACACCTCAAGGCACCGGTCACGCTTGCCCCACCGGTGAGTACGACGCGAATTATCCAGGCGTACCGACGCAATGCGTAAAATGCGCCGCACCCGGTTGTCCTTCCTGTCACAACGAACGCACCAAAGAAACCGTTGCCGCTACTGATGCTGCTGAGCGTAATTGCCCGCCCGTCAAGCCTCACTGAATCAGGAGATAACCATGTTCTATTTCACAGCCACTCGCGCCGCACTGCTCGCCCTGATCGCCGGCCTACACTCAATGCCGATCCTGGCCGAAACCACCGACACACCGTCCGACCCGGCCTGCATATACCAGGAAACCGACCTCAAAACATACGGCGGCCAAGCCTACGCAGCACCTGAAGAAATCAAGTCGGTTAACGGCCAACTCACCGCCAAGCTGAACGTCGTTTTTACCGAGCCTGCCAAAACCAAAATCGCCGGTTGCGGCGTTACCTTGCGTTCTTACAACGGCAAACTGGTTGGGCCGACCCTGCGCGTCAAGCCCGGCGATACGCTGAACATCACACTCAACAACGCCTTGGGCCAGACCGGAAAATTAACGCCGGAACAGCTTTGCAACAATCCCCACGATGCATTCGGCGGATCGCCGCTGCCCGATAAATTCAATTGCACCAACCTGCACACCCACGGCATGCACGTTTCGCCCAGCGGCAACGCCGACAATATCCTGGTCATGGTGCCGCCGGTTCCCTATAAGAATTCTAAAAACAGCAGCCTAAGCGCCAACCCCAGGCAAATCACCATTAACATCCCGAAAACCCATGGCCCCGGCACCTATTGGTATCACCCCCATGTGCATGGTTCCACCGGCGTCCAAGTGGGCAGCGGCATGGAAGGCGCGATCATCGTCGAGGACGATCCCGCCAAAACGCCCGAATCGATCATGAAAGCCAACGCCAATGAAAAAATCTTCATGCTGCAAACCATTCCCTACGACGATACCGGAAAGGTAAACGATTTCCTGGCCTTGGGCGATGACCGGGCTTTTGTACGAAACCGCTACCTGCTGGTCAATGGACAAATTGCGCCGACCCTAAAAATGCGTCCCGGCGAAGTGCAGCGCTGGCGTTTTATCGACAGCTCATTTAACCGCACCGCCCAACTCACCCTGGAAAAGCACGACTTGCACGAAATCGCCGTGGACGGTAATTACTTGAGCCAAGTGGACACCTGGGTGAACAACTGGGAGCAAAAAGACTACTGCTGCACCGGCGATTGGGATCAGGAAAAAACCTTCAAGCTGAAACGGCAGGCCGTAGAATTAATACCCGGCAGCCGCAGCGACGTACTGGTGCAGGCGAGCAAAACGCCCGGCCGTTACAAACTGGCCGCCGACACTTACATCAGCGGCCGCTTGGACCCGTCCACAGCGAGCTTTACCGACTATGTGGTCGCCTGGGTCGAAGTGGAAGGCGAACCGGTTGCAGACACCGGACTGCCAACCAACGAAGAAATGGCAAAACTGTATCCGTATACCGACATTAAAAACAGCAATGTCAAATACAACCAAATCGCCACTTTTAACCGCGACCAGCCGATAGGCGGCAACGATGGCGGCATTGCCTGCAACCCGGACAGGGACAAAACCCCCTGCTATCCGATAGGCTTTCAGGTCAACGGCCATGTTTTCGATGCCAACCAGCCGCGCGTTTTGGAGCTACGCCCCAATGCCGAAGAACTGGCAAAAGCGCCTGAAGACAGCAACGGCCCGCAAACCGGCACCGACAGCTGGATTATCAGTTCCGCCGACCCGACCCGGAACCATGTCTTCCATATCCACACCAACGACTTCCAAACCACCCGCACCGACCCGCTCGGCAACACGGAAACCCTGTGGCGCGACAGCCTGCTGGTGAAATACGGCCAGCCGCAAACCATCCTGACCCGTTATGAAGATTTCGACGGTACTACGGTGTTGCATTGCCATTTGTTATCTCATGAGGATATGGGGATGATGCAGGTGATTCAGTTTAAAAAGAGGGATGTGGGGATGACTGGACATTAAGACAGGTTCACATCGCCAACGCACATCGTTCCCACGCTCCAACGTGGGAATGCAGTCCGGAACGCTCCGGCGTCCCGTTCCAATAAATATAAGGACTTACGACCATTATGGGAAGAAGCCGCTACACAATAACCGAACCCGACAGGCCACATTTCATGACCTGTACGGTATTGGAATGGTTGCCGGTTTTCACCCGCCCTGAAACCGTACAAATCATACTCGATTGTTGGCGTTACCAAAGAGAACACGAGGGCTTACGACTCTACGGCTACGTTATCCTTGAAAACCATTTACATTTTATAGCTCAAGCGAAAGACTTGAACAAATGCGTGAATAGCTTCAAGTCATATACCGCCCGGCAGATAATCGACCATTTGCAGGCAAAGCGCGTTGAACGATTATTAGCGAATTTACGTTTTTTTAAACGAGCGCATAAAGCAGACCGGGAATATCAGTTCTGGCAAGAAGGCGTTCATGCTGAACTGGTCTTTAGTGAAGCGATGATGCGGGAGAAATTGGATTATATTCATGGCAATCCTGTGAAGCGTGGTTACGTCAGCTTAGCGGAACATTGGCGTTATTCGAGTGCCAGTAACTATGCAGGGTTGGAGGGTTTGATAGACATAGATTTATGGTAGACGACGCTGGAGCGTCCATGACTGCATTCCCACGCTGGAGCGTGGGAACAGGTTACCCGGCTGTTTGTGGCAGGGTGACCGCGACTATAATGAGTGATAACTAGGAATTATCCAGATGATATTAACAGTTTTACAAATCGTGAATTCAATAAGTAAAGCCGTAAAAATATGTGAAGTGTTTTAGCGGAAGCTATCGTTCAACTAAAAATAATCCAAGTAATTGATTAATTACTGTTAATAGTACTCAAAGTTAACGATTCTTCATTAGTTAGTAGATGAAGAAAATAAAGAACATAGGGATCAATTACCACAACTAAAGGAAAGGAGCTTCTTACGAATGTCTGACGTAAAATCCGAATACATATTAGAGATAGTAAATAAACCATCATCGTCGCTACTTATTGATGCGCTAGATGTTTATCTGAGAAACACAAACTCAACGGTGAGAACTCCAACCAATGAAATATTGTATTGGGCTGGTTTATATAATGATAATTTTCGAGCTGAGAAAAATGAATTAATGATGTTTGCATTTTGCAAGAATAAGACTGTAATTGGCTACGCGCAGATGGTTTATTTTTCTAAAGAACGATTGCTTGTAATTGATCATGTGGCAATTGATGAGCACTTTAGGCATGGACTCGGTACATTTTTTGAGTTTATAGACCAAATGAAACAATATATAAGCACAAAAAAATTAGAGATAGATAATGTTGTCACCGAAATTGGCTACCACAGTGATGACGAGGAACCGCACCAAGAAAGCCGAACTTTAATACGCCTGCTTAAATTTGTTGGGTTTTCAGTGGCAAAAGCGCGATATTCTCAACCATTGCTTGGAATGAATAACCATGAAAGTCAAATAAGGGCTGTATTGATGTTTTTGAGACAGGATCCGGCAAAAACAATAAAGCATGAAACCTATATGGAGGTGGTATTTACGATTTACTATAAACACTATATGCGATGGTACGCCCCATTTCCTGAAACGAACATACAAAAGTATCAAGCTCATCTAGACCATTTATATCATGAGATTGAGACTTCCATGACAGGTAAGCCAGTCGTATTAAATGGCATGGTAGGTTTTGCAGAGGAGGGGATAAGATTATCCAATCTTCATACAACGAAAAGGGGTAGAAAAGGCCCCTTTATTGTTGTACTGTTGCTCATGACGACTATGTCTATGATGTTTGTGCTAGCGCATTATCTTAATTTTAGTGGAAATGATGCTGCAATGCTTGTCGGCACATCCATTATATTAGTCGTTGTTATTATTACGTTTTTTACTGATCGGCCAGTGATGATACTAGAGAGATTGTTGCAAAAGCTGGGAAAATAATGTCAGCAATCTGTTAATGAAAATTATCTGAGGCGTGACTAGGTTTTTTTACACATTAACATAGTATTGCACCCACCACGGCTTATAAAACTGATATTCTTAAATGCAAAATCAAACGCTTCGAACCACGCTGCGACTTTCGGAGGTAGATTTAACCGTAGTGCTAATGAAGAAAAGATATGTGTTTTTTCTTTAACTAATACTGTGTACCCAGCTTTTTCAATAACCTGTTCTATGTATTCGTCTGAATACACAAAAATTCTTTCTGGGCCGTCCTGGTAAAAAGTATCAACTATAGAAACGCTCTTGTTATACGATTTAGAGAATAGGTACTCCCAACTTGAGCTGCTCTCGTATTCAAGAAATATGATGCCGCCAAGTGTTGTAACCCTCCGCAATTCGTACAGTGCTTCCATTGCGGAGCAATAGTTCAAAACGGAGCCTATACATATAGCAGCACCAAAGCAATCAGGCGAAAAAGGAAGCTTATGTAAGTCTGCCACAATAGATAGCGCTCGTTGCTTAATAAGTCGTGGCACTATATCTACATGAACTTGCCTATCACAAAACATCCCATATGTTTGGCCGCCAGAACCAACATTTAGAATCAGTTTTCCATCTGTTGGTATAACTATGTGTTTACGCAGAAAGGCGATACTCCTTTTGTGTGCGATAGTGTGCCATGTATCCATATGACACCAAATATCTTCTGTATCATCATATCTTTTTACTGCCAATGCTCTTATTTCGTCTTTCTTGTTATCAATCCATGCCATCTAATAATTCCTAGTTATCACTCCTTAAGCACCTTCCTCCTAGGATGCCCCTTACAAATCACCTCCTTCAAACTGTTATCACTCACCTGCGTATAAATCTCTGTAGTAGAAATACTGTTATGCCCCAACAATTTCTGTACATGGCGAATGTCTACCCCCGCCTCCAACAGATGCGTGGCAGTGCTGTGCCGTAGCATATGAGGGGTGATGTGGCGTTCCATGCCGGCCTGTTCGGCGCTACGGGCGATAAGTTTGCGCAAAAACTGCGGAGATGCTGGGTTGCCGTGGGTGGTGATAAACAGGTGTTTGTCTTTGGGGTTATATCGCGGTCGCAAATGGATATAAACTTCAATCAAGCGAGTTAACTCGGAATCGTTGATAAAGACCCGGCGCTCCCGGTTGCCTTTGCCGGTGATTTTAATGATGGAATCCTGTAAATCTATATCGCTCAGGAGAATTTGCGTCAGTTCGCCGATGCGCATGCCGGTGTAAAATAATAATTCAACGGTTAGCAAGCAGTTGATGTGGTTGAATTGTTTACGGCTCAGGTTGCCGGTAATGCTTTCCACTTCGCCGGGTGTTTTGATGCCCAGCTCCGCCAATGGCGCGGTTAACAGGGAGCGTAACTCGTGTGCCGCCAAGCTGCGCGGTAGCCGCTTCGGCAATTTGATCGGAGCTTTGAATTTGTGAAAAGGATTGTTCGCCAGCAGCTCTTCGCTTTCCAGCCAATGAAACATGGCTTTCAGGCAGGCCATGCGCCGCTTGATGCTGGTTTCTTTCAGGTTCTTTTTGTCGAATAGGTAAGTTAAATAATTGCGCAGTATGTGCCGGTCGCAGTCGGCTATGGCGGTTGTTTGGGTGCAGAAGGCGGAAAACTCGTTCAAGTCGATGTTGTAGGCGCGCAAGGTATGCTCGGAAAGATTTTTACCGACGCGGCAGTGGCTGAGGAATTCTTCGCAGGCGCTTGTTATTTTCATTGTTGTTGCTCTTTATTGCAGACATAAAAAAACCTCACTATGTGGGGTTCTCGGATGGAATAGATTTGTGGACTCTCAAGCTTTGCTTGAAGGTATGGAATTAATGCATGTAACCGCTAAGGTAGCTGATATATTAACCCTTCCTTAATATATTGTAATTATTTGCTGACAATGTTTGGGTGAATTCAGTCGAATAAATGTAATTTTTAAACTACACTGGTAACAACAATAATAATTACAGAACACTGATCATGCACTTATTCACACGCTTATCCGGCGTGGCGTTACTGTTTACGCTATTCAATCCGCTGGCGTTTGCCACCAACGGCATCAACCTGATCGGCTTCGGAACCGAATCGACACTGATGGGAGGGGCCGATATTGCGGTGGCGCGGGATACCAGCGCGCTCAACACCAATCCGGCGGGATTGACGCAGATTCATGGACAGGCATTCGACGGCTTTGCCTCGGGGCTGCGCACCTTTGACCTTACGCACAAGGATAGTTTCGGTAACGAAAAGCACGCCGACAATGAATACACTTTTCTGGGCGGCGGCGGTTATGCCGTATCGCTCGATTCGGTGCCATGTACCGCCGGGGTTGGGTTGTTCAGCCAAGGCGGCGCAGGCGGGGTGTTTAAAAACATCAACACCGCATTCGGCAACCGCGACGACATGAGTTCGCTGTTCGGCATCGCCAAAGTAATCCCCGGAGTAGGTTGCAAAATCAACGATGCCTGGTCGGTGGGAGCCAGTTTGGCGGTCACTTATGCCAGCGTAAAGCAGAAGTTTTTCCCCGATACCTCGGTCGGCGCAGCCCCGTTTGCCGGGTATAAGCTCGACGATGCCTCGCGCTGAAGGTGGGATTCAAGTTGGGGGTGCAGTATCGCGTCAATCCGTCCCTGACATTGGCGGCGACTTACACGGAAAAGACTGAATTGCCGCTGACCGACGGCGAGCTTGATGCCAATTATTCCGGGATGGGACTGGGTGTGGTCAAATATCGCAATGCCAGCGTGACGGGTCTGGCGCTACCGCGCGAAGTTGCGTTGGGGGTGGCGTTCAAGCCGGTCGATGCCTGGCTGTTATCTTTTAAAGTCAATTGGATCAACTGGGCCGACGCGGTCAAGTCCGTCACTTTGCGCGCCACCGATCCTGAGAATGCCTTGGCACCGGCAGCCTATCAAATCGTGACGGCCGGCGACTGGAAAAACCAGTGGGTGTTCGCCTCCGGGCTGGCTTACAACTGGAACGAACTCACCACGATCTACGCCGGGCACAACTATGGCAAAAATCCGATCCCGTCGCAAAACTCCAGCCCATTGCTGGCGGGAATCCTCGAACACCACCTCACGCTGGGCGCTGCGCGACAGATCACTACGCAATGGCGGCTAACCGGGGGCGTAGAGTATATGCTTCCGGTCAAGGAGAACTACACCAGTCCCCTGTTCGGCAATGCCGAAGTCAGGAACGAAGCGTTATTCCTGCATCTCATGTTGAGTCGCCGCTGGTAGCCAAAAAAACGTTTAAGAAAACTTAAAAGATTATCACCACGAAGGACATGAAGTATTATTTCTTCGTGTCCTTCGTGGTGAATAAAAGACTTTTAATCGTTTGTTTTATTTTGTATCCATACTTAGCCAATGTGATTCTGATTTCCGTCTTTGGATAATGATTATCAACCTTTGTCCTGATCGTCCTTTAACAGTCCGGTGTCAAATCCGAACAATGCTCCGAGCCAGATGAACACCACCCAAACCAGAATGCCGAAAGGCATGTAGCCCATGTACCCCAATAACGGCATTTCGGAAAAGATGTGAATGACATTGACGTAGGGAATATCGTATATCCAATAGTTGGGGTTGGTTGCCGGTAATGCCGGATTGGCGTTGCTGCCCCAATTCCATAATTCCCAGAAAAATCCGTTACACAGACTGCTGAGCGCCACCAGCAAGGCCGGTCCCCAGTTGCCTTCCGCCATTGCGGTGAACGGATTCCATATACCTTTTCTGAGCAGTTGTCCGGAAAAGATCGCCAGCGTCCCGATCCACAACACCCAGAACAGCGGGTAGGGAAAGAACACCAGGATGAAGATCAAAAAGAAGCCGACCCAAAGCAAGAGCCCGCCCGGCAGCGCTATTTTTGGACCGTTGCTATAACGGCCGACCAAGCCGGGAAAGGTGTTAAGCAGGGTATACCACTCGAAGATGGCAGGCCAGACCGTGGTATAGGCCGTCAGAAACAACAGCACGACAGCGGCATGACTAAGCGGCATCACACCGTCGGCGGTGTTAGGGTAATACCAGTTGCCCAACGCAAAATAGTCGAAATACTCGAAATAGAACCAACCGACTATCGAGACCGCCGCACTGATGAACAGGGTTTTAGGCCGCGTCGCCAGTAATGAATAACCGCCGCTACGGCGATATGCCAGCCCGTCCAACGTCAGGATGAAGCCCCACCACAAAGGCGTGAAGGCGTAATACACCAAGTCGCCAAAGGGCGTGACCCGTGTCCACATCAACCACCAGAAAAACAGCGTCAGCGTCGCGCCAAACCAGAACCATACCGGAAACGCCGCCGCGCGGCCGGCTTGGGCGGCGGAGTCGGTAGGGTGAAGCCGAACCATTGAGGGAACAGCAGAAACAGGGCGAAAGCGGCTTCCACCAGCGCCAGCGCAACGAAGATTATCAGGTTGAAACCGGGCGCTTCCGCCACCAAAAGCGGCGGAAATACGCCGAAGCCGGGCGGCAAATGGGTTTCGGGATAGGCAAACCACGCCGCCACAAGCGGCAACATGACCGATAATATGATCGGCCAGACCAAACCGTAAATACGCTGCATTATTCTTCTCCTCGTTGGTTATGTTAGAACTGATTCCTGATCTTCATTGCGGCTCCGCTTGTTGCTGCGCTTATTTTCATACATTCGACAATCAGCCATGTGCTGGAGTTTTCCTTTATCCGGGGTTTCGTGGACATGTGCCGAGCCTGAACTGGCTCCGGCAGACTGAAACCCGCTGTCACCCAAATCTTCGACAGCCTGCGTCAACATACTCTCGACCCATGTCACATCGCCATGTTCACAGGTAATGGCAAACTCGTCGCCACCCAGACGATGCGCTTGCGCTTTAACGCCCAAACGCTCGCTCAAGTGCCGAGCGAACGCACGTAGCAATTCGTCGCCGCGCTCATGCCCGAACCGGTCGTTATAAAACTTGAGGCCGTCCATATCGATAAACGTCAGGCTGCCATGCTGCGGCAAGGTTTCCAGCGCCAAATCCAGTGCCACACGGTTAGGCAGGCCGGTCAGAGTATCGGTACGGGCAACGCGGTCGCTGTGTTCCATGCACTCCAGCGCATATTCCTTATCGCGATAAAGCTGTGCAAACTGGTAAGACAGCACCAGCGCCAGCAGCATGACCTCTACCGACACCGCGAAAAGTCCCATGTGTTCAATATACAGGCCGTAAGAGTTGAGACTGCTGACCGAAATCGTCGTGATTCCCAACACAAAAAACGTCCCAATGGCGCACAGATAAAGCCGCGCAATGACGTTACCCTCAAGCGAGAGCACAATGCCGACCGCCAAACCATAAGTCAGAAACAAAAAGACACCGTAACGATCTATTTCCAACGACCAGTGCGGCATAATCGCCGCCAGCACTATCAGCCCGCCCAGCAAGGCCAACACCACTGCACCGGCATTGTATAGGCGAGGATAGGTGCTATGCCGTATTTCCAGCAAAGACATCACAAACAGGATGTAGGCGCAATTGGAAAACAGGATAGGAATGCTAACCAGATAAAACCGGTGCATATTGAACAGCTCTGTAAATACCAGCAGCGCAGTGCCGTTATACAGAAGGTTGCCGAGAATAAAGATCGAGTACATTGCCGCAGACAAGCTCCAGCGCGCAGTCGCCAGCGCCGCATAATAGATCATCAAGCCCAGAAACATGCCCAGGCAAAGCAAGGTCAGGGCGTTCCCCGGTTTGATCGTTTGCCGGTAAGTGTCCAGCGTGTCCAGATAGGGCTGCGGGTCGGCCAGGAAGAAGGGAGAATCCAGTTCGGTCAGCAGGCGATAATGACCGATCGGAAGATCGATCTCGCGGCCATGCCGCAGGAAAAAAGGGTTTATCTCGCTACTCAGGATGCCGCCTTGCACATCGACAACCGGATGTCCCAGCGCGTCAAGGATGATATGGCGGAAATGCCCGATGGTACTGGTGTTCTTGAAATCCAGCACATGGCGACCGGCCGTATTGATGTCGAAATCCGCCTGCTGGAAGAAGTGGCCGCCAATCAATGCCACTTTAGCTACCGGCTTGAGTCCGGCAGCCGCAATATCGCCCTGTCCCTGATAGATCCAACCTTCAGGTGCTTGATACCAAGCACCGACAATTTCACTCGCATCGGCTAGGCAGGCGCAAGACCATGAGAGGCTTACGATCAAGCAAACAATCATGCCGAACACTATGCGTTGGGACATAGGTTTGAACAAGCAGCTGATCGGGTAAGCTTTACCATATTTTCCTACACAGGAATTCAATCGTTGTAAGCCTAGAGAAAGCTATGTAAGCATTCGCACATTAAGAGCGGCAGTATATCCTACAAAGCAAACAACTCCCTCATCTTCTGCCCCGGGCTTTCCGCACGCATAAACACTTCGCCAACCAGGAAAGTATAGATGTCATTATCCAGCATCAGTTGTACGTCTTCATGGGTATGAATGCCGCTTTCGGTGATGATTAAACGGTCTGCGGGGACTTGCGTTTTTAAATCCAACGTCGTCTGCAAGGACGTCTCAAAAGTACGCAGGTTGCGGTTGTTGATCCCGATCAGTTTGGTATCCAGCGTTAACGCTCTTTGCAGTTCTTCCGCATTATGAACTTCCACCAACACATCCATGCCCAGTTTGGTTGCGATGTCTGACAGCTCGTGCATTTGGCCGTCTTCCAGCGCGGCGACAATCAGCAATATGCAGTCGGCGCCCAAGGCGCGGGCTTCATAGATTTGATACGGGTCGATCATGAAGTCTTTTCTTAACACCGGCAGCGGGCAGCGTTCCCTGACCATTTGCAGGTAGACTTCCGAACCCTGAAAAAAATCCTTATCGGTTAATACCGACAGGCAGGTCGCGCCGTTCATCGCGTAATCCTGGCCGATGGCGATCGGTTGGAAATCTTCCCTGATCACGCCTTTGCTCGGCGAGGCTTTTTTGATTTCCGCAATAATGGCCGGTTTCTTAGCCAATGCCTTGCTGTGCAGGGCGTTATAAAATCCGCGTGGGCTTTCTACGCCTCCGGCAATTTCTTCCAGATTGGCGATGGTCATGCCCAGTCTGCGTCTGGCAACTTCTTCGGCTTTTTTATCGAGGATTTTTTTTAAAATATCTGGCGTATCGGTCATGGTTTCTAGTCGTTTTATGAGGTTTTTGAATATGCGATCAACGCATCGAATTTGGCTTTTGCCGCGCCGCTGGCGATAAGCTCTTGGGCTTTTTCAATACCGGCGCTTAAGGAATCGGTGATATTGGCCGCGTAAATTGCCGCCCCTGCATTGAGCGCCACGATGTCCCTGGCCGCTCCGGCTTTATTGTCCAGCACCGATTTTACCATCACTAAGCTGGAAGCGGCACCATCAACGGCCAATTCTGCCAGGCTGGCACGTTTAAAACCGAATTGTTCCGGCGTAATCGTGTAACAGGTCACTTCGCCGTCTTTAAGTTCGGCAATGGTTGAAGGCGATGCAATGCTGATTTCATCCAAGCCATCGTCGGCGCTAACCACCAGCACATGTTTGCTGCCGAGTTTTTTTAACGCCTGCGCCAGCGGCTCTACCCACTGTTTGGCGAATACGCCGATCAACTGATTGGGCGCTCCGGCCGGATTGGATAACGGGCCCAACAGATTGAACAGGGTCCTGACGCCCATTTCTTTACGGGCATTGCTGGTATGTTTCATTGCGCCGTGATGTTTGGGAGCAAATAGGAAGCCGACGCCGATTTCATTGACGCAGTGCGCGACTTGCTCGGCCGTTAAATCCAGGTTTACCCCGGCGGCTTCCAGCAAGTCGGCGCTGCCGCAACTGCTGGAAACGGAACGGTTACCGTGTTTGGCAACCTGTCCGCCCGCTGCGGCGACGACAAAGGCGCAGGTGGTGGAGATATTAAAGGTATTCGCGCCATCGCCGCCGGTGCCGCAGGTGTCGATGACATGGTCGCCTGTTACAGCCACTTTGGCGGCCAGTTCGCGCATCACTTCGGCGGCGGCGGCGATTTCGTCGATGGTTTCGCCTTTGCAACGCAGGGCGATCAAGAAGCCGCCGATTTGCGCGTCGGTGGCGTTGCCGCTCATGATTTGCCGCATCACCTCGCGCATTTCATCGGAACTGAGATTTTGTTTGTTCAGCAGGGCTTGCAGGGCTTGTTGTATGTGCATGTTTTTGTTTGGGGTAAATTATGTTTCACCACGAAGACACGAGGAGCACGAAGAAAATCAAAATATAAACTTCGTGTCCTTCGTGTCTTCGTGGTGAATCTTTTTATATGTTTAAAAGTTAATTCAATTCATCCTGCAAGCGCTGATAAATGCCGCCGAAGCTGCCATTGCTCATCAACACGAAATGCCCGCCGTAGCGCGCTTCGAATTTTAGCTTATTGATGATGTCATCCAGCGATGAACAGATTTCGATATTACCGGCGTATTTTTTCAGCTCGCCCAGGTCCCAGCCCATTGCTTCCGGCTGATAGATGATAGCCATATCGGCATTGCCTAAGGATTCCGCCAGCGTTTTGGTATGTACGCCCAGCCGCATGGTGTTCGAGCGCGGCTCGACTATCGCGATGATGCGCTCCTGCCCCACCTGTTTGCGCAAGCCGTCCAGCGTTGTTTGTATCGCGGTCGGATGGTGGGCGAAGTCGTCGTATAGTGTCACGCCGTTGATATTGGCGATCACTTCCATGCGGCGCTTGACGTTTTTAAACTGCCCCAGCGCAGCTATCGCATCCTTGGGCAGGATGCCGACGTGTTTTGCAGCAACTATCGCAGACAGCGCGTTGTAGACATTATGCTCGCCGGTCAGCGACCACTCGACACGGCCTTGCTCTTGGTTGTCCATCAGCACATTAAACCGGCTGCCGTCGCTGTTGATCAGTTGGGCATTCCACTGGGCGTCGGCATTGATAGAGGTCTTGGCTACCGGCGTCCAGCAGCCCATCGCCAGTACGTCATTGATATTGGCGTCGCATTCGGGACTGATAATCAGGCCCTCGCCGGGTACCGTCCTGACCAGATGGTGGAATTGTTTTTTGATCGCATCCAGGTCGGGAAAAATATCGGCATGGTCGTATTCCAGGTTATTCAGGATCGCGGTGCGGGGGCGATAGTGAACGAACTTTGAGCGCTTGTCGAAAAACGCGGAATCGTATTCATCGGCTTCGATCACAAAAAAATCGGACTCGCCCAGCCGCGCCGAAATGCCGAAATTTAGCGGAATGCCGCCGATTAAAAAGCCCGGATTAAAACCTTGGTGCTCCAATATCCAGCTCAACATGCTGGTCGTCGTGGTTTTACCGTGGGTTCCGGCAACGCCCAGCACCCATTTATCCTGCAACACATGCTCCGCCAGCCATTGCGGACCCGACACGTATCTCAGCCCCCTGTTTAGCACCGCTTCGACTTCAGGATTGCCGCGCGACAAGGCATTGCCGATAATCACCAAGTCGGGTTTGCCGTCCAGGTTTTCCGCCCGATAGCCTTCCATCAACACGATGCCTTGCTGTTCAAGCTGTGTGCTCATCGGCGGATAAACATTTTGATCGGAACCGCTGACTTGGTGACCCAGCTGCCGTGCAATCACGGCGAGTCCGCCCATGAATGTTCCGCAAATACCTAAGATGTGAATGTGCAATGTTTTGTCCTGAGTTAAATTATTTTTTGACGGGTGGTTTGGCGTCCGGCTTTTCTGCCGG